>Ga0307507_10002479_pt1 | contig 38588 bp, 37 predicted proteins | sample 7_EM_MG_FD_207223 | JGI IMG/M metagenome (GOLD analysis project Ga0307507, IMG submission 207223) | Populus trichocarpa ectomycorrhiza microbial communities from riparian zone in the Pacific Northwest, United States - 7_EM | ecosystem: Host-associated > Plants > Roots > Unclassified | place...
ATCTTTATTTTTTTACAATAAACACCCCCCCAAAAAAAAAAAAAAAAAACCATCCTACGAGCACAGTAGAGCATCGCGGTTACGCTCTCCAAACTTGAATAAACAGCAACCGCATTGACCATGAACCACGCCACAAAAGCAAATCAATCAAGTAAGCGCTTCCAGTTTACCGTGTGATACGTACCATGCCTACTGTACCTACCTACCTACCGCACGCGCAGTGGTGACGGGCAGATAGAGAGAGAGGTTGAGCCGACTCTACCGCACTGCACTGCACTGTACGAGTAGTCGTAGTCGCACGCACGTAGGGTACGGTACCACAGTAATGTCACGGTACAGTACCACACACCCTATTATATCATTGATATCATGCTTTGCAAAGCAAAGCAAGCAACCACGGCCGATCCGGTCTTTCGGTAACTGTATCATACCGTATGTTTTATCCTTTTTTTTTTTTTTTTTTTTTTTTTGCGGAAAGGGGAGAGGGAGGGAGGGGGGTATGATGCTTGTTATGTTACAATAATAATAAGAGTGATAATGGTATTGGGCGTTCGGTGAATTGATGAGTATTGTTTGTATGTATTGTGCCGTGGGAGGAAGTAAAGTAGGAGCGTAAAAAAAAAAGACCCTCTTTCGTTTCGGTGGAGGTTTTGTGGGTGGAGATGGTCTGGGGATTTTATTTTTATTTTTTTTATATTTTTTATATTTTTTGTTTGTGTAAGTTAAGTTAAGTGGTATGGTGTATGATAACTTATTGTATCCAGAGACTTTTTTTTTATTTTTTAGTTCTCTGGATTGGAGTATCATAGGATACTTGTTATTTTTTTATTTTTTTTAGGGAAATGATTCTCGCGTGTTTGTTGTGGTGTGCTTAGCGTACCGTATTGATGCAGGTATTAGAGGGCATACCGGTATCGGTAATGGCATAATATGTTTGGTAAGGTCGTTGAACAGGGATACCCTAGCTATGATATTACAAATAAATAGTAGGCAGTTATTTATTTATTTGTTTACTTATTTATTTATTTATTGATTTACCCGTTTATTTATTCATTTACTCAACTTTGTTTATCATGCGTAAACTTTTTGTTGATCTTTCTTTCTTTCTTTTTAATCTTTAAAACTCTTTTTCATTTCATGGGCAGACTGGATGAAGGGAGAGAGGGAGAGAGGGAGGAAGGGAGGGAGGGAGGGGGGGGTAGAGTCACACTACCTATCGTACTCAGTACCCTTTTCCTCAACAGAGACAAAGAGAGGTGGAGATAGGGTGGAGCTGATCCTATTGGTTTTCATAGGCTAAGTTCTTTTGCTTCAGCCCTACTTCTCCCAGCGATTTGAGTCATTTCGCTTAACTTGACTGGCCTGTGGGGTTAACATGCGGAGATGGGGATCTACATTCTGCCACGAGTGGAAATGGGGCGCTAAGCCGCTTGGTGGTGCTGGTGGTGGTGGTGGTGGGGTGGTTTGGCTGGCTTGCTGGCTGGATGGCTGGATGGCTGACTTGTTTCTCCCCTCCCGGGGGAGTGGAGGGAGGGAGGGAGGGGGTCCGTCTAGCATAGATAATACCACTACTCGAGTACTTACTGGTCATGTGTGGACACCCCCCCTCACTAGACGAGAAACTACCAATACACATACCTTAGTGTGCCGTATCATTTTGCTTGCCTGTGATTTACCCTGAGCACTTTTGTTTGTGTGCTTTTTCTTTCTTTCTTTCTTTTTTTCTCTTTCCCTTTTCCTTTTCCCTCTTTTTGCGAAAAATCGGGTTTCCGCTCGGTCGGTCAGTCGCTTGGTCTTGCAAGGCGCTCATTATTCGTTTGGTCTTTTGTTTGCGGCACAATATATCTTTTACCTATTTCCCCGCGGTTGATGTGGGGCTCGCGCCTTAGGCGGAGTACCGGTACTCGAGTACTATGCTAGCGCAACACAGTAAAGTCCATGGTAAGGTACCGGACCAGTACCGGTACAAGTACTCGGTAACTCTCAATTTCCTGCCTCCCACCACGACATACCTGCATCAGCAAAGCAAGGCAAATCCTATCACTCACTGCATTAAGTGCGTCATATCAAATCGGGGAAAGGAAGGAGGGGTTGAAATAAAATGGGATCCTAAAACGCGGAACTCCGAGCAACTTCTGTCCACCACAGGAAGGTTCTCGGCATCACAAAGCGTCACTCGAGCGCCCGGCTGCATCCGGGTCCTGTCCTCCGAATAGGGGAGGTGCGGTGAGGAGGAAGGGGGGAGGAAGAGGCGGAAGACAGAAGGGAAATTACTCGCGATCAGGCTTTTCGATGCGGTAGTAAACTCCTTTAGCGCTGTAGCTAACTTCAGCCTACTGTGCTGTGCTGTGCTGTGCTGTTGTAGCCTTGCATACGGGTGCACAGTACAATAGGCGCGCGACCCGTATTAGGAAATGGAGGGCAAAAATTCTAATAATATTCAGAGGCCCGAGGTCGGTTATTGCAGGTTGGTTGAGGAGAGTTCTTAGTTGGCGGCGTGTGTGGTGCAAAAGTGCAAAGTTTGGGACGACGAAGGTCGTTTTTTTTTGTGCCTCGGGTTGGGTTGGGTTCGGTCACGTGGTAGGGGAGGCTTAGCTATCGCTGGCTGACATCATTGATCCTCTCCATGCAATCCCCGGAATACGGATGGAGATAAACCTAGGGTTCGGGATGGTGCAGCACAGCACAACACCGCGTGCGCGATGTCCTCGGTAACGGAAGGGACAACCTCGCGGGGTGGTGTCCACCACGTCGCACCCTGCCCTGCTCCGCCCCGAGAATTTTCGAGAATTGGCTCCCTCGTCATACACAGTTGCGCTCGCGGATCTCCGAAGATATGATTTGCGATTTGCGAGAGTGGGCGAGTGATATGTGATGAATATTGGCTGCGGTAGGATGATGATCTGCTAATCGCTAGCACTGAGGTGTAGCCTGTGAGGTTATGAGCGGGTATTCTGTGCAAAAGAGGTAATATACCGCGGATTAGGTCCACTTTTATCTGGCTGAGTGTACCCTGAAGGGGGAGAGCAAAGGTGTTAAGTGAAGGGGGCGCCTAACCTTAACGTAAGGGAACATTGTGCTCGGCGTAGTATCATACCAAAAATGGGTAACATATACGATAATAGAATCTTTAATCTACCGCCTCAACTGAGATTGTTTTGCAACAAATTGGACTTACTATAACACTGACACTGAACACTATCTAACATCTAGCTATTCAAGGCGATAAGAACCATCATTAATCGTCTGGCCTGTGGGTCCACACGCGATTAGATAGCACCGGATGGCGAGTCTCCGTGCTGTCCACTGAGTGATTTTTTTTTTGAGCCCGGATATAGAACGACTCGGAGGCTCCTCTGTTGCAGGCTTGCAGCCGGCGGCTGGATTATATAAGCTTGTGTCGTACTGCGCGATGCATGAGCTGGGTTAGGGGTGGGGCTCATACGGCAGTTAACTACTAGCACTCGATGACATAAGCAAAGCCATCAACTGACTCTCTACCAAAGGGGAGGCGGGGCTGGCCACCAAGGGTAGAATTAGTGATCACTTTTACGAAGGCCGGTTATTCATGAATCTGGTATGATAACTCATATCGCAATACCGGTAGCCTCGTCGCGCTAATTCCCCGAATGGATCTAATTCCTAACCTAAGGATCCCTCACGAGGCTATCGGCGGATACCGGTGAGGCGGGTCCGTTAGCGGACTTGGGGAGTACTAAGGGCTCTCACAGTTCGATAGGATATCGACTTTATCGTCTACCAAGTGCTGGTGGTGTGCGGTCTTGTCTATACCTAGTGCCGGTACCGGTATATAACATACTGTACGTGCTATAACAAAAAAATTAAACAGGACTGCAGGCCACTTACAGAACCGGTTATTGGTATATGATGGGGAAAACTGTTTCCCTTGGTCTTGAGTCTCTGTCTGTACGGGTGGGTAAATATGGTAGCGGCATGGTTTGCTCGCTGCTATACGGTAGTACGAAATACGAGTGGAGATGGGACGAAGGCCGCGCAGATTCATAATACTGTACACTCAATTCCTCACGGCTTTATTGAACGCGGAAAAACTCTGGTTTGCCGGATGGTGGTTAGAAAATTGAAGCGTCTTAAGTATCGCAGTTACTACATAGTGATGATGATAATTCCCTCGTCTTCATGCCCGAGTCGAGCACGGCCAAGCTCATGTGGGGGCAGAAGTGAAATGTATTACTAATATAGTAGAAGGACGAGTAAACTTAGAGTAGAAGACACGGATATCGGTATCCCCCTTGTGTCCATTGGGATGCCGACGACAACGATGTAATATCATAACGTTAATGAGCACGCTGTCGCCCCCGACACTGCCCACGGAGCGCACAAGGTGTCACGGAATATCGCTTGCGACTTATGTAACTTAGAGGAACGTTTGGTAACTATGATATTTAGGGTCGTGAAAACTCTATAGACAATCAGGAACATATCCACGCTAACTGGCAGTGGCCGAATGGGTAAAGATATCTATCTAATCAGCGAATTAAATCCTACTAACTAGCAGAGGTTTGTTGGCGCAGGCAAGAATCTAACATCAACAGATAGTAATCGATACCGGTACCATGCATGTAATTAGCAGTGGACAAACCGAGCATGAACACCTCGCCATTCATACGTCCATTTCATACCGGGACGGACTCCCCTAGGTTCACCGCCCATACCTAGGCTAACATATCTCTATAGTGATACTCTATGATCCCTTATGCCGTCCCGGCCGTGCGGGGGAACTCGTGCATAGATACATGAAAACTCACTCTTTACTAACGTCTACGATCCCCCGAAACCAGCCCTGCCAAGCCACACACGAAACCATAAAAGCATAGAGCGTTGTGCAAAGGTGGAGACAAAGGGAAAAAAATCCCATAAATTTCGCCATTAACTATCCGGGAGAAAGGAAAAAGACCTCCATCCCAGACCAAATCCATGCTATTGGCTAACCATCAATTCGTCAATATCCACATATCCAACCCAAGTCAATCCTTTATGATATTTTCGAGGGAAAAAAAACACTGGAGAAAAAAGTGAAGAATAAAGAGCAACAGAAGGAAAAGAAAAACCACAAAGTATACTCCGCGAGCCTGTCAAAGAAAGAGGGGCGAAGAGGGAATTACTAATTTTGAAAGGGGAAGGTGAGGAAAAAAGGTGCAAAAAAAATGCCAGCCCGATGATATGAGATAAGAAAAAAAAGAAATGTGCCAGAGGAAAAAAGGAAAAAACGACAAACTCCCCCACCAAAGTAATGAGCTGGAAGAAAAAGAAAAGAAGACATGAAAAGGAAATTAAACCCATATCTACAAGAAAAAAGAAACCAGCCGGGTATGAAAGCAAATAGGTGGAGGTTTTTGTGGAGCGAAAAAGGAAAAAGAAAAGATGGACCCGGGAGGCGTAAAGACAGAAATATATTATAAAAAACGTATTCATTCATCCTTTCCAGCCGACTTCCGAGGTTTTGCCTTGACCTTCTTCTTTGGCCTCATTAAACCCTTCTCGGGAGATCCGGGTGTGAACTTGCGCTTCTTGTTCTTCCCTGGTGTACCAAGCTCTCCACCTATACCGCCTTCATGGAGGTCATGGATTGGCGTCAGAGCCCTTTCACCATCGAGGTCCTCGGGATCCTCGCCTTCAGCAGCGAGTTTGAATTCATTATCAACTGTAAGGAGGTCCACGAATTCTTTGCACTGCTTCATCATACCCTCATCAGACTTGAGGTCCGTCATGATCTCCTCGATTTTTTTCCAAAGGGCAGCGGCGCTACTGGACCAAGTAGCCGCTCTTGATGGCGCCTTGTTCATGTCTTTGGCGGAAAGTTTGCTGCTTTTGTAGTCGCGGCTCTTGTTGTCATTGATGCTATAAGACTTCCTCAAGAAATACCTGCATTCCCACAACATGTAGAGGATCGCCGCGCCAGTCGCCAACACTTTCAGAGTATCTGGTTTGATGGTTCGCTCTGTGGTATCCCCAGCATCCAGCTTGAGAAGAAAGATATCTGTCTCGATTGAATGGGCCACAGTCATGCCAGTTCCAGAAACGACCCTTTCCATGGTGGTCACAACTTGATACAGCTCGTCAAAGGTCCCATACTCAAAGAAGGCAAGATTCTCGATCACAAATTTCGAGTAACCCAGATGATTTGGTTTTGAGGAATCGACGTCTAGTTTTTGGGACTCAAAGTCCACGCTCATAGTCATGTTCCCTAGCAACTTCTTTCTCACCTTGCGACTGCTCTTGACAATCTCATATAGTGGATGCATCTTAGAGGAGAATGGGTTAGCCGTAGCACCTGACTCATTGCCGATAACATTGCGCTGGTAGATGTAACAAGCGCGGACGCCATCCATGTACCCTCTTTCCACTATAGTCTCGTGTTTAGAGTGTAGCGTACGATGCTCCCGGTTGGAGATAGCTTGAATCGCGACGTTCGTAGAGGTTTCAAGGGCTATCAAGGCGGGAACGCACTAATTTGGTATTAGATCTAGCCTTTCAAAGAGGGAATAGAACGACGTACCTCCTTGGGATGCACTAACCCTTGCCTCAATATGCTCCCGATCACCTCTGTAGCTGTAAGCGCATAAATGTCCTGGGTTGAGGTAGCCACCTGAATTATATTCTTGAGATACTTTTGAGCTAAACTGGTGCTGACTCCATCATTCTGGTTGGCATTGGCTGTGCGACTCAACCTCTCAACCTGAGGCTCGCCATTCTTCTTTTCGTCTTTCTCCTCACTAGCAAACCCTTCGCTCCGATTTTCTTCGCTTTGCAGAAATGTTCTTATACCTAGAAGCACAAGATTCACTAGTTCCTTTTTGCCTACTTCAAACACTTGATCAAATGATTTCAGTATTTCGGCACGCAAGAACTGACTAGCGTGTGTTTGGCAAACATGGCACAAACTCTCCAGAGCAGCTTTCCGGACAAGTGTGTGGGCCGCTGGGTCGCAGAATGGTATTATCGTATCCGTGATTAGGCCCGATACTGTTCCTGGCTTCCACTTGGGGAAGGCAGTCTGGAACATCCCAATCTTGTCCTCGAATTGGCAGTGTTTCCCAAATAAGCCGAGAATGTGTAAAGTCCGGACCAGACGGTTAGCCTCTACATCAGTTTCGATGGGTTTCCCCTTGGACTTGAGGATATTAGTCAGGCAGGATATGGTGACTCGGACGAGCCTATCAGTGTTTCTTAGAATACCGCTAATTGTCCAAAGGCAAGCGACAACCTCTCGAAGTTCCTGATACGCGGGGGTGTTAGTAATGAGATAAGGAATGATTGCAAGGGTTTTGCATACCAATGGCGGAAGTCTAGAGAGGTTTTTGAGTAGGCTCTGTTGGACAGCCGATAAAAATCCAGAGTGTAGACTAGACAAGACTGGCAACGCGCATCTGAATATGATAATGACTGATCTGAAGACGTGAAGATCATCCTGGTCGGTTAGATTTTCAATATACGGCTGTAACATGATGAGTTGCTCTGGTTTGAAAAGCTTTGGATTCGCTTTGGCGAAAACAGTTAGCGCTTGGAGAGTACTCTGCCTTTCTGCCTGTGAAAAGTTAACATAAGAATGCGCATAAAAGGATGGGTGGGCGACGTACCTTGTCCGAGTCTCCTTGGCGATCTAGCAGATCATCACACATAGAACCCACCATCGTCTTACAGACTTTGAAATTGACCGAGCAGTTTTTGGTGTCGGCATGTAAGATCTGAGCCCCGATTTAGTATTCGGGTAAATGTATTGATGATATTCTCCGAACTCACTGATTTGATAACGTCATGCAGAACCACTTGCATCATTTCCTTCTGCACAACCTTGATGATCACAGCCACACGTTCGTTAACAACTAACTTCAACTGAGGACTGATATCTGTTGTTTGGTTCTGCTGGTTCTCTGTATCTTCAACTCCTATGTAAGTGTAGAAAGGTGTAATCCAGATCTCTTCGAAGGTCTTTCTTGCAAGTTCCTAGATTTTCCGTCAGCACGGGCAATATGTGCCATGGCTTATCACATACCGAAACACTGGGGTCAGAATCCTTTATGCGCTGAACTAGCGCTTCAGCGATTGCCACCTTGACAATCTCCCTTTTGCTCCTTAAGTAGATGTCTTTCAAAATCTTCATGGATCGCTTTCGAACCCCTACCCCAGCATCGGCAGAACGTTCAATTATACTCTTGTACACTTGATCTTCTAGGTCTGTTCGAAACAGAATACATTTACCAATTAGATCCACTGCCGAATCTCGGACCAAGGGCGATGGATCTCTTAGCCGTTTGAGAATGAACGGTACCACCTGAGGCCGCTTGAGAATAGAGGGATCCTTTTGCAAGAGCTGCAGGATTGCTTTGAGTCCTTTACTTCTCGTAGTTGCCTGATTGTCGTCTACAGAGCGAAGTAAACGGTTTAAAATGTGTTCAAATGACGTGCAGAACGGCATTTGCAGAACAGTCAGAATGTAGGCTTGTCGTATCTGTGCCGAGGATATTTTTGCAACATCACTAGAAAAGTCAGCAGATGACAACCGCCGTTAGATAGGTGGGGGGGTGTTCGGCTTACAAGTCGTCATCAATCCAACTCTTGTCAAATGTAATCCTTCTTAAATTTGCAGCGATCCTGGCCAATTCTCCCATAACTTCTTCATCTGCTTCATCATCATCTTGGCCTTCTGCTTTATCAGAAAAGGCACAAATTCGGGCACTCCAGATCGTAAGGTAATAGCCACAAGCGCTCTGGAGACTTGGGTCATGTGCGCTGTTCTCAATCAAATGCTCGAGTGCATATCTAAATGGCCCTTCCCATTCGATCAAGTCCTCTTCCATACCAACTCCTCCACCAGAGCCTGCTACAGTGCTCTCTAGGACCTTGTCTGTTAGAGCATATATCCGGTCATCAGCTAAACAGTCCGACTCCCTGTTTTTATGGCTCTCTCGCAGATGCACAACGACATCACAAATTGCACTACCCATTAATCCAAGTAAATCCAAAGCCATTGACTTTGCTGGGGCTGGTTGTTTGTCACCATCAACAATAGTGCACATACTCCCGAGGATGGACCGGAGTAATAGCTCAGCACCTGGCCATTCAGGAGAGCCAAGTACGGCAATGAAATCTTCGGCAAAGATGTCCATTAGGACTCTGTAAGGTTGATCCCCAGTTTTCGTTGACCTCATCGCCCGCTGTACCAAGAAATTAACCACATATTGAGCATTTTTTTGAGCACTCTCCAGTAAAGGGTTGGACATGGTATACAGTTTATTAACTGCACCTATAACGTCTGTTTCGCCCCGATCAGGTTCATCCCCCTCTTCCTTTTCCATGGAAAACTCGCCGTCTTCCCCGGTAACCAAGCCCCGTTTCTTTTTACGCTCCTGGTAGGTCCCGCTCGTTTGTACTAGCCTCATAATCAAAGCACTGACCAGTTGTATGTTTTTTCCACCTTCGACAAGTTTGAATTGCCTTGCGCTCTGTCGGTTGACAGACAGTTTTTCTAGACTTGTCAGTATTTCATCGAAGATAAATGTCCTTTGGTCAGAATATCTAGCAAAAATCTTTGCAAGTATATCCATGGCGACAACACGGAATCGCTCCACCTTCTGTACACCAAAAACAGAATCCTTCTCTGTTGACGCATTCTCGATGAATATTACTGCAACCGCAATGAACTCCAAGGTTGTGATTGTCCCCTCCGTGACCTCCTCTAGGGCTAATAGCTTGGAAATCAACGAGAACAAACTTGTGACCTCATGTAAAAGTCCTCCCAACACCTTTTTGTGAGCGGATGCAATTTTGAAAGCAGCCTGAGATTCTCCAGTGGATCTCATCTCTATCATTGGATTGATAGTGCCTTCAATGAGATTTTTTGCGACATTCAAAACGCTCGCCAGAAGGTCCTCCGGATATAATTGCTTTTCCTCCCTGCCTCCAACCATAATTCTTAAAACTGTTTTAGCGGTTTTCAACCCGTTGTCCACTAAAGAGACCCTCGTCAACCATTCCTCAATAGCAGACTCGTTGTCGTCTGATCCCATCTTGACGTCCACGGTTTCAGCTTGCTTCAGAGAACTCTCGCAGATCTTTTGCATCCTTGTAAGATCATCTACAGGTACCTGTTGGAACAGCCCGGTTGAAATAACCTTATGGATTGAATTTTCCAATTTTAATAGGACTGCGGTAGCCAAACATGGTGATTGTTGTTCCAGGGAGCTTGTCATCCAAATCTTCGCGTTTTTATCGGAGGTACGATTAGACGTATCTGGGGAGAGGTTATCCTCAGCTTCAAAAATCGAAGTAAGGAAGCCTTGCAGGCCCCTAAATAAGCTTTCGGCCTTTGCTCTCTGATCTATGCCGGGACCAAGTGTCTCCCCATCCTCGGCGTTGGAATGTGATCGCTTCCGCTTACGGCTCTTAGAAGTTGAACCCTGCCCAAATAGTTTAGCCCTGCGAAACCTCTGATCAATCTCAGTATGCTTTACATACTGGGATCGATCAAAAGTAGTTGGTGGCGGCGGTATTTTGACTGCATCAGCTTTTTGGGAGCTGCTAGGTGGTATTGACGACTGTATAGACTCCTGCTTGGGAGTTATAGCCAAATCAGAAAATTGTGGGGCAGGTCGGTAATATCCATTCATTTGTGGTGTAACTAGATGAGACCCAAGCGCCTGCGGAGAAGCGTTGGATATCGAATTGCGTGTCACATTGCTGTGGTACTGACTATAGGTGGGAGTTGTTGGGGCGTACCCGGGGGCTGGAGAGTACCCAGTTACCGGGGTATATGCGAGTGCTGGGGAGGGGGGAGGTACAGACTTTCGAACGGGGGTGAACGTTGGAGGAGGTGAATTAGTATCTACTCGTGTATTAGAATCCAAGACTAGAGTTGAGTTGGAGAAAGGAGATATTAATTCCGAAAAGAATAGAATAGCTTCGTACATTTAAAGCTCACATTGCTTCTGTTCATTACCATCTCCCCGAACTTTCCAATCGCCTCATGTCTCAGTATGTTGCTTGTCGAAGGCTCTTTCGGGGTTGTGGGGTCCTCCGTTGTAACAAAAGACTTGAACCGACTATCCACATGTGTGCAAAATTAGCCACCATAAACTTACCGTCGATTTCCGCTTTCCATAGAGCACTCACAATTCCGTCCCACCTGGCGCACTGATCGCCGTAGCTAGCTCATGAAGTGTTTTTCGTACAAACTTTGAATTTGGGTCTGCTAAGGCTTCTCTGTCCAAAGCATCGAGTGTCTGTCTAGATGACCGGCGCTCCGCCTCGGATTGGAAGATCGGACCAGTTCCGTTCGGCAAGAGAAGGGGCAATGGCATTATCTCTAGATTCAAATGTTTGTTAGTACCACATACCCCCGATACCGCCGCCGTGAGAGGCAATGATTAGTCCCAGCTGTGAATCCGGCAAGGCTCATTACCTGAAGTTGAAGGAACAACAGAAGATAATGGAGTGTATTGTAATGCATCGTCCACATCTACTGGAGGGATTCGCCCCCGTCTAAAGGTGATCTCTCCATTTCTATTCATGGTTGAGTATCCGCGAGGCGGCGCACGCAGCGGAAGGCGATGAGGCGAACGAGGAAGCGAGTCTCTGTTGAATGAGGCAGCTAAAGCCGCATCGTCCTGCGAACCGAAAAAGTGAGATGGAGCTATAGATGAGTTGAAGGTTGGGTTAAAACGGACGAGGAGCAGAGACTAGGTGATTGGGAAAGGGATGGTACAAGCTAAAGAGGGGGGAAGGATAAAGCAATCTAAGTGAATGAAGGAAAGTGAGGTGGGGTATAGAATAGGGAAGAATAAAGGGGAGAAGAGACGGAGAGTAGTTGAAGGATCTGGTGACGAAGTTGGCGGATTGAAGAGAAAGATCGGGTAAGGATGAAATGAGAGCCCGGGGGACGTGCAAAATTCCCAAAGTTCGTGAGCAGAGCAACGCAGCAGGGTTGCCGTGTCGTTCGTTAAGTTACACGCGCCGCGCTGGTCTCGGGCATGCAGCAGCTGTTAAAGTGCCTATCCTCCCCCAAAGAAACTCCTTCCCCTGGCGTTTACCGAATACAACCCGCAACCTCAACACTCAAGGCTCAAGCTCTCTCTCTCAAAAAAGGGAATCTTTTGACCTCGCCCGCAAAGTATATCGGACCCGGAGGGACGTTTGTTTACAAGCTCCTCAAAACACGAACCGGTGTGACCGCCACTTCATTAGAAGATACCGGTATTGCGATACCTGTGACTCTCCCCGGTGTCTGCAAACCTCCAGTGGGAGATAGCCCTCTACTTTTTACGGTATATGGAACCATGAAGGAGGACAAGGTTTGGATCTCAGAAACTAGATTAGAGGATTGCCCCGTTCTTTGGTTCTTAGCCAGTTCTCCACCTGTACAGTACCGTACAGTGTCGGTGGTATCATATGGTGTTTTTATCGCTGCTCATCTAACGATTCCCTCAAGTCGGTTGTGCGGTAAGCCATCCCTCTTCGATTTTCTTCGGCCGAGCTCGGATGCAAGGCTTGGGCACCAATACCGGTACAGTACCCGAGTATACAAGACTGGAGAGAGAGAGGCAATACTACCGTATTCGAGCTCATTATTGCAACTTACTTGCTGGCGGGTGCCCATGATCCGATACCCAGACCCCCCCCCCCCCATGGACACTCGCACGCCGTACAATATCTTCAGGATCCGCGAAATCCCTATTCCTCAAGTTCGCCTGCTGCCACAGTAAACGCAGTTGTCATAGAGATGTAGCAATCCTAACTCTGCATTGCGAATGTCTTATTAGTGTTCATGTGGCATTTTTATCTGAAACCCAGGCCTTGCGGGCTCGTGATATGCACGCTCAGAAAATTTCCTACAGAGCCTGGTGGTCGCTCTTCAAATGTTTGACATGACCCACCTGCAGATTTCGTTCTCCCTCAATGACCTCGGTCCGTGGATTTTATATCCATCGTAGGGTTCAAGTACCGGTACTCGCAGCTTAGATCAGATATTCTCACTAACATTTGCTCATAATACTGGCATGGCCCACGGAATTCAACGCAGAAGAAAGCGATACCTAAATATTCTAGGGGATTTTGTCAATACGGTTGCAGTTCGAACTGTCCTTATCACCAATCAACAGCACTGGCCTTTCCAAACGTGTCTGGATGCTTCACAAAAATCGACGTTACTTCCAATACAGTAGCTCTAACTTTGAGTACCCTTACTCGAGACAAGATAAACATGCAATAGTTCAAATTTACGACCGTCCTAACAAATCCTCCCGCCGATTACTCCTAGGACTCGGGGTTGGGACTGACAGTAGATGCCTTGATCAGCCTTACTTGCTCATTCGAAAAGTATGCTGAAATCTTGGTACGGTTGAGATCTGGGATGGCAAGTACCAGTGCTTCAAGAGTCAGTTGGATGGCTTGATTATTTAAGTATTATGCAAGCAGAGTGTGGTGGGCGAGCTGTGTCGGCGGGACGCTGTGCTGTACTCGAGTGGTCTATGGTTCGTTGCTATCATAGCTCACCTGTATGGTGATGCATCATCCCGTTTAGCTTCTGCTGGTACGGTACCGTGATGCGCATAATCACGAGCTGTCTTCAACAGCACCATACCAGCGCAAAGTCGAGCACAGCAAAATCGATGTTCCCGTCTGAACCAGTTCATAAGGCAGATCATGACTCAGCAGAACGCTGCAGGATCATAGGCCTTCTTCCCTCGCGAGGCCCAGACATCCAAGGAGTTCGCTTAGCGGAGCCTCCGCTAACTTACCACACTTGAATTGACTTGGGGTCCCCCGGCTTGAGTAACCGTCCACAGATGTTTGTAAGTGCATCCACACCCGCTCGCTCACCTAGGATTTGCTTGATTTGAAGTATCCGCATATTTTGTTCAGGGTATGCCGGTAAGGGCTCGCTCGTCCGGGAATTTCCAAGTTTCGAGATTTGCGGGGGAGTGTTCGAATGGCCTTCTTGCTCTAGCGTGTTACGGGCTGGCTTTCCCGTGGAATGTTGGGTTTAACTTAAGCTTTAGTCCTCAGGTTTTGGATAGACTACCGTACTGTGATAACTTCACCAATCTTTAAACCTACGTTCATTCAATGTGTCTGGCAAAGGTACTTGGCCTCCATGCATTCTTGGGTAATGTAAATTCGGATTTAACCACAAGTAGACTACTGTAATGGTAATGTGCAAACCCCCAAACTTTAGCAACAACAAACCAGTCGCCCCTGTCCTATTCCTTGCCCTTCCCCTTCCCGTTGATTTCCTTGAAAACACCCTGCCACAACTCACTCTCCTCTCCGAGGAAATATGTTAACTCAACCCCTTCCAGACCGGCCTCTTCATCACCGCCCATGCTCTCCAACCAGCTAATCAAATTGCCCAACAAGATGGCTTTGCCAGTTGTCTGGCCGAGCCCGCCATCATGTGAGATAAAGACAGCATGCAGGTGGAAGTGATAGTATGAGGGTTGGTCTAGATCTCATTAGCGGTGATTATTAAGATAAGCAAAGGGGCTGGGGGGCACACAGTGAGTATAAATTTTGATCTGATCTGGCTCAATATCACTATACTTCTCGCAAATCGCCTTAGGAATTCTCTCCCTCAAGTGCTTCAGCCACGGGACATGCTTCTTCTTCAAGTCCCGAATCGAGGTGATGTCACGACGGCGCACAACCGCCATGGTGTACATACTCGCCATGGTCTTCCGATCCCACTTCCTTTTCTCTCACCCAAAATTAGTTTTCCAAACAATCCTTAAGCACGGATAGGTAGAAGGCAGAGAAACCGACAGGTCGGGCAAGAGTATAAACCCCTCTACATCATCCGTATCCTCAACGATAATGCTCTCTTCCTCGGCTTTATGCTCGAGGATATTATATACCCAATCCAACCTCCCATTGCTGCGCTTCCCCTCAACATAGGGCTTAACCAGTCTCCTATAAATCTCGGGGGTCTCGACAACCATCCTCAACTGCTGGTGCGTATGCTTCCGGATATGAGTTTCCGTGGCAGGAAATATAAGGGTCAGCTTTACTTCTCCATAGTCGGAGCTCTGCGAGGCTAGGAACCAGTGGTATATGTCATTTCGCCCTATTAAGGAGACTTTCGGGAGGTGGAGGTCGTGAGAGAATTTAGTAAGATGAGAGTCAACGACGTTGAAGGCCTTCTTCTCAGCAATTAGGATTGCGGGGGTGGACTCGATTTCGCCCAGAAGGTTTACAGTTTTGGTTTTTGTGTCTGGTTGTGGGATATGTTATTTTGTTAGCGCCGCTTTCCTTTTTTTTTTTTTTTTTGCTATTTCTGAGGCTGATGGGTGGTTTTGTGGTGGTGGGTGGAAGTACCTTGATCTAAGATTCTTACAAAACTGAATTTCCGAAGCTTTGCTTCTTCTTCTGCTGGGTTGGTTGACATTGGTTTCGTAGGTATGATACTTCGTTTTCTTGGTTGTTTATCGGTGGTGCTCGCTGTGGGTGGCAGGGTGCTTCGGTTATGCCCCACGTCAGATTGCGGGGGGGGGGGTTTCAACGCACTAGGTCAAGGGTTAGGGCTGCGGTCTCACTTAACGGATGACGCTGAGGGGCTGTTTGGCACACGGTCATTTGAGATGTTCGCCATCTCGGGGCGCCTTTTGCTAAACATGTTTTCCTAACAGCGCCCCGCCAAACAGTATGTAATTTAGGACTTTTGTTAGAAATTCTGTTCACAGAGGTAGTGCTTTTCAATAAGAATTACGTTTAAGTTAAACCCTTTTTCGGAGACCTAAAGCCTGGGGCGGCAGTGGTTGCGACGGCCTGACGATTGGGAGCCGTTGGGGCTGGCGAATGACAGAAGCCGCACCACCTAAGCCAAATTTAACGCTTGATGGGGTACTGGTTTGGTGGGGTGTTTAAGGCTGCCAATCGTTCGCCACATTCGAACCCCACCACTAGCCACTGCCGTGCTCGAGCGTCTTTGCCAAGAATACCTCCACTAGGAGACCGACAGGCAGATTACTCATACAGGACATCGACAACCCGGACTTGGACAGTGATCTGCACCAAATTCGGTGCCCGGGAAAATTACATATGTACGAGTATGGCGAATCCCTACATAGTCCCTGAAGAAATTAAAATGACAAGAGAGCTGAGATTGGGTGGGCAAGTGCCGGCACAGGTATGATAAGTTAGTGGGCATTCGTTGTTCCCTCAGATCGCCGGTTACTGGTGCTGAGAAACGGCTTTTGCCTCTAAAGTGCCTAGCGATCGGCTCGAGGGGGTATAGTATTCTTGGCAAAGACGCGGGAGTATGCCGAGTATGCCAGGGTGCGGACCTGACCCGATGCCACCCATAAATTTCTTATTTCAACCTCACGTCAAAACTTCGCCGACCAATTTCTTTCCCCCTCCACAAAACAATACAGAAGGAGGATGATTGTAACAGGGCAAGTCTCCAGATGTGTTAACTATCGTTTAGCAATCCTTAATTCGCCTATTTCGACTTGTGCAACACAAGTACGGTTCTCAGTGTGGGCGGGGAGGGATCGTTTACGGACTGGGGTGCTTGGTGGGCAGAGAGCATTTCGTACATCGCCGGTTCGGTTCCAGGAACGGGAAGGGATTGAGGGCTACAATGCCACTGAATCCGACGAACCAACCATAATCGATTCAGTGAGAGTCTCAGTGGAGACCCCCCGAGCCGCGCAGCCAACCACTCCAGTACCCCCGGAAACCTCCAGTTCGAAGGAAGAGTCAGTGCCCTGGTATCTCCGTGCCAAGACCCCGATATCGAAGTTTCACCCTTTAGCTGAGCGACAAGTGCTTCCACCCCTCCCGGAGGACCCCCCTCCTGCTCTACAGGCTGTGCTTACCCAATTATCGGTGGGGGAGGGTATCGATTACCTAAAAGTCCTGGACCTCAGGGCACTGGACCCCCCCCCGGCGCTCGGCGAGGACATAGTCATGATCATTGGTACCGCCCGCTCGGGACGACAGTTACACATGTGCTCGGACAGAATGTGCAGGTGGTTGAGGAAGGAATTTGGCATGCGTCCGTTCGCGGACGGGTTGGTTGGTCGGGGGGAATTGAAACTGCAAGAAAGGCGGGCGAGAAGGCGGGGGAAATTGACTACTGCTCAATCAGGTATTGAAGAGGCTGCGGGATGGGTATGTATTACTGCCGGTGGCCAAGGGCTAGTAATACAGCTTTTCACACGGGATAAGAGGGAGGAGTTTGATTTGGAGTCATTGTGGGGTAATGAGCTAGAAAGGGATTCTAAAAAAAGGGAAGCCGAGCAGAGAGTTGCCGAAGGGAAGGAGCAGGGAACGTTCGGGGCTTTTGGAAGAGGGTTATCTACGAGGTTCCCCGTACCTGGGAGCGTTCAAGCTAGAGCTTTCCACTCGTCGTCCCAACAGCCATCGCAGGCGGTTACAGAGCCCCCAGCCGAGAGCCTAGTCCGGTTTGCGAAAGACCGTATTAACGTGGATACGCATGTTAGGAAGGGCCATTACTGGAGATTAGTCCCTCGAGTCTCCGAAGCGTTTGACCCAGACGCAGATCATAAGACTGCAGCATACCTCATGGAAGCCCACATAAACCACCTGCGAAACAAGTTCCGTGGGAATAATTACTCTGGGAAAATAACGAAAGGATGTGAGCTCCTCGGTCAGGGCGTACAAGATCGAACATCGACTCAATTCTTAGAATCCTACTTCAGATACTTCCCCAAGCACCCAGCCCCCGTACACCTCCGTCTCCACCTCCGATTTCTCATTGAAACCAACCGGATAAAGCCCAAAATGTACCCCCTCTCTGAGGCCACATCCTTCTTAAAAACCCACCCAGCACCCATCCCAGCGGAGCTCTACTACATGTGCATGCGCGCAATCGCCGACTCACCAGAACATCGCTCCTACGAACTCCCAGCCTCGGAGGCCGCAACCCTGCGTCTGTCCCTGATCCAAGACCTAGCAGAGCACTTCGACCCAACCTCGACGCTATCGCAGCACATCCCGGAATTCCAATTCTGTAAGTTTCGCGCGCTCGCCCACAACGCCGTTACGGCGGTACTCATTGCCGCGAAGACCGTCTGTTCGACGAAGCGTGTAGAAGCGGGCAAAGAAGCCGACGGCGCCTTTAAAGGCTTCAACATCCGCGTTGGAACCTATCCCCTCGACCCACGACTGATAGAAGTCGAGCGTGAGAGCATCGAGCAGAAAGGTCACTCCTACGCTATCCGCGAGTACATCGAGCAGGCCATGGCCGCGTACGTCGGCGCGGACCACTGGACCGCGCTCTGGAATCGCTGGAAGAACTTGGAGTACATGTCTGTCGGACGGGACCAGGAGTTCTACGAGCTGCTCATCGGGTTGGTGGTCTTGGGAGCGAAGCAGAAGGAGGGGGTGTATGCTGCTAGGCATATCTGGAATGATATGGAGAGGGAAACGCCCCCAGTTTTGATGACTGCCGGGATCGCGAAGGGGCTTTTGGCGGTTATTCAGCTTGCTGAGAGAGATTCTAGTGTTAGTGAGGAGTTTGCGGGGCTGAAGACGAGGTGTAATGGGTATTTGGAGGGGTGGCATAAATGGAGGGCGGCTAGTGCTGCTGCCAATATTATGAGAGAGGTAAAAGCTAGGGAGGAGAATGGGAGTGCGATTGTATGATGGGGATTTTTTGAGATTTTATACAGTACCTTGGGCGATCGCAGGAGATTCTTTGTATAAATTAAGTTATCTTCTCTTTTCTTTCCCTTGTGTTTAGGTACGTAGTTGGAGATCTACCGCATTTGTAGATATATGGTTTCCAGTGCTCGACACACTAAGTAGACGACTTTACAAGCTGGTCGGACACCCCCCCCCCCCCCCGCGCTCGGACAGATGCTAATTAGTTGATTTTTCTGTGATGAAACAAGCGGCTGATCTCTCCAGTTGCAACACTTTATCTAGTTTGCCACAGAAAAATTTCCTGTTCAAGTTTAGCCGTCCGAGTGAGGGGGGGTGGCTGAATGGCTTGTGAAGTCGTCTGGTGATGGTGACATCTGCTATGGTTTTTTCGACCTTGAAGTGTGATAGTATTTATTATACTAAGCTAGTGAACAGCCACTTGAAATTCTAACTAGATAATTGGACACAGTAAAACTCGGGGACTCAACTACAACTACACCCCCCCCCCCCCCCCCCCCCCCCCCCCCCCTCAACTACAACTACACCCACCCTCCACCCAACCCTCCTCCTCCCCCAGAGCTCAAGCCGTCCCTGCCACCTCCACATCGCTCCCCAAACCCCACATACCCCAAAACCCCTCCACGCAGCTCCCTCTCTTTCAGACACATTAGTATAAGTACCTCGTCACTCTCGAAGCACACCCTAAGCGGTCCAATATAATGGGTAGTGCACGGTTTAATCATATTCACTCTAATTCTGCTAATTAGGAACATTTGAGTTGTGAGGGGAGGAAGGCATAAGGGTTATCGTATGCTATTATAGGGGGGTATACATGAGTGGACTGGTCCCCCGGCCTTTTGGCCATGAATATCTCATCCATTCTCCTTCATCATCTCTTATTGTCGATGCTGCATATCTGATATGTCTATCTGCTACCTTGCATTCTGGTAGTTGTCGGTCCGGCCCGCATTCTTCGCTCGAAGTGTTACGGATGAAATATGGCAAGAATGTTTTTTTTTTTTTTGTATGTGCGTGCGTGAAGAGATTGCCTGACTTCTCCATTCTTTTATCCACAATCTGAGCCACCTTTTCTGCGATTTCCACTGTCCAAGGGACCAACTTTGTAAGATATCGGTATTGATCAACAATAAATTTGTGTAATTACTCATGTTATAATACCTCGAGGGATCGATGACTCATGACTCGATCTATCACTCGTTTCATCAAAACACTTATTTAACCCAAACCAAACCAACACCATTACAGCTCCCGGAAATCCAATTACACCATATACGCCAGCCCAGTAACTAGCTCACTACCCTGCTCCAACCCGGGTCCTACACTTCCTGCCGCTCTTAACATAATAGTGACATAACTCGCCCTTAGCATCGACAACTTTGCATGCGCGAAAATCAACTTCTCTTGATGAGGCGGAAAACTTTCGCTCTTTGAGGTGGCTAGGCAAGCCTCTGCTACGGTTTGTGGCCATGCGGTGACGACGTTACTGGCACGGCCCCACGACGGGGCGCCTACTTCTGCCAGTGGGGCGATCGATGCTGCCACGATACGATTCGAGTAGTTGCGGATCCCGGGAACTTCTTTCTCGAGAGCATGAGAAGCGGCGTCGGCATTCATGATTACCTCCCAAGCAGCGGCGGGAGTGACAAATGCACTGGGGTCTTCAGTCTCATCTATACCGGTTCCGCAGGAGAGGAGGCCCTGGTTCGCAAGATTGAGGGGTTGGAGGCACTCGATAGGAGTGTTTAGGGTTTCTGGGGTTGGGTTGGTATGGTGGGTATGGTGGAGCTGATCCCAAGCGATGTGTGGTGATGAAGCACCGTGAATCTCGATTATATTTCCTCGGACGTGACGGAAATCTGGTGGGTGTATCACTGGCTCTGTGCCTTGGATTTCATAGAGATGGGCTTTGACGATAACCTCTGCAAAGTGCGCACACCAGGCATGAATGCATGTCGGTGGGATAGCGACATAGACGTCCACTGTAGCTAATGCCATAAAGCCTGCAGCTCCACCGATACTATCCGTATAGCTATCTTCTGGCCACCCATGGCGCGGCAAAATCCCTATCATTGCTTTCCGGAGGATGGAAAAGTCAAGGAACCCGCGGCCAAACTGCCGATCATTGAACTTTCCGAATACCGCATTTGCCCACACTCCCTTCCCTTGGTTCACTGCCCGTGAGTGCATCCTTATCTCTTCCAGGCTCTCACTCGCTACCGCTAAAACGCTAGGGGTGTAATGCAACAAACCCCCCAAGACAGGATGCACAGCACTAGTAATAGCCCCGACTTTTCCACTCATGCTAATTTCACCAGTTGCAGGAGAATACCTGGAGAACTTCATACCCGCCGCAACGCACAGCAACACAACCGTGACAACGTCAACCTGCACCGGTGCCACTGTAAGATCATCCGGAACCCTATCCCCACTCTCCCACTTCCTCCCGAGATTCTCGGCAAGGATATACGGCGCCATATCCTGCACGAAAGAAACCCAGCACCCCTGATCAGCCTTCCTTTCACCGCGCAGCTTTACTGCCCGTTCCCAGAGCCCCGTTGTCATTTCCGGGCTCACGGACACGGCAGGACTGACATTCAGCGACGCGTACAATTCCAGTGGGAGGCAGAACACTAAGCCTTCATAGGTCACGGTGAACCGGAATTGCCGCCAGTGCCAGTGACGCTTACCGCCTTTCGTGAGGTTCCCGCTGATTATCCGGTCGCATTTGCGGATGGTGTAGCCCGTTGCTAGGAGTTGTTGGGTGAGTTGGATTCCCGAGACCAGGAGGGCTATCAATGCTATAATCAGGGCTACTGTCGAGATCAGATCGGGCATCCTCCTCCAGTCGTGATTGTTGTGGTGATTATGTTTGTGTGGATGAGATGGCGAGTTGGTATGATAATAGGAAGAATTATCGCATTTAAGCAGAGGCTTTAGATTTTCCCGCAGACCGGGTGAGTACTTGTACTTAGCGAGGCAGCACCCTCGGCGGGAATACCGGTATTGGCGAGTAGTTTTGGTTGATTCGTAACCTGCTGCACCGAGCTTCGATGCCAACCCGTGCTAAGGCTCGCAGAGGTTGCTGCCTGGTTGAGCACTACCCCCTGTCTAGCGTATCAGGGATGCATGAGATGAAGGCATGAGTTGGAGTCTCCAGACTCCAGCGAAGCGACAACAGTGAGCGCTTGTGCTGAGCTGTAGGTAGGTTTGCGGGGGGGATAAGACTTCTTGACAGCGGTTGGAGCGGTCTTTGGCACTCGAGGGAGCCTTTATTTCTAACTGGACATTAGGGCCCTGCACGGAGATACCTAATTTATTAAGCTAATACAATATCGTAGCTTATCTGAGGAAGTGTGACCGGAAAAACTGCCTGGCCCTAAGGCCCTCGGAATACCGCAAAATTTATGGGGCTTCCATTCATATGCCAGTCACAACCTTCCACCACCACAGCCCCCACTACCAGTATACCCCTTCCCTTCCCTGCATTTCTTTCAAAGTTTTTAACCTTGCCTCCCCTTCTCTTCCCACTGCTGTATCATAACTATGATACAAAAATTATGTTACAAATTTGTAGATTTACCTTTTATTAAATTTTGTATTGTATGTATATTGTCCGTTGACAAAATTAACCGTACGGTACACAAACCATCGATGGGAACGGGACCCTCCTCACCACCACACATTTTCAACACCTCCTAAAGATATTTCTCTAAACCGAATCTTGATTTCTACTATGTATTGTATTTACATTGTATATCTTTTTTTTTTTTGATTTTTTTTTTGATTTTCAAGACAGTGGGGTTGGTGGGGGAGTGCTGTTGTTATGGCCAAAGTTTTTCCTGTTGGTTGATGTACACTTGTACGGTTAATTTTGTTAAGGAACAATACTATTAGTTCCAATAGAAAATCAACTACCTACTAGTCTGGTATTATTCTCCAAACCACAAGTAAATTGAATGGAGAATGTTTCTTCCGCAGGAAGGAAAAATTCCGCAAGCATGATAAAACTTTCCTTCCTCTATAATTACTAATAATAGCGACAAGCACCTGTAAATCAAAAATTAAAAATATCCTTGGCACCTGATTTTTAAATTAGAATTAGATTTGGACGAGCTAAACACTTCTTATTTTGAAATCAGGCTTGGCAAAAAAAACCTGATTTTCCAAATCATAATCACAGGCAGCCAAACACCCCATTAGATTGACTTATAGAAAGTGCTCGAGTACGTTGGAGTGATTAAGGCACAGAGTAGTCATGTTAAGTGGTAGCTACAAAGTTTACATGCATTTCTCATGGAGTAGATATCACGAGGACCGTTGTGTTGCCGCCAAGACATCGCCGCGGTATGATACCTCTCTTTCCGCGAAGACTTTGCGAATGAGGGTGATAGGAGAGATAAAGTACGAGTGAGATTATATGAGTAGATAGAGTTATAACTCAACCGGAGAAAGAGAATAAATAGCGAAGGGAAGGACTATAGTTAAATCACTAACAGTGACAAGTTTATAGGGGCAACAGAGGTGATATTTATGCGACCTGGACTGTATCACTCATCGTGGCTGAAAAAGGTTGATGTGGAGCCTACACAATTTGACCCTAGAATGTTGTTTCACTCTCGAACCTTTTACTACAAAATGGGCCTCTGCGAAGCTTCGGTGAGTTTAGAATTTTGGGTAACTCCTCCTTTCCCCCAATCTAAGAATGCTAGAGCAGGGGACTGCACCTGTTATGGTGGACCCTTATTGAGCTTCGGGGGTGGCGATTTTGAGGTGCTGGTTAAGAGGTTGTTCCATTGTGGTCCATATATTCCATCGCCACCCAAAGCCACCCCATAAGGCCAATAGCAGCCAGGGAACACCCACTGCGCTGTATCGGTAAGCCAACGCCGGCGCAAGCACAAACATCCAAAACAGGCATCAGGGAAATCACTCAAACCCTGACAATTCTCTGAGCCCTCCACTCCACCCACTACTGACAACAGAACCTTCTCCCGGAAAACACGAACCCTACCCAGGCACATCAAAGTAGAAAGAGAAAATAGCTCCCCAATTAGACAGAGGTGCTGAGGAAATCTCTGGGGGGGCAGCCATAGTGGTCAGCTCTCGTGATCAACATCCTCCGAGGTTGTGGAGACCGGCGATAGCCTCGCCCTGGTGAAAACTAAGGATTACGGTCATATCCTCCCCACATCAGTGGTAGGGAGTACGGAATTTCCTGGACCTGCGAGTACTCCGGAGGAGATGATAAACCCCGGAGACCTATAAATGTTAGTGGGAACAACCAAGCCAAAACCATCACACCCTCTCACTCGGTAATTCTGCTTTAGATGTCTCGTCGTAGTTTGAGGCCGTAAAAAAACTCCTGGAGTCAAAATTTGCCCTCCCCGACTAGACGTTCCGTATGTACTCGGAAGTCGTTTGGTTTCTTGTGTGGGGCTGGCATAAGGTAACTTTTCAACAAGTTGTAGGACCCCGCAAAATTCACAAGGGCAGTTTTTTTCGCACAAAGCCGACATAATTTATACAATATTTTTCACTAAGTCAGAAACGATACCCCCGCAAACCTCATAAAAGTTGTAATGGTCATTTTTATGCTAAGTTGAAGTTAGAATTTATATATTTTCTAAGCTAGATATCCCAGTAAAATCTGCGAGAGTTACTTATGGTACATAGTGTTTTTCTAAACGAAGATATAAGTTGTACAGATTCTGATTGGTGGGTTTTTTATTAGGGAGCGGGAGGTGATCAGTGAAACAAATAATAGTTTTGATTATGTGGAGTCACCCCCCAGAGGGTATACGGCCTACCCAGCCAAAGCAGTCTCGACCCGTGACCCTCACAGCACGATTGCTAGACACAGAGATCCCTCCCGAGTAAAGCCTGCAGTACAACACCAGGCCTCTACCCCGAGGCAAACAGTAGAAACGAATTTATACTATTCTATACTCGTAATTGAATGGCCTTTGTGAACACGGTACCTGTTGCATACAGCCAAAATTCAGCTTCTTTTGTTCAGATCTTGGTGTCATGTAATATCGGTCGTGCTCGCAGACACCGTTGAATTACGAGGGATGCCCGACCATCCAAAAAGCGTGCTACTCTAGGGGGCTGAGAAAGGTCCGACGCACACCTAAATGTTGAAGTGATAATTGTGTGTAAACTAGATTAGAAAATTTGAGTGATGTTTGATGACCCGTTCGGCCACAAGTCAAGGCTTACATCGATACCACCACACTTGACTCCCATGATGTTTGGAAGTTCAGCTTCTAGAATGAGGCATTAGTAGGGTATGCTGGGAACTCAAGTGGTCGTTAACTGATCGTAGCAGTGGCCGTATGTATTATGACGGGTGCGGAGTGAAAGTGCATATCCTTGAACTAGAATATTTCAAGAGGTCTAAATTCAGTAAAATAGGAGGGGAAGGGGTAGGCTAAATTATCTAAACATGACTTGATTAATGGGTTGATAATTTTAGTTTAGGTTTAAGGAAACCCAAGAGTAGGCATCCCTAGCATCCCTCGACCATATGCTTCGTAATCTAACTATTATGATACTCAAGAGAGCTCCCCCACTTCCAGAGCTAAAATTATAATCGAAAGGATAGATCAACCAATAGCGATGATGGGTATCCCTCCTCTCACCTAAGATTACGTGAAAACTCTAGCTGACAGAGTCGTTATCATATAATAATAATCAACATGATATTGGTTTGCCACATTTTGGGTGGCTTGAGTAGACGCCCCACAGGTAAATATCCAGGGGCTGAAGACCCCGCTTTTGTCCAATTCCCAGATATTCTTCAACCCAGAATATTCAATAACTACTCCCAGTGGCGGGAGTGACAAATGCACTGGGGTCTTCGGTCTCATCTATACCGGTTCCGCAGGAGAACAGGTCTTGGTTCGCATGATTGAGGGGTTGGAGGCACTCGATAGGAGTGTCTAGGGTTTCTGGGGTTGGATTAGTATGGTGGGCATGGTGGAGCTGATCCCAAGCGATGTATGGCGATGAGGCATCGTGAATCTCGATTATATTTCCTCAGACGTGACAGAAATCTGGTGGGTGTGTCACTGGCTCTGTGCATTTGATTTCGTAGAGATGGGCTTTGACGATAACCTTTGCAAAGTGCGCACACTAGGCGTGAATGCATGTCAGTGGGATAGGGACATGGACGTCCACTGTAGCTAATACCATAAACCCTACGGCTCTACCGATACTATCCGTATAGCTATCTTCTGGCCACCAATAGTGGGGTAAAATCCCTTGTATTGCGTTTAGGAGCATGATAAGGTTAAGGAAACCGCGACCAACCCTCCGATCATTGAACTTTCCAGATAACGCGCAGCAACACAACCGTGACAACGTCAACCTGCACCAGTGCAACAGTAAGATCATCCGGAACCCTATCTCCGCTCTCCCCCCCAGAGATTCTCGGCAAGGATATACGGCGCCATATCAAAAGAAACCCAACATCCCTGATCCGTCTTCCTCTCGCTGGGCAGTTTTACCGCCCGATCCCAGAGTCCCGTCGTCGCTTCCGGGCTCACGGACACGGCAGGACTGACATTCAGCGACGCGTACAATTCCAGTGGGAGGCAGAACACTAAGCCCTCGTAGGTCACGGTGGATCGGAATTGCCGTCAGTGCCAGTTATGCTTACCGCCTTTCGTGAGGTTCCCACTGATTATCCAGTGACATTTGCGGATGGTGTAGCCCGTTGCTAGGAGTTGTTGGGTGAGCTGGAGCTCCGATACCAGGAGGGCTATTAATGCCATAATTAGGGCTACCGTCGAGATCAGATCGGGCACCTTCCTCCAGTGGTCGTGATTGTGGCAATTGTGGTGATTATGTTTGTGTGGATGTGATGGCGAGTTGGTATAATAGGCAGAATTATCCCATTTAAGCAGAGGCTTTAGATTTCCCCGCAGACTAGGTGAGTTCTCAGTAAGGCAGCACCCTCAGCGGGAATACTGGTATTGGCGAGTAGTTTTGGTTGATTCGTAGTCTACCCCGCCGCGCATCAACACTAATCTGTGCTAAGGCTCGCTGAGGGTGCTGCCTGGTTAAACACTCCCCCTGTCTACGAGTACCATATCGGGGGTGCATGAGTTGAAGCCTCCAGGCTCGGGGGAAGCGACTACAGCAACTGGCTGCGGAAGTGAGCACTTGTTCTGATCTGCCGATTGAAGCGATCTTTCTATCCCCCTTTTGTTCACTACTAGCATTTCTAGGGAGCCTTTGTTCCAAAGCGGAGATCAGGGGAGATACTTATGATACTTGTAATTTATTGAGCTAATACAGTACCGGTACTGGTAGCTTATTTGAAGTGTGGTTAGAAAAACCGCCTGGCTCTAAAGTGGTGTAGTGCCTAGAATACTGTAAAATTCCTGAGGCTTCCTTTCATATGCTGGTCATAACCCTCCACCACAACACCTCCCACCATTACAGTCTTCACCACACCCCCACCACACTCCTTCCATTCCCCGCATTTTTTCCACCTTTTTATCTTTGCTCCCCTTTCTCTTCCCACCACTACCCCACCACTCCACTACACCACCCCACCACACCACCTATCCGCTTCGATTCGGTGCAATACGGAGGGCAATCCGACTGGTGTGTAGTACTCGAGTACAATTACTCTCGGTGGCTTGATCTTTTTATTCCTATTAAACCTTTTCCAAGCTCTCTCATAGGCCACCCACTCCCTTGCATATCCACGGTAATCATCATTCTTTTTCTTCTTCTTCTTCAGTTCTTCCGCATTCTCTCCAACAACTTGTCCGCTTTATAGCTCCCCCATAACAATTCCTCCCTCCGTTACGATTTCACACCTCTGATACCCACTGTGTCTCTCTTGATAACCTCTCGCTAACAAGGGCAACCCGTGCTTCAAAGTTTTCGTTTGACGAACCTGGTTTCGTTATCTCTTCTACAAACCCCCGACACAGTCCTCTGTTTATATACTAAACATTTCGACATTCTGGAGCTTACAGTTGTGCTTCAAGATGGAACTCCCTTGTACCTGTGACTGTCATCCGGGGTGTGCGGTGCCGGACATTGGCCTGGGCCATTGGCCTGCTTCCCACTGTCAGACATTGCCTGCCCTACCTGCCCCAGTTCCCCGGAGTCCCAGGGGTGCCTTTGCGTGGGCCGTGGCCCTCAAGGACTCGGCATCCATACCCTCCCGAGTCCATGAGTGCCTCCAGAAGTTCCGTGACTTCCACTTCAGAAAGAGGGCTTTTTACTGCGGGCAAACCCTTAGTATTAAAATGCCACCAAAAGATTTTATCGAGTTTAAGAAACACCTACATAGTGGGGGTGAAGAAAGGTAAGACGCTTCTCCTTACCCTTCGTAACTTATTCATGTTAAACAGTCCTATTAAACAGTGACAAGTTCCCTAACTATTCTTACAACGCTTTGCACTCATTACTCTTCACGAAACTCATGGCGGGTCCGCTCCACGAAAAACTTGTCTCCATGATTATCAAAGGGTTGATCCTTGCTGAGAGTCGGCTCTCGTCAAGCATCGGAACGGAAATAGAGGTTGTTAGAAACCAAAGGTTTTTTGTGTTCAATGGAGTTCATGAGGGGTCCGAAAAGGTTCCGGATGTGGCTCTTCAGGTGACCAATAACAAGGGGAAAATGGAGGTAAAATTTGTGGTTGAAGTTGGCGTATCAGAAACCCACCAAAAGCTTGTTGAAGACGCGAGATTGTGGCTCGAAGGCACCAAAACCGTTTCGTTAGTAATGCTGATCAAGCTCGAAGAAACCCCTGTCTACCAATGCCCGATCCGGAACTATACAGAAGACACGTTGGCTAAAATGAATTTTCCCCCTTTGGATCAAATTGTGGAACAGGATTTCGTCCTTGCTAGTCCATACGGACCAGCCATTTTCAAGGAATTTACCTGGGTCGGCAAGGTCTCTGGGTTTTTTGAGTTCTGGAAGCTTGATCCAATCACGAAACGAGCAACTTGTATCTCCAGTCGCATTGTAAGTTACTCTTTAAGGGATTTAAGGAGTTCAAGCTTACCTTTATATAGGATATTTCCGAGACGAAGAACAATCCAGCCAGCAGTCTTCTGTTAAGTGGGTTGGTAGACATTGGCGAGAAGCATGATGAAGAAATCTACTTTGATTGGGGGAAATATATTGGTACTCTACATAAGTATATTACGGAAATGGCGGTAGATCGTTGTTATTGCGCCCTCAGAGATGTTAAGAGACAGGATAATGGGTTGGGCAGTGATTACAAATCTCTCTCTCAAGCAAGTTCTGCATAGAGAGGGAGGTTGGTATTCTGTACTAGGGTGTGAGCAAAAGTATGGCGAAGTCTTGGCTGTAACTCACATAGAAATTCTATGAGCCACGTTCGCCAGACTTACCCACAACCCCCGGTACAATATGCTCACGGTTGCTGGATGTGGCTGATGGTAATTTTTCTTCTTCTTTTCCGCTAAACCCTTGATGCGGCTGATAGTGAGGACAACTGGGATGTATAATAGCTTCTTGAGGGGGGCACTGTGGCCTTGTTCCGGAATAGCGGTTGGTGGGGTTTCTTGAAAATTTGTTTCCATCACGCCATAGCTTGGTGCTCTCTCCTCTCGGATTATGGCCGCCAAATAAATTATGTACTGTACAATCAGATTCTAAGGCAGCACCAAAACAAAATTCCTAAAAATCAATCCCTTCCTTTTCCACCACTTCTGCTCGATACATAGATATTCGCTGTTTAGTGACAAGAATGATTGCTGGCTCTATCAAGACTCTAGAGGAATCCGAGTCCGGTATTTACCCCCATCCTAATTGTTTCCCTCCCTCCCAACTGTGTCCCTTGATGGTTTGTTTGAAACAGGTTTGTTAGCAGGGGCGAAAGTTGCGAGAATAGTATACTTGTGCTGAGCTACTCGCGGGAGGTTAGAGACCCCTAGCTGCCGGGTCGCGGATGGGCTTGCGTCGCAGGGGGTCTCGCATTGTTGTTGGCTAGGTGTCATTTGTTGCGTTCACTGTAGTAGGAGCGGTCGCTTCTGGAACAGCCCACTGGTATGATAACTGAACTCTGCCTTGATAAAGGACTCCCCTAACACCTAAGTTAGTCCTAAAATTACATTTTCTGAACAAAGATAAAATAAATACATGTTCAGTACCTGTGCTGGCCTATTCTGAGATTTAAAGTGAACCCTATAATTTTACATTTGCCCATTTTTGTTTCCTCACATTCAAACCTCTCGTCTTGCATGTTCTTCCTATGATAGCGAGGCGTGTTTTTCTTAGTCATGTACTTGTACTAGGGTGGCAAGGGTAATTTAAGTCGGGTGCGGTAACGCAAGCCCTTCCCAGGCGTGCCCTTCTCCCTTCGGAAGTGCGTCCGACTTGTTGCCGTCACCAAATCATACTCACCAGATATCACTCGATGGATGAGACAATGCTCGCTCTGGGGTACCTAGAGGCGGTAGTTGTAGCTGCTTTGATTGAGATGGGATGTTATGAGGAGATTCTTCTGGCCCTACATCACTTGCATGGGCTGGTATTAATGGACATGAGGGAGTGGTGAAAGTGCTACTCGAGTGAGGAGAGGTCAATCTCGACAAGCCAGATAATTTCGGCCGAACACCGCTCTCGCTCGCTACTAAGAATGGCCGTGAGAGGGTGGTAGCGCTGCTACGTCTCGCAAAGCGGTGATCTCCAGTACGATTTAAGGCACTGCCTCTTGGAAATAGCCGGCGCCCTTCCCTTTTGGGGTATGTCTTCATCATAGTTACTGTCCTTGGACATTACCCTTTGCAGACGAAGAGAATCTTGTGAGATGGAAATGCACATGTATATTATACCATCCTGAACCTCCCCTGATATTTTCTTTTATAGTCGAGCGAGGATTTACAAGTTACTGTTTACACTGTTTCCCCTGGACGGCCAAGGGGCCCGTATGGGACTGTTAATCTGCTCCGGCCAGATTAGGTGGAAGTGCGGTAGCTACAATGAACCTTTCTGTGAAAGAAATTCTTTTATTATTTTTCATTTCATTCTAAATAAGTCTTTCCTTTTATTCCTATGTTTTTTTCACTGCCTTTTTTAGATTTTAATCGTTGATATTGCTCTCGGGTGCTCGTGTCGCCGTCTGGGTTCGTTAGCCGTTGACCGTCCAAGGGATAGTAGAGCTTGGTCTGTGGCGGGGGAATAATTTGATTGTTATGGGAAGGTCCATTCTATAACTTGCAGTTTTCACCGTCATTTAACTTTTCTCCGCCTGTAGGTTCTTGCCTGCACTTTTCTTTTTCTTTTTTTTATCAACTACGGTTTTTTTTCTTCCTTTCCCCCCTCCCCCTAAACGATAGATGACCTGTACGTAGAGTCTTATTTAGATAGAGCAAAACTGGTGTGTGATAGCGCCTGGATTTTTGAGGCCATAGTCAACCCATAATATGAAAACCGTACTGTACGGTACCTACGATAGGGGACTTGTCATCATACCACGAATTATATGGCTGAATGAGTAATATGTTGTCGTACTTAGTGGATACCTGATAGCCCACCCCAATTTTGACCCAAGTGTTGTGAACGGACTCTCTATGTTATTCAGTATTCTCCCTCGTAAGGAATACTGTCCTGTACAGGTAAGTTCGCCATAGAGGGGTCATAGCTACCCGGAGAAGACCACGTAGAGCATATTAATAGAAATTTGTATAACCCATATGATAGGAAATATATATATATATACATATATCTTCGAAGCTATCGCAGTTGGAACATGAGTTCAGGCTAGAACTATCCAAAGACTCTAAGAACGATATTCCCACTTACTGCCTCACTTGCAGGAGAAAAAAAAAAAGAACACTGCTACTGGGTGAATGCCTTTTGAATCTATGGTATGCGTTTTGGCGGGAAAAGTCTAGACCAACGCTAGCGGATGAAGCAGTAGATCTCGGGGTTCTGGCCATGAGCAAGTGTTAACAAACAAAGATAGGAGAGATAGAGTACGAGTGAGATTGTATGAGTAGATGGGGAATAAATAGCAAAGGGAAGGACTACAGCTGAGTCACTAACGATGGCAAGTTCACAGGAGTAAAAGAGGCGATATTTGTGCGGTCTGGACTGTGGCGATCTTAAGGCGTCACCCATTGTGGTTGAAAAAAGATCAATGTGGAGCTTAGACACAATTCGACCCTAGCATGTTGCTTCACTCTCCTACTAAGTTAGTGGAAGGTTATTACTTGGGCTCTGCAGTCTATGTCTATATTTCTTCTTATCATGTGCAGCGGGGAGGGCAAAAATATAATCATAATCAACATGATATTGGTTTGTCACATTTTGGGTGGCCTGAGTGGACGTCCCACAGGGAAATATCTAAGCGCTGGAGGCTTCTTTCCACATTCCAGTCATAGCCCCTACTACAGCCCTTCCCTTCCCCGCATTTTTTTCCACGTTTTATCTTTGCTCCCCCTTTTCTTCCCACTGCCACCCCACTACACCCCCTGTCCACTTCAAATCTGTGCATTACAGAAGGCGATCTGACTGGTGTGCAGTGCAGTGCAGTGACTGTCGGTGGCTTCAACTTTCGTTCCCTTTAACCCCTTCCGGAACTCTCTCATAGAAAACACGCTCCCTACACCCCTGCCCATAAACCTTTTTTCTCTTTTAACTTTCTTCGGGGCCTTACTTTAGTCAAAGAATTATTCATCCTACTTCGCTAATCCATGGTAACCGTCTCCGTTCTTTTTTTTTATCGGCTATTTATATATTGAAAACTCTGTCTGCTGAGGTCTGCCCTCTCTAAGTCTAGAAAATAGCAGGTCTTTAAGTAGACTTGTCAAAATATCCCAAGCCTTACTAAACAATAACTATAAGGCTACGGAGGCCTATAACGACGAAATCACCACCAAACTGAAAATACAAAAAACATTCAAATAGGAAAACCAAAGCTAATTTGATTAACGAAGAAGATTGAGCAACTAAGAGAGTGAAAAAGTGAAAAAGTGAGAGACAATCAACAATTCCAATGCGACCTAGAATAAAGTAATTATTAGAGGGAAAAAAAGTAATCAAAAAAGTGAAAATTACTGTCTTAGTGTTGGATGGAAGAGTAGAATTGGGCTCCTACGATGCACAATTAATTGAATTTATGGTCAGACCTGTCAATAGCTTCAGCAAATCTTTGTATTCCTTTAAGGATTGTGTATTCTCCTGCATAGGGGAGCCGGTAGTTCAAGAACTGCTATTGCTGCAATTTAAGGGAGGGGAAGCTCCCTAGAGGAGAGACGGTAGTGAGATTTTTCTTCACTTGATAGTAACCAGTCATTCAGTCTTCATTATTCATTTTTCTTGTGACGTGATCAAAGCGAGCAATTGCGGCCATCAGACGCCCACCTCCTGACTCGGAACTTCAATGCTAATCTTTTATCTTCTGCTCCTTTTTCCCACAGGTCAATCTCATGGGAATCTTTACCGTCAGGTTTGTCAATACCCAAATAGAACGCTAGAGACAGAAGACTGGGAGTCTCCCAAGCAATTTTCCCTTCGTAGGACCATGTCTAGCAGTCCTGCCCCGTTCCTTCTCATTTGTAAATCCCTGCCATCGGTGTGGGGCCCTCAGGTGATTCTGAACACTTCAAACCAGTATTTCATAAAGCACTAAGACTGTAGTTTTTTTCACTTTGTTATTTACTTTTTTCTTATTCACAAATATTTTATCCTGGCTCATATTAGAATCATTGAATTATTCTTCACTTTTCACTTTCTTATTCTCTTAGTTGCTCAATCTTTGTTGTTAATCAAATTAGTTTTCATTTTCTTGTTATAAAATTTTTTGTATTTTTAGTTTCATGACAATTTGGTCACTATAGGCCTCTGTAATGATAAGGTACTGAAAGTTATAACCTTGAAGTATTATAAAGTACATATCAACGATCAAATAATAATTTGATACCAAACATCAATCATACCAAGTATCAAATAATACTTGAAACCAAACATAAAATAGACTGGTATCAAATGATAGTCAAAGTTAAACTAGTGACCCATACTGGTTACTACTCGAAAATCCGCAATATTACTATATAATCTGTAGTACTAGTATAATAGTTGATTCTTGGCAGAAATGAGAGTACTTTGAGCTAATAGAGCAAGGGGATTCAACTGTATTGGAGATAGTAGGAGCTAGAGAAATAGTTGAACTACTATAGATTAAGAGTACAAGTAATCTAGTATAGAATACAACTCTCATCATCCAGACTCTTAACTTGAATTTTAAAATCCAAAGATAGAAATTGGGGGTATTATTGATGAGGCCAAGAAATATTATCATGAATGATAGGCAAAACAGGGTAGGATAACATCTGATATTGAACTTATACTTTCCATTAAAGTTTAAGCAGTATGCCGGTGGAAATATTAACAAATTGCTACCTTGAGACCCAATTACCCTACCTTCATCGGAGAAACCACACCAGAATTTGTAAGAATTACTACTAGTAGGCCTGAGATTAGATGTTACTGGTGCCGGGGGTAACGAAAGGCATACCAGGTCTTGGCATGGTTAAAGTGTGATTCAAGGCCGGCCCTGGGCTTGAAATAGGGGTTCAACACCCTCCTCTGGCAACACTAAATGAGCGGTGTGCATAGGCAAGATGTCTATGTAGTTGAGAATCTCTATACAAAATCTAAGGATTGGAGATAGGGTCATAAAACTGTATATATCACGGCCATCCATCCAACCAGATGCTGTTCAGAGGATATATAGGGGATGTGCGGGTAACCACCCCAACTGGGGTGAACTACTTTGACTCCATATAACACCTAAAGGGTATTGGCAGACTTTTACATGCCTAAGGGTAGTAAGGGAGCGACTGGAAGGTTTACCGGGAGGTTTAGGAGAAGAAATAGCTTGCTTCCTAAACCAGTCGAGTAAATGTTGGAGGTCAATCCTGGATGGAGTAGCTTATCTGTCGGAATATTATTGAACTCTAAAAGCATATGTCTGATCATGGTAGAGGGAGTCAACGTTGGATTGGCTCTGGGTAGGGCCTGTGGAAGGCAAACAATGATGCAGTTCTTCGGGGGAGCTGAATAATCAACCAAGAATAGTATATTGTAGAAGTAGACACCAATGACTATGAAGCTTGTATTAAAGATGAAAATACTGATGGACCAGAGTGTCTCATTGACATAAGGCCATGAAGTCATCAATGTAGTTCGCCAATTACATGACGGCGATTAGAAGGAGATTTCTCTCAGGTGGTTGTATTGGAGATACATTGGAGAAACCAGTTCCAATTTGTGAACTTAACCATGTCCGAGCCATCCTACACCTCTCAATGTTAATTCGGGCCGAGAAGTGTGTCAGGATAACCCTGAGTTGAGCAGGGAGTTCATGAGTGGTCAGAGTAGTGATGGGTATTGTTGGCTTATAAACTATTCTACTTAACTATAATACAAAGAACACACTATCCTGATAACTATCAATTCTCAAGAACTTGAATTGACTAAAGCTTTCAGGCTTAACGATATTAAGCTTTTCTGTTGGATTCTTTTATTGAATTTATCTTTATCTTTACTTTGGATTTGAGTTGTTGATGTGGTGGCAACCTTGGAATCTATCTTTCCATAGGGTACTCCCATTACACATTACCCTATCAATCCCTGCCACCATCCAGGAGGCAGTTACACTAGTTAAATAGAATAAAATCAATGAACCCTTCACTGGCACTATGAATGACACTTGATATTTTCTTGATTTCAGTAATGTTAACTGACCCTAAGTATGTATTTTTAAGCTCTAAACCTATTGTAAATGATATGTAAAGCAGACTAAAGTGAGATGCCCTGGAAGCAGTTGAGTGCCTCAAGTCTTGGGCAAAACAAGTGATCTTATTATCAAACTTCTATATCTTTAATACTTTGGCTGAACCATGATTGGATATGATTATTGAGTATCACCCGTAAGTATCTCTTGTTAGATAGTTTCTACAAGCCTTCAGATATGATGAGTGTAGTTAGTTCTGAGTTCAATTGTATTTGAGTTTCTATTTCTGGAACCTGTTTAATAATCTATCTTTGTGGAAGTAGAAATTAAAATATTAAGTAAATTTTTATATACTATTTTTAGATAGAAAGTGTCACACTCTTAATTTAATGTAATAATATGATTTTGACATAAATACACAGAGTAATATATATTACAATTAAGACACTATTTAAGGAATATTCCTAGTAGTCAGATATTATAATTAGCTAAGAGAAAATTATTTTGATGCCCTCATAATGCTTAAAAAGAGTCAATATGTTGTGTTCAACATATCAGGATAACATGGGAAGGTGGTCCACAGTGGTCCTGCATACTCCTAGCCCACTAACAGGGATCTTGGTCCCCATAGTATATGTGGTCTATCGTGATCTGCCCTGGTCTACACTTTTTCTAATTTTATCAAAAAGGTGGACAAGGGTAGACCAGGGTGGATCAGACTAGACCAGGAGAATCAGGGGAACCATAATTCCTCTTTGTGGACCAGAAGGGCCAAAGTCTGGTTTTTACATACTACTGGTGCATGTAAGGTATAAAAACATACTAATGGAAGGATATCAGTATGCACTTCAGTTCCTGCGCTGGTAGTAATATATAAGGTCACTACTATCATTAGTTAACGACATGGTTCCCAATAGTCTGACTGGTGATGTCATGGAGTCAGGACTGCTTGTCAGTCGAAGTTGATATGTGAGACCTGACTTGACTGAAATGAGTGGTCAGGGTTGGTTCGGATTAGTCCCAGAATGGTCTTCCGGTTTTGTGTAGAGCCGGATGTAGGCATAGAAAGCAAGTTCGCCCAGTGGCAAACTTGCCGGAATAAGCGGGGAAGTTCGTTTTCGGGGCAACTGTGGTGTTATAATCTCTATTAGTAAGCAATGTTGCCCTGGTGTGAATGTGCTTATGTCATCCTGATTAATTTAATAATATGGTTCAAGATGTCTGTAGTGTGGACCAAGTATTTTGAAACGGGGGACGCCTTGGCATTCAGCCACAAATTGAAAAAGTTGTATTAATGTTCAATTCCCAACTCAGGCATGTTTATTTTTAGAATTTTCAAGCCACACTTCATTGTATGATACATATAAGTACTGTGGCTTGATAATTATTATGAAAAATATGATTTGTACATGAATTGAACATAAGCATATAATTTTTCTGCCAAGGTGTCCCCTGTTTCAAATTCCTTGGTCCACACTATAGACGTCTTGAACGATAATATTATCATCCCTGAATTTCCCTACACCGCGCTAAAGACGCACTAGCGGAATTAGCGTATTTCTCTGATTGGTAGATTCGACCTCATTGAGTGCAATGTTGCCACATAATCCCGGATGTTGATTAGTAAATATCAACAAGTTTAATACCGGTGTGGATGAGGGCATTAGTATAGGGTAGTTTAGCAGTCAGGAGAGCGTTTGAGTACGCACTAAACACCTTTGTTTGTAGATAGCTTGGCATGCAGAGTTTCCTGAATATAAGCCACCTCTCTCTTTCCTTAGTTAGACAAGCACGCGAACACGTAGGCAAACACCAATAGAGATCGTTTCCTTCCTATTCCAAGCGGGTGCAGCACTTCCTCTTTTACTATATCCTTCTTCCATCTGTTTAGCACGATACCCTCAGAGCATTTCCCCATCCAGTTATTATTCGGTATAACAGAGAGACAGAACTACACGCACCAGGTGGGATACGGCTCGGTCAACCACACCATCCTACTAAGGGAACTATATCATTTACTCCCACACCGGTAACATTATTCTCATATTAGGTTTAGTGCTTAAATACCATATATTCGTAGTAACTACAGGAAGCATTCCAGTCCAGGCTCCCTATTCTACGGCATTACGTTCTTGGGTAAGCCAACCCTCCCTTCTCAACTCCCCAATAAAATAAATCCACCTCCTATACCAAAATCACTACTCATGTTAACAAACGCAGCTCCGTATGTTAACCCAACTTTCCTCCTTCACAAAAGAAAACCAAAATATCCGCCAAACTTTCTTCCCACTATCACCATTCCTCACAATTGTCGGAATTTTCAAACTCAACCTCCCTACGCCTACACTAGACGTTCCAATCCTCTTCATCCATTTCCATCACATTTTCATCTTCACTGTCGTTTACAAATTCTTGGCTTCTGGCCACCTTCGAGTTGACCATTTCAACTCTCAACTTTTCTTCCTCCTTAGCGGTTTTTGACTTCCGCTTCTTCTTATTCCTCTTCTTCTTGGCCTTCTGGGAGTTTCCGCCAGCAACAATAACACCCACTATTATTGCGTCTTCATCCCCCGAAGAGCCAATCTTAATTTCCTCAACCCTTATTTTATTTGGGGTTTTATCCACCTCTTCCTGTATCCTCGACTTCTCTTCCTCGAAGACAGTCTTCATCCTTCCCCACCATCCTTCCGGACTCCCAGAATCCTTTCTCACCACGATGTCCCTGTCTTCCTCTTGGGATATTAACGGAACCTGAAACGATTCCTCCTGGTCGCGTGGGCCCAGGTCCAGTGCGAACCTATTGTACCTCTTGTCCAACTCCATCCCCGGTTCAGCCACCTGTGGCTCAACCCTACCCGCTCCTATAAACACCGCCACAGTTTGATGTGGTTTGTTCTCCATTAACTCTTCAGCCACCTCTTCACAGGCCGGCCTAACTTCTTCCCGATCATCAGCCACCTTGTAACCGCCTCCTGGGTGGTGGCGGGAATCGATAGGGTAACGATACTATCTCTATACCAAAGTGCGGTATATAACGAGACTAAGTACCAGAGGCTTAGACTAAGTTGTTGTCACAAACTTCTTACTATATCGCAACTACCAAGTAGTTCCTAATAGCTAAGTATGTTTGGTCTTTATCGGATTCTCGAAGCGAACTGAAGAAGTAACTGTTCAACCAAGTAT
>Ga0307507_10002480_pt1 | contig 38579 bp, 31 predicted proteins | sample 7_EM_MG_FD_207223 | JGI IMG/M metagenome (GOLD analysis project Ga0307507, IMG submission 207223) | Populus trichocarpa ectomycorrhiza microbial communities from riparian zone in the Pacific Northwest, United States - 7_EM | ecosystem: Host-associated > Plants > Roots > Unclassified | place...
TTGGTTGGCGGATGGCTAGATATGCACCGTCAATGCCGATGTAGAAGCTCGCCTATGTCAATCCAGCGGGGCGAGCATGACGACAGAGTACGCTTGGTGTTTGACTAGAGTTCCGGAACTGCCATTAGAGATTCAGGGTCATGTGCGAAGGGTTATCTTATGAGTTAGGACTTCATCGTCAGGGCGATTGGTGACGCAGAACGTTCCTCTGAGAACTTAGATAGTGTAGGCATTACCTCCAAACTAAATTTAGGAAAAGAATAGGTACATACCAATGTTAATAGCTTCTTCTTGCGCTCTTTAACTCTTCAGTGCTCAAGCCTAATAACCCTAACCCTAAACACCCAGTTAATGATCATGGGGACCGAGGTTCCCTCGGGATTGGTCAAGAGCGTGGCTCGCGCTGTTCTCGTACGAGTATTCCCTACTGTTAGGCTCAATTCTTGACGCGAACGAACCAATTTAGCCTTGTAGGCTGTATGCTGAGCCAGTCAAGGAAAGGTGCGAAAGCACAGCGAATCCTACATCCAAAGCTCAGATCGGGGGAGAAATTCTACCAGCGAGGCTCTCCCAGTCCCATGGGGAGGAGAGGTCTGCATCGCTTCCCTCAAGGTCACTCTCTCTATTTCACTTTCCAATGGCGGCCCCACCATCACATCCACACCACAAGCCAACAAGCTTCTCCGCAGGATCAATCACCCACCCTGTTTCCGTGCTAAATTTCTCCGCACCCCAAACACCCTCGTCAAGAGTTCTTCATAGCCAAAAAAAAAAAAGCATACACGAAATGTGACTAAGTATCTTCCAGACCGGCAAGACATTGAAAATTCCATGCTGTCCTGTTTGAGACATTGACGATTGGGGAGGGTTTGACCCTCCTACCTCTGTATTCCCATTAAATGTTTGTCAACCGCTATCTCAAACACTAACGGGGCCGTAGGAAATTTCCAATGTCTTGCCGGTCCAAGAGATAGCGTAAATAGAGTGCTGAGGCATGTTCTAATCTTCCAGGCCGTTATTTTGGAGGCGGCTGGCAGACGATCTGCCAGTCTATGAAGATTGGGAACGATGCATCATCTTCTTGGCAGTGAGGGATAAGTGAGGGATAAGTGAGGGATAAGTGAGGGATAAGTGAGGGATAAGTGAGAGATAAGTGAGAGAGAGATGAGTCATTCAGCCCCACACTCCACCCACGGTCACCGAGAATGACCACACTTCAAAAGTACCGTACCGATATGCTCGTCCAACACTCGAGCAACCTGGCAGATTAACTATATATAATACCTACGCCAAAATCCAAGTTAATCAAACCGCCCAGCATTAGGCACACTCTATCATAACCACAGTTCGCCATGACGCTCCTACTCGACCTCCCGAACGAGCTCCTCTTCCAAATAACCCACTACCTAACGCACAACGAGATCTTCCACTTCCTCCGCGCGAACCGACGCCTGGCGGAACTACTCCGAACCGCGCAATTCGATTGCCTCCGCAATTTCCGCTCGCTAGGCCACGGGCGGAGAGCGCTCTTCCACGCGGCGGCGCGCGAAGACACCACCACAGTAGCGGAACTAGTACGTATCGGCACTCACTACTTTGCCGGGGGTAGGAGACCATTCCTGAACCACGCGATTGGGACACCGTGCAGCCCGGAGGCTATAAGGGTGTTTCTGCAGTGTGGGGTCGAGGCGGACAGTAGTGACCTCCGGGGCCGCACCCCACTGGCGATCGCGGCTCGGGCGGGGCGTGTGGATATCGTTGAGATCCTGCTGAAAGAGGAGGGGGTTAGGGTTAATATGCGATGCCGAAAGGGGAACACACCATTCATGTTCGCGGCCCTAGCCGGACGTATAGATGTCATGCGGCTCCTTCTCGAGGACGAAAGGGTGGATGTTAGCGCGCAGAATCCGACACCGTCAGTGAACCCTGTGGCCCACTCCACCTTACTCCACCGCGTCGTGGCCCAGGGCTTGTACAATGTTACCGAGCTTCTCCTCCAGAGTCCCAAGATCGACCATGAGACCGAGTTACTAGGGGGCAATTCGTGTACGGTCCTGTACAAAGCCGTCGAGATGGGGCATCGAAGGCTGATAAAGCTCCTCCTGAATGACGGGCGTTCGGATCCAAATTTCCTCAGTAGTGGCCAGACCCCACTCCACTGCGCCGTCCGGGAAGGCCGCCTAGAAGCTATGCGCTTGCTTCTCGCTGACCCGCGCATCGACGTCTCCAGAGTATCCTCCCTCGGAATCACCCCGATGCACATCGCCGCGAGGCTGGGACAGAAGCCGAACATTCTGAAGGCACTACTTGAAGATGGGAGGGCGGATGTTAATGCTAGGAATCCCCGGGGGGAGACACCGTTGTTTATAGCGGTCACTCTGAGGACGCGGGCTTGTGTTGAGCTTTTGCTAGCGGTGGAAGGGATAGATCTTTTTACTGCTAATAATAATGGGTTGACATTAATGGCGGCTGCACGGGCCATATCTCCAGCGGTGGATCGGGCCATAGTTACCATGCTAAAGCAATCTATCGACAAGAAGAACGAGAGTATTAAGGCGGCGGAGGCTCAGTTGGCAGAGGAGGACTTGGAGAAACAGAAGGTGGATAACCCTGAGCCTCAGTCAAGGGATTTACAGACTAGTGCGGTATCTGGCGAGTTGCAGGTCCAAGTCCAAGAAGTTGGAAGCAAGATTAGAAGGAAGCAGATAAGTAGATTCAGGCTTCGTTTTACATGGCTCACGAGGTTGTTTATGCGGAGACGGAAAACAAATACATGAGCGGGAGGAAGTGTCATATCAAAAGCGTCGGATATTGGAATTGTTTCGGGTTTTTTGGAATGTAGTTTTAGTCATTTTACCTCATTCAGAAAAATACGACGATAGTCCATGCTGATCTAGAACCACACCCCCAAGATTCCGTGACCAAAGCGTTCAAACACTGTATCACCAGCTCGAGCAAAATGACAAGCCAATCAATCACATTTTGGTTCTGGGGCGTATGCGATCTCCAACTTCGTCCGCAGCCTCAATCCCTTCCCAATAGGGAACCGACCGTTCTATGATAGCAGAATCCTTCTCTGCATTCTAGAGTTTTCTTTGCCTAGCCTAGCCTAAAGATGTAATGACATTCCAGGATTCCTGGCTGAGAAGCCTGCTAAAGCACGGTTTCTGACCTTGAGCGGAGATTCTGATATTATCGGTTCAATAACCTAGCTGACATAGCACACCACCACGGAGAAACAGAACATCTGAAATACCGTGCCGTAACAAATGCACGACCTTATTTCCGGTTAGTTATAGGGAACTAACACCGGTAGGTAAAGGTGAATTGAGAATTAAGACTCTGTGCCTAGTAGCACTCATAACACGATGCACTAGTACCAGTGCCCGATCGCCGTGGCCCGGCCCTACCAGCGAAGCCCAAAGTGCCGAGTTAGATAAGAACTCGCCTCAATATTGAAATTTCAACACGGCACTGTTCTCGGTGTTTTGTAGTGCTTTGATGAATACCGGTAATTGGTGCAGAGCTTCTATTGGCTTCCGCTGTTTCAAGAATGGATCACCTCAAAATCTCAAATGATTGAATCGCGTGCTAGGTACTGCAGTCTAAAATTTCCTTTTCTGGAAAAGGGGCCAGGAACACAGCCAAAGGCGCGTCGCTCAGCCCGTCCGAAAGATAGACGATAGGACGGTCTCCTAGGCCACGCGGTCACCCCTCCGCCACCCGGACAGATGCTGATTGGTGGGTTTTGTATGAGGAAACGGGCGGTGATCAGTAGAGTCGCCACGGTTCGTCCAATCAAGCCAAGAAAACCATCCGAAAGCTTCTTTTTTGGGTTTAGACCGTTTAGTTGTCCGGGGGAAGGGGGTGGGAGGCGTCTATCGTGGAAAAAACAACAAAAATACCGGACGCTACCAGAGGAGGCAACTCGAACGACGCACCACATGGTTCAATAATTTGAGACCTGCCGGAGTGGATATTAGGGTTGATAGGGTAGATTGACTTGCTTTACTCAAGTACGAGTACTTGTGGTGAGCAAAATAATTCCGTTGCCGAGAAGTAGTAGTGAACCGGATTATTTTGCTCGCCTCAAGTATGATACTCGGGTATGGTCATGAAGGTCGGAAAAACTTTGGGTGGTAAAACAAGGATTAGGACCGCTGATCGATTAGGCTACGATAGTTGCAAAGTACGGTAGGGGTGTTGCATGATGCTGCTAACCTGGAGCAGTTGCATGTGTTCAGATGTGATTCTAAATTTCTGGATTTTTATTAAGATTGTATTAGACTACGGTATGCTGAGACTAAGAGAAAAAGAATTATGGCTTTAAGGGTGGTTCTCTTGAGGGCCCCACACAAATGGATACGGTAGTTGGATTGAGCCGTGCACTGATGCTCGAAGATACCTACTGTACTCCTCCAATACACATTTCAGGTGCCCGCCAAGCCCAGAATTTTTCCACTGACGCAAGCTGCCTTCCTAAGTTACTGCCCCACCTAGCCCTGACCATCTTTTTTTCCGTCCTTTATGACCATACCCGAGTACTTGTATACTGATAGTAGCGAACGGGCGAGATGATTTGGTGCCGCGGGGGGAAGACAAATTTTGATACTTGTACGGAGGTACAGCGTGTAAGTTTTGTAGGTTCCACAAACCAGGACTGCCATCCTCACCCCTGTGTAACCTACAAAACTTACACGCTGTACCTCCGTAGAGTGCTCGAGTGCAATACGACTTTTCGGCTGTTTTTCGCAGACAGATTACTGCCATGTAGTCGGGTGTGGGCGTTGGATGACCGGACAGACAGGGATTAGGAAATCTACTTGTCAAATTCAGAAGTATTGGGAAGCGTGTTAACATTCCCATGGGCGTGAGAGGGGTTGGGGTATTTTGTTTTTTGTTTTTTGTTTTGTGTTTGTGTTTTTTGTTGTTTTTGAGTTTGGGGAAGGGTAACCGATAGATCGTGAGCACCCATACTGGGGAGGTCTATATAACCGAGCCGCTGGAATGGTGAGGGGGCTGGATCCAGGTGTTGGTTAGGCGAACGGTTTGGTTAAAAGGTGGAAGTGGATTTTAGGGCAAACAGACTGAATGCTATAAAAAGCCCTATAGTGTATTAGATAGCTGGTAGTTAGCTAATAAATACCGAAAGTTACGATAAAAAAAAAAAAAAAAAAAAAAAAAAGTATTGGGAAATCTTGGCGCCAAGATATTACAGCCGGGGGAGTAAATGGGAATGTGATAAGTGGAGAGAAAAGAAGATGAAGAGAAAGAAATGATTAAATATATATATAATTTAGGCCTGAAATTTGTTCCCCCCATTAATGGTAAATACACTGTAACATGATATCTGGTAACTTAACAATTTCATGATTGATTTCTTCAATTGTAATCCTTTCCCATTCTTCTTTAAGAATAAGCTCGATAAATCCTGTGGGGCACACCTCAGGAGGACACTTGGCGCCAAGGCAACCGACCAGATTTCCCAATACTTCTGAATTTGACAAGTACTTGGTGATTCATAAAGTATTCGGATGAAGGTGTCGAGATTCTAGAGTTTAGGTGTTGGGAGACCTTGGCGCTAATATATTCATCCGAATACTTTATGAATCGCCAAGTATACCGATACATAGATTTCCTAATCCCTGTCTGTCCGGTCACCCACGTCCATACCCGAGTAACTGGCCAGAAGGCATGAGGCCTTTGTCTCATACCTTATCCCGTTAGACATTTTTTTGGGGGATAAAGTATCCGGACACCTTGGCATGAATGAATACCGTACCTGCCGCATTGGTGCCTACGCGTCCGGATACCGGTACTTTACAGACGGTGCCGAGCGCAAGAATATCGCCCCTTCGTTCACCCAGGCTGAGAGGCATCATTCATGATAAGCCCTAACCCTACTAAGAATCTCACCTCTTTCAAAGACATCGCAATTTGCCCCTCAGCCAACGGTTTGCCGCCGCCAAAGATCTTTTCCGAGAGGGCTGAACCCCAATAGGGTAAAATCAACTCTGCCAATACCCAAGAAGCATAAGCTATCTTTTAATTTTAGCGGTTTCACTCCACGAACCAATCATGTAGTCTCTGTGAGGAGGCGAATGATAATTTCCCCACGAGCTGCCCAGGCATTAGGATATGCCCCTGGCGCATATTGTCTTGCCACTGCTGCCAGAGGTGGTTTGCTGGATATAAGGTCTTGCCCTCCGCCGCTGTCGCAAGGATTTTTGGAGAATGCCAGAATTTACAAGATGCCTATCAGGAAGCGCTCATACAAAGCGAGGATCTCACTCTTGGATTTACCGAATGAGATCATCTGCCAGATCGGTCGATACCATAACCCGACGGAATTATACTCCCTCTTACGAGCTCATCGCCGACTAGCACTCCTGCTAGGCCCTCTACTCATAGAGTCCATATTCCACACAAACTCCGCTAAATATGCCGAACGAGTATTAACCCACGCACTCCGGCGGGGCGACAAAGATGCCATTGAACAGCTCCTTAGCCGAGGAATTTTAGCGCTCATCGAGCTGCAAGCCTGCCTCGAAGACGAGTACTCACTACGCACGCTCCTATATTGCGGCCTGGACCCAGACTACCGAGACAAGCAAGGACGCACCATACTCTCCATATCAGCATCATCCGGCCAAGCCTCAACCGTCCGGTTTGTTCTGACCAAACTCAATCCAGATATCGGTTCAATCGACAACGATGGCAGGACTGCACTTCACGCTGCTGCAATGGCCCCCTTCCCCGATGCACTAGAAGTCCTCTTAGAAGATGACCGACTAGACATAAACTTCCAGGACAACAAAGGGAACACACCCCTTCATCTCGCCGTCTTCAAAAAGCGTGTCCAGACGGTCCAATCGCTATTGAGACGCTGGGACCTGGATATCGCAATCAAGAACCGCCGAAATCTTACACCAGCGCAGGCATCGCAAGTAGATTACCGGGCGAGGGATAAGACTATATCAGACGCGTTATTGGGAAGGGTTTTATCGTCTACAAAGCCCCAGCCAGACCAACCAAGGCTAGTGTGGCGAGAGGAGGATTATATGTCCGCAATTGTGCTTTCGAAGCAATTTCAGAAGCAATATCCGCCCCCACCTCTGCCGAAGGAGGAGAAACCGAAGGTGCTCGTTCGGAATTCATGTGAATGGCAGCCGCAGTTTTTACCTGCAATCGTGAGGGATGCTAAGAAGAGTCGGAGCCGGACGGCGAAGGCCCGGTGGGAGAGGGTTAGGGGGTTATTTGTCAGGGAGAAAGCTTGAGAAGAGACGAGAGGCACTGGTGCTTGTATAATACAGAGGTGGTCTGTGGATGAGTCAGCGAAGACGATTCAGTGGACAGGGGGGGGAGGGGGCCGAAAATGTTGTTGGTATCATATGTTTGATGGGAATCTAGGAGTTGTATATATTTATCGACACTCTATCGCAAAATAAGCCAATATACCATTTGTAGTATTCATTATTATATCGGATATTTGCCCCAGTCAAGAGGTAGTGCTTACCAAGAGCTGGCTCGGCCGATGAGCCAATGGAATCGAGCCAGAATTTGTTAGCAGACACAAAATATTCCTTGCTTTGAAAGCTTGGGGAGAGTGATATGGTAGACAGGAGTGGAGAATATAATGTTCAAATATTAAGCATAGAAAAATCAAAATCATATATGCGTTGCATGATCACGGAAGAGTCTATCCACCTCCTCAACTTGCGATTCCTCTGCATCTAACTTAACTTCCCAATCCCCAACCTCTCGTAAACCCAGCCAGCCTTTCAGAACCAAAGTAGGACTGGCTGCAGGAAAACCTTTTCCGATATTAAAGTTGCTTTTCCCTGCTTCCGAGTATCAACTGCGATTTTTCTTATTGCAATACCCATCCTCCTCATCCCGTCTCCTGTTCCCCCCCGTCTCACTCTTTGCCGGATTTGAGGTGAAGGGTTGAGGAAAGAAAAATCCCAAAAAAGATCGAGCTTGGCTCGGCTCGGGGAATAAGTCGGCTTGTGTGGCTCGAGCTAAAAGTTCGAGTCGAGCCCTCGAGCCTCTCAGCTCCAGGTAAACACTATCAAGGGGTGATGCCATACACCGTGAATAAAGCTCTACCCGTAGTAAAAACACTATAGGGCAATCGAACAATACACTCCATGATCTAGCATCAACTTACTGGTGGATCTCGTGATAAGTAGAACGCCGGATAACTAGGATTCGGCTAGACCACCGAGGGTATAGCGGAGATAGCATGAGTTGATAACTGATAACAGCCCCCCCACCCTTTTCTGAGGCCGTAGTATCGTATTCTTAGGGGGCCCCAGAGACAGGCGCGCTTCGGGGCAGGGCGTGGGAACAGAGGTATAGCCAACTGAGATACCCCCAGTATGATCTCCCATCAACTACTATAAGAAAGGTTAGCCAAAGGAAAATGCAGTAATAAAAAAGGAGGAAAAGTGTGAGAGTGAGTTTTAGAGAGTTCTAGAGAAATATAACATTTAATCGTGAGTGAAAACAAACCAAATCTACATGCCAGCAGGATAATGTTTATACATCAGACCACCAGAACAACCTCTTTCAAAGCATATCCCTACCGTAGGAAAGCCTAAACACACTGTTAAATTACCCACATGATTCTCTGAGAGAATTGTATCCCTGTAGTCCTGGATGCTACTAGCAAATGAGAGAAGTCAGCGAAGTGAGTGGTGATGATGGGAATACAGATCTCGGATCCTGATCTTATGCTTCGAGTGATGTGACATGATTCTTGCCCTCTTGGTTACTGTTTTAGGCAAGTTTTTTGGGTATTTAGGCCTTAATTACACTTCCTAACACTTTTGCGATCTATAGTATGGGGGTTTTAGGGTCATCGGGGAAAATTATTATGAATCAACTTGAAGAAGGCTGGGGAGTTGATCTGTCAAGCTTCGGGGATTGGCTTCAGGTTTGAGAGTTCGTGGTAGAGTTGGAGTATTGGGATGGGGGGATACATGAAGAGGAAGTATAGTACTCTTGATCTAGGAGGGATACAGCCCCAAGATTTAATAAACCACTTGGTAGGAGAGAATTTGGGTTGAGAGCTTAGCTTGGATAATTATTGAAGTGCTAGGCGGCTCGTTCACAACTTCGGGTGTGTGGGGTGAAGCAAAAAATGTATGCGGGGTTTAGATTGCCTTTTGGGAGACACCATAAAGCTTGGAAAAGATTGTACAGCTGTAACCGGTAGTCCCTCCAAATCATGTATTGCTCACAGCGAAAACCTGCTCTTTCTCACCGCCGACACCCTGGCTGGATTATTCTACACGAAGGGCATTAGAAGTTGGTGTTCTTTATTTCTCTTCTCTCGAGGATGTATCTGCTAGGGTTACCTTTAATATTTAATAATAATAATAATATTTATTATAGCATTTAGCCATGGGTGAAAATAGATAACTACATGTCAGCAGGATAAGTATTAGTTCCTATGACGATGCTATGATATGTGAAATACCTAGCTGGCGCAGTGGTTAATATGCATGAACTAATTAACCTCCTGTGCAATTAGCGGGAGCCCAGGAGTTCAATTCCCCTCATTATCATGGGTTATTATTGAACAATCCGTCACGTAGGGTAGGAGAACGAAGGATACCTCACCTATGGGAACTGGGAGACTGAAGACCTTAGGGTAAATCAGCACTGCTACGAGGCGGGAGAATCCGACTCTGGACCTTACCTTAGGGTGGGGTTCGCGATCGGCGGGGTAGCAGTAAAAAAGAAAAGATTCTTTTGTCGCCTTTAGTTTAGAAGAGTCAAGCAATTGTGAATCGTGAATACTATACAAAGAGACTCTCTAGGATGGAGACGACCTAACTAGTCTACTCGGGTTCCTGTTTACCACCCCATTGCCGGTCCTCGCCTTGCAGACTTACTCCTCTTTTCTTGAAAAGGAAGAGCCATGTATAAATTTAAGTAGTTACTCCTAGGCTAGGCGGTTGGCGCTAGGTAAGCCATGTGGGGGAGGGGGTGGTCTTGGTTTTCTCGTCAGACATCTTACCCCTAGAGACATTTCAGATTTTGGCTTGTTTCAGAATTCTTTGACGAGACGGTCCTCTTTTTCACTCCCGGATCTTCGCTTTGGGGTAGCTGATGTTTTTTGAAGACCTCACCCTTGGAGGGAGGGTTGGCTAGTAGATACTTCCACGGTCACTCATCTAATGCCTAAAGCTGGTTAATATCCTTGCGTGCTGTGTCTCTTACTGCTTATTAAGAGAAGGGTAAGTGGAAGGTATCATAGTAATGGCGCTTTTAGGGAGCTAGGGGGCAAGAAGAAGCTATGTGATCGGCCTGCCAGCTGTATGTTTATACATCTGACCTCCGGAACAACTAGTTTCAAAGCATAGCTCTGTCGTGGAGGAGCCTAGAAATACTGTCAAATTACCCACATAATTCTCGAAGGGAATTGTATCGCTATAACCCTGGATGCTAGTAAATGAAGAGGGAAGTGGGTGGTGATGGAAATGCACATTTCTGATCTTATGCTTCGAGTGATGTGACATGACTCTCGCCCTCTTAGTTACTGTTTTAGGCGGGTGTTTGGGGGTATCTAGGCCTTCATTACGCTTCCTAAGAGCCTGTTTGGATACAACGGTTCCGTTCTGTTCCCCCATACAAATGGCCCTTTTCTTTCCGTTTCAAAACGGAAAGAACGCCTTTTGGGCACCTGACAGGCGACAAGCACGGTATCATACCCGGCCACGAAGATGAAGCAAATGCATGACCAATCGTCTGTGCGCATCGGTGCCCCCACGTAAATTTCGGAGTCCGGTCTTGGGGCCCCTGTTGCATGGGACGGGTACCCAGATACCTATCAGTATCCTACGGTATCATAAAACCTCGCAACCAACCCTTCATCACAAAAATTATGCAAGCAAATCACCCCTCACAATCCCCTCTCTCCTTCCTCCCTCCCTTAACTTACTGTTATGTCCCCCCTCTGCGGTCTACGTATCATAAAGAAACTGCCGACCCCCCGTTTGTCACAGACGACTCAACTACAGCCCCCACCAACGGTATACCGAGTTCATCCCAAACCCGTCAGTACAGCCTAAAGACGCTTCACAAGCCCATGAACGGCTACTAATGCCATCCATCACAAGGCGCGGAACTGATATGCACAGTGTTGTACATCAGCTGAAGCATCACAACAGATCACTCTCATTTTATTCCCTTTTTTTCTTGCGTTGGTCAGCCCGATTGGAGCTGAATAGCGCTTTGTTGATGGCTCCGGAGATCGCGAGGTATTTGTTGTGGGGGATTTGGGTGGAGTATCACACGGTATTTCAGCATGCTCTGAAATCAGCATCGCTAAAGTGAGAGAGGGATTAAGCTTTGGGAGAGGTGGATGGCTGAGCCTTGTGAAACAGGAAGAGCTCTTCGAGTGACTGGCAGTGACAGACATGATGAGTCAGACGGAGAATTCCGAGCTATTTGGTAGCTTATCGAGGGATTGGGAGGTGGTGGTTGGTTGGTTGGCAATTTTGGTGCTTTGGGGTAAGTCTAAGGGTAGGTTACTTGTGGTTTCGCTCAACTTCAGGGAATGTTTGCGCACCTCTAAGAAACAGTGCTAAACTGGAAGGTGTTTTCGTCTACACCAGTGCGGAAGAACGCTCATACCTTATCCATCATACTTGTGCACATACCGGTGCTCATATGATATCATACGAACTTCGGCAATCCGACTAAGCCACCAATCCACTTCATCGCCAAAGACGCCAGCGCACTATCCGCATGACAGGAACACGGCGACATCTCATACAAGCTTACTCCGTTGATCCGCTCTGTACCGGTACTGTACTCCCTTCGCCCACATCGTCGTTCCTCGGGACCCCAAATCCCCACTTCCTCGCCAACCCCCGCGCTCCCAAAACCATCTAGAACATTGTTTCTCGTCTTGCTTTCCAATTTTTTTTTTATATTTTTATATTTCCATTTTATCGATAATCCAGTTTACCTCCCTCCCGAAACTGGTATCCTTAGCCGATTCCCTTTAACTACTCGAGCACCGGTATGCAACTCTCGAGACTTCACTCGCTAAACATCTGCGCGTTTAGCAGACTAGACGCCGGGGATGCCTCCTGATTCGACCTTGGTGTTGCATATCGCCTACCAACTGGTAGCGATTACCGATGCAGTGTCTACTGTGCAGTATTTTTTCTGGGTAGCGATAGCGTTGGGTATAGAGTTATTCGGTAACAGGGACGATTCTAGATTTTATGTCCGTCTCACGCATGGTCTAGGGTGGCACTACGCAATGCTTGCCATGCATCATTTAATAAGTGTACACGGTACTATAGTGCAGCAGCGTGCAGCACGGTACAGTTGCCGAGGTGGGGACGGGATGGTGTTTTCTTTTACCCTGTTCGCTGGGCTGGGGCTTCGGAGATTATACGTGGCAGTATCGGTAATAAATTGATTCGTTTATATATCTAGTATTTAGTATCCGGTACAAGTGGAATACAGGACGGTGTTGTGCGGGGATAGGGTGGGGGGGTGTCTTTTTTCTTTCTTTGAAGTGCATTTGATCGGGCAGCAGCAACCTGTTTTCGACATGAGTCCGATGGAAAGCGGAGGTGAGGGTTTCATCGAGTTAGTCAACTATGGCTTGTGGGAATTTTTTCAATATCCAGCATACCTCAGATATATTACCTATCGTACTTATCAATAGCCTTCTTATTGAGTGTTAAGATTAGGCTTCAGCGGTGGGTTGGAGGGCTGATTTTCCGCGCTGGTAGTTGGATTACTATCTACGGCGCAGTACCGTACAGTACCGTACAGTGCTTGCTCGATGGCGATCACCATAAGGTGTTCAAATTCAACCCGGTCATGCTATAGTAGTATTGTAAGCATGGCTGTGGTTGCTTGCGGCGCAGTTCGACCAGTTGCCCCTTGGGTGGTGAGATGGTAAAATTCGTTCCCTGGCAGTCTAAGCCAGATCTGGAACTGGTATGAGTTTCAGGATATGGCTGAGGGTTCGGGAGATCTCAAGGCAAGTTAGTTAAGCATTAAACAGGGCGATTTTGTCACCGTAAAGTGTCAAATGATTGAACCATGTGCTATGTCGTTTGAGTTGCCTCCTTTGGTAAGGTCTACTGCTATTTTTATTGGTTTTTTGTCTTTCAGAATGGCTGGGCGACTCACCCTCTGCTATGTCTTTCTCCCCTTTTTCCGGGGATGGGAATTTTGGACTGCCCAGGATCACAGTTCAAGTACCGGTATTGAGAGTCTGCGGTACCAATAACAGCTGTTGGATAGCTACTTTCGGGTTGGCGCCCCTGGCGACGAGTTTTGGGGAGGCCCATTTGGCAGTGGCAGTTCTGGGGCACTCTTTGTGGAACAGGAATACTGTCGACTACCGATAATGTTGTTTTATGCCGCCCGAATGCCACGTTTCACTTGCAGCTAAAAAGCCACTGTCATTGATCACAGCTCGAAAGTTATTTATGGGAAACTCACTCAAAATAAGATCACAATAATAATAAAGAGAAGTTTTGAAGGAGCTCTATGGTTAATTTTTTTCAAATTTTGTTTATGTCAAGGGATGATTATTTAGATGATGGCACTCTAGAAGACACAAGAGCAGGTTGTCCACCAAGGCACACTGGCTATTACCTTGTTTAAGACAGCAAAAAATCGACTTTTGTTAGAATAGAACTACACTACGGTATTCCTCGTATTCCCTCGGGAATTATTAAAGAATTAATTAAGAAGAAAAAAAAATACCTTTATATTTTGGGGAATAGTTTTTGTGATTTTCGCCTGTTTTTATCATTACATTTCTCGCTTGATAGCTATGAGTATTATTTTTATTTTCTATTTTTTTTGGCTGTAAAATATTGCATATGGCTGGCGTGAGAAAAAACAAGATTAATGGGACTCTGTACGGAAGTCGGCGGCAAGTCCATTGGCGAGAACAAGGCCATGAGACCTGGATCGGTCAAACGACAATGGCTGATGACCTGGCTTTGCCCACCGTATCGAGCCGGTATTATCGCCGCCCGATAATATGTGTAATATAGCGAGAAAAAGGGGGAGTAAAAAGGAAGAGAAACCGGATAAATTATAGCGGGAGCCCATTCCAGACCTGGTAGTCCACGCTAGTAAGAAGACTTCAACTGTCTAGTGGGATAGCTCCCACGCGAGACTGAGTACATCCCCGGGCGGTTCGTTCGAGAGCCGTGCCTGTACCACGCTTTCAGTTGATCGTACGGTCTGCAATGCCTGGGAATTCCCGAATGGCCGATTCGCTGATTATTCGAGGAGGGTTCGAAAGGGATAGGAAGGAAAGAGCCAACGGATCGAAGAGTATCCGAGTACAAGCACTCGAGTACGGTACTGTAGAAGACCCATGTTCTACTCACTCCTACTGTACCTGCACTTATATAGTACAGTATTGTACTGCGCTTGGGGGGAGGCGAGAATAGGCGGGATCAAAGTCAAATTTTACTGGCCAAAATTGTGAGTGCTGGCGCTTTGTCCGGAGGTGGAGAGAAGTGAGGCAAACCCTCTGCTACTCTAGCCACAGCTGCTTCAGGGTGTTCAGCTCATTGGCTGGCTAGTGAACTCAGGGGCCAATCAAGGCGGGTTCGCCTCACTACCCTAAACTCCCGGTAGTGCACAGTGCTGTACTTCTGACTGGGATTAAACGGAGGCAAACTGCTGAACTATGGTAATATGGACTTTTTCGCTTTCTCTCTCTTCTTTTTTGGGGGCGTTCTGATATACTATGGATTAAGGTACGGTATTTCTGCCACGCTTTTGTTTGCACACTACTTCAGGCTGTGAGTTGCGAAAATGAGTAGAGTTCACGGGTGATTGGGGGGATGGAGTACCACGTATGCTCTCAGCGAGCATGTGCTATAGCCTAATTGAACACGGACCCGCGTGTTCATCCAGAATTCTTTTCCTTCCTGTGCAAATATATGTCTTTTTTCCCACTAAGCATTGTGGGGAATACCGGTATCTAGGTTGATAACCGCCCATCCGGTCGGATTGAGTTATAGTGTGCCGACGGGAGCTAAGAAAATCGTACTTAGCGTAAAGCACCCCCTCCAATTGAGCTTTGGGGTTGATGGGGATGGGCTACCTGGTAAAAGAGGAAAAAGGGTCCACAGGGCAAGAATAGATGCCTCAGGAGTGTCGTGCCGGGGGGATTTTCGCGGTCGGGAGATGGTTACCATGAAATGTCAGTGACGGGTGAATGTAATGATGTAACCAACGGCAATACCTTGTTAGTATCAGGGTATGCCACTCGTCTCTGAGGCTGAAATTGGTTTCCTAATGAGCTAATCGCATGATACTCGGATTTGTTGGCGGTGGAGTTGATTTTCAGCACTTTGGTACTTGTATCAGGGTGAGATGTTGATTTACAATTGGATATAAGGTACAGTTTGTTAGGGTGTGCAATATTGAGGGTATGATACCCTTCTTTTCTATGCCACTCTTTGTGCCCTATGTGTGATAAGGTGCTGAGGTAGAATTTTTTCATGCCTGTGGAATCCCACTTAAACCTAAGCCTGAGAATTCCTGGGATTTTTACTCCTAGCCTTTACTATCTTCATCCACCCCTCCACCGCCCCTTCACCCCCCCACCTCCCCTTAACCAAGCCTACATCAAAAAATTTGTCTCCCCTCTGGTACTTAACTCTCTCCTATCCTGCCTGCACTGGAGAAATATTTTCTTGCGCTTGTTTCACGAATTTCTGCATTTACGGAAAGGGATCGACGGTTTGCCAAGATGTTTATCGATTCAATCCTAGAACTGGACTTTAATGGTTTCTACCGGTACTTTGCGGGTGGGATTTTGTTGGGAGGTATTTTCTGTATGCTTGTTTGGTCGGTCATCAATTGTGAAGTATGTGAATTTTTTTTGTTTCTTCTTTGTTTCTAAATTGAGAGTATCACGGTTAACAATTACTAGACACTTCCAACCACCGCCGGTGGGAGAAAATGCCAGTCCCCACCCATGCTAAAGAGCAAGTTGCCTTTTGGCATCGACTCTATGCTCATGTTGATGAGGTCATTGAGGGAGTTTAGATTTCCAGTTGCCCTCATGGAACTGCATGATCAGATGGGAGATACCTATGCTTGTATGCTTTTTGGCATGAGGTCAATCCGTACGAGAGACCCACGGAATATTAAGGCTATTCTGGCCACACAATTTGAAGGCAAGCTGTAGCTCTCACTGAGTTTCTTGTGGGGTGAAACTAACTGTTTTTTATTTTAGATTACGGTATGGCCCAAGAACGCAAAGCTTACCATTCACTCCTGGGAAATATGGGCATCTTTGCTGTAGACGGAATTAGCTGGTCTCATAGCCGTGCACTCCTTCGCCCTAGTTTCGATCGTACCAACGTAGCTGACCTCAGCCAACTGGAGGGGTTCATGCAAATTTTCTTCTCGAGGATAAATGAGTCTCCCCAGCAACCCTTCACTCATGCCCGGGCAGTTGAGCTTCAAGAACTTTTCCAATGCCTCACTATGGATTCCTCAACTAATTTCCTCTTTGGAAAACCCATCGGTGCTCTCACGTCTAAGAAATTCACACCTGGGAATGGCGAGATGACTTTCGACCAGGCTTTTGACATTGCTCAGCATGGCCTCGCTATGCGGGCCCCATTGTCGAGCTTCTACTGGCTGTATAACGGGCGGGAATTTAGGAAGGCATGTTCAACTGCTCGTACACAAGCAGCTGTCTACGTTTCCAATACCCTCAAGAAGCTCAGTCTTGCAGGGAAGAAGGCTGAGAAGGAGGGCTTGGATAAGAAGTATGTCTTTCTGGAAGAGCTGGCTGAGCAAACCCAAGATCCGCAGGTGCTTCAGGATCAAGTATTGAGTGTCATGCTGGCTGGACGAGATACCATTGCCGCCCTTCTATCGTGGACTTTCTTGTGCTTGGCAAAGAATCCCGAGGTGTTCAAAAGGTTGCGTGCTGAAATTTCGGCAGTTGTTGGCGTTGATGAGAATGCTAGATTGCCTACCCAGGCAGAATTAAGGAGCATGCAGTATCTGAAATGGATCATTCAAGAAGGTAAATTTTTGAAACTGCTTTCAGATACTTGTACTAATGGTTGGGGATAGTTCTTAGACTCTATCCTCCAGTAGCGATTAACGCCCGTCGTGCCTTACACGCGACCACTCTCCCTTACGGTGGTGGACCAGACGGAAACTCTCCTATCTCCATTCGCAAAGGAGAACGCGTAGCTTACTCTACCTTCTCACTTCACCGTCGTACCGAAGTCTATGGACCCGATGCCCAGGAGTTCCGCCCTGAGCGATGGGGAGAAGAAGTTCTGCGCAAGGTTGGATGGAGCTGGCTTCCATTCAATGGCGGCCCCAGAATCTGCATAGGCCGTAAGTTTACCAATCTACCCCCTTTCTAGGAAATAATGCTAACAATGGGAGCAGAGCAAATGGCATTAACTCATGCTTCCTACTATATCGCGAGAATGATGCAAGTCTACAAGGAAATCACTCTCCAAGATTCCTCTCCTGTAGGTGATTCATATGACACTAAGCTAGTTATGGCTTCAGGTCGTGGTGTACATGTTTTGCTTTCCTAAGTTTTTTTCTTTCCCTCTCCTCTGGTCCGGGGATGGGAATGGGGAACGGCGTTTCGGTGGTGCATTTAACTGGCTGAGTGGATTTTCATGTTGCTAGATGCTATGATAGAACTTACGGAGACAATAAATGCATAAACCTTTCATCAAAGATCTATTTCAAGGTAGCTCGATGGGGGTGTTCCCACAGCACTCCCTTCAGCTACAATGCAGGTGCGGTACTGTAGCCGGTCTGCACTTCCCAGTGTATAGCACAAATTAACTTGTGTGCAATCTCCGTTTCCGTCTTCGATTGTTGCACAAATCTTTTACGGGGGTGTTGTGTATTGAGACCAAGCAGTAAACTTCAGAATACTTCCTCAAAGTTAAGTCGGCTTTCTAGGGCTATTAGCATTCTTATTGCACTGTACCTGCCGCACCCTTTCTTTACCGGGGCTTGTGGAAAGCACCGAATGGGCATCAACTCTACCATACCCCACTCTTTTGTAAATACTAGTCTAATGTGGGGGAACCCTACATAAGTTACCTAGCTTCTGCTAGGACTAACTTTCTTTTCACATATGGCTGAATTTTAATACTGACCTTAAGGCCCTGCTTTCCAGAACAGCGGTCGAATCGCACGAACTGCATTTAGTCCTTTAGCTTGTAGGTGGACAGTTAGGGATTATGGTACTTTAGCGAGACGTCAACTGTGTGTTGGGTTGTCTGGGGGCCGGAAGGCTTGGCGTGCGGGTTAGGGTTTGGATGTAATTAAGGTCTTAACGATTTTGCTGGGGTGGTCTTGGAGATTCTGTAGCTTAGGTGCTATAAAAGCAGTGTTGAGTATTGTATGGGGGTAGATGTTTGCTGCGATGGGTGGGCTCGGCGAAGTAGGTAGGTGGTTCATGGCAGGTCACTCGGGGTTTGTTGAAGTTGTGTTAGAAACAATTGGCGGCGAGCGGCGCTGGATAAGCCGTGGGCGGAAGAGCGGTGGAGAGTTTGTACAACGGCTAATTGGGCACGCAAGGGGCTAAGGGTACCTTTACCGAAGGCGAGAAGAAAAGAAAGACTAAATAAGAGTTGTGGTAGGACAAGTTTGATTGATTTGGCTTTCCTAGAAGAAAAAGACTTGTGTGTATAATATTAGGGGGGGGGAGGAGATTTGAAAAGACAAACGAGACTCGCCACCAATGACACCGAGATGAGATAGCTCCCGTGACTAAGCAACTATGGTCCAACGTACAACCTGTGATATCTAACAGGTTAGCAATGGGAGGGGTTGTTTCATAGCATTGACCAATCAGCAGATGACTTGAACACCCCCCTCCTCACTCGGCAACTAGTTTTGGACTGGGCATTTTCCCATGATAAAATTGATGAATTGTAGCGGCTGTAGGGATCAGTGCCATTCAGTGGTCGGTTTCCTAATAGAAAATTAGCTAATCAGCATCTGCCTGAGTTGTGGGGAGGGGATGTCCCGGGGGTTTGGGGTTTCTTCTGGTGTGATGCTCTCCTGTCATACATTGATCAATGTGGGGTACCTGGCGGGCTTTAGCGGTACATGTGTAATTCGTAGCTCCCTTAAAGTCATGTCTTACGCTCTACTGCGCATACTATTTTTCCATGGCCGATATTCTGGCTCTGATCACTCCTTTCTTTCACGCGAAAGGGGCTTGCTATTACCTATCTGTGATCAATGTTTATAATTTTCCTTTCCGTGGAGGAGGCGGTTGCTCTACAATTCATCCATTGCAATATTTGGCTTCGCGGGGGAGGGGGAGGAAAAAAGGTTCGAGGCCAACTTGCTAGCAGGATGAGTATTTGTTTCCTGGGCAGGGTGCGCATGAAATCTCTAGTTGGTGTAGTGGCTGAGATGACTAGGAGATATCGATTTTTCATCACAATGAGTTATAGAAAGAAATATCAAATGGGGCTGGAAAAGTGAAGCAACAAACCCTGGGAAACAGGGGGGCTGGAGGATTGGAGGTCTTGGCTTTCCCCAATAGAGCTGTAAGGCAAACCAGTCCATCCAGCTCGTGGGGTGTTAGGAACTGAGCTACTGAATATGCGCCTAGGGTGAGATCAGCGGTTTCTAGGATGGTTGGGAGGGAGAGGGAAAAGGAAGGGCGAGAATTGCGTGACTAGCTTTTGTGTAGAAATAGACACTCTTATGATAGGAAAATGTGTTAATCGGCCTGTGAGGGTGGCCATTCCGTATTTTCCGTTTACCGTCAACTGCCCTTTCGCTATTGATAGTATTGTACTATAGACTTGGTGTATCTCATTTGCTTCTGCTTTGTTTTTGTTTGGTTTAAAAAAGGAAGTTAGCTTGGTAAGAAAAGTTAGAGCACAAGGACAAAGAGCGCAGGCTGGAGGCCATTTCACACCAAAGATGGAACACCTTCGCCCAGTTTTCCTGTTGTGATTCCCGTCTTGCGCACGAAGGGACCTTGCTGTTGGCTGTCTGTAATTAATGTTCATAATTTTCCTTTTAAGGAAGGGTCTATTTCTGAGATGCATTGAATGTTCAATAAATATTACAGCATCGCCCCGTTGCAAAATCTGAGGTTCACAGTATAGACGACTGGAACTATGCCATATATCATGCTCCATCACCTTAGGCAGTTAGCCTAGTTTTTTTATATTTGATCGTGGTGGACTGTTCCGGTTGCAAAAATATTGTTATGCTAGAAGATCTGCTGTACTGTGCCGTAGTCACTAAACCTTGCTCAGCACGCACTCCCCTCCTAATAAATCTACACAGCGATCCCGGGCGTAGTCAATGGATCACTCTCGGCTGGATCAGTAGGGACACCCAAAAGGTCTACAAAATTTACTAGAACACGAGAAGAGTGATAATCCATAATATAATTAACCCCCACGACAAATTTTTAACTTAACATGAACAGGATCGAGGGACCGGGCACCATACACTTTTCCCCACTCGTACCTGATTAAAATTCTATTGGCACCATTACTGCTATCTTGAGCTTTCCAAGCATTGCAGACCGCCTATACCTTCCCCAGGGCGATTCAAGGGCGCTTGACTCTTCCGTTCAATGGCTCGTCTGCGCCCGTCGGCAAGTCGGTCCTTGACTTGAGGCTATGGAGAGAGCTAAAGTTATATCTATATCCCAAGCGCTACGGTAATGCATTAACAAAGTGCTGGGATTACCATTCTCGAAGGGGAGGCTGAGATACCGGTAGCCAAGTTCTTGTAGGAGTACCTGGTCCCCTGGGAAGGGGCCTAGGTTGAGTTTTGGACGTATTATATAATAGGAATATGCGGGGTCACAACCATCCAATGGCCAAGGTACACAATCTATGCAGAGCTTAAATAGTCCGGATTTCTCCTCGCTACTGTACCGTAGGGACTCAAACAGAAGGGAGTGTGCTTGGACGTTGGAATTTCCCTTCTGAGCTACGCGAGGGGGAAACACCGCAAACTCAGCCCCCGGTTGAGACAAACAAAAGGAATACACCAGGGGCTTTACTAGGAGAGGCAACTCCAACGTCCTAGCACATTTTGCTGCTATTTCAGTTTTTACGGTACATAAACCAACAATCCGTTCTTATTCATCCCCTTCTTTTACTTTCAGGTTAGGGCAATCCCACCGATGCATAAATCATCGTTGAGACATGGCATCAACACTATGATGATAGCCTAGCATGGTGCTGTACTTGTACGGTGGTACGGTGCGCACGTCATATTATCGTATTGGCCTTAGATTCGTAGTATTGGGGCTATAAGCAGTCATTTCAAAATCCAAATTAGATAAGGACGAATTTGAGTTTAACTACTTTGGGTATTCCCCTACAAAATTTCCACCTCCCCACTTCCTCAAACTTGATTTCAGCTTTAGCAGGTCCAAGCTATCCCTCGATGAGACTTGGGAAATTCATGACAGAAGGCGAGCAAAGAGAGATCTTTTTTTTCTCTTCCTTTTATGTTCTTAGGCTAGCAAATAGACAGCAACACCGACCAACAGCATCACGGCACATTGTTTCCCCCAGAAAGTATAATACCAAATAGACAGCAAAAAAAGAGGAAATTCCATCCTAAATCGATCCCGAACGAGCTCTGGATAGACCTTGATAGAACCATTGATCCAAGCTATAAGCGAACTACTTTAAGATCAGATTTAGTACTCCAAGAAGTTCAAGAACGACCTACCTGCTCAAAGGCAAGATCTGATAGCCGGGGCACCGCAGATGGCAGTCGCAAAGCAAACCCAGGGGTTGGCAGTGCCTATACAGGCGAAAACCTGCCAAGATCATAGTTAGCATGACAAGAATCTTTCATCTTGGATAACTGGCACTTACTCCGCCCCAGCAGGGTGCGGGGAGTCTTTTTTCGAGGCAAGCAATGAACCTCTAATCCGACGTTAGCAAGTTCACCCTCCCAAAACGGTTAGCCGAGTAGAAGAGGCCATACGATTGCACGTCTCCCATATTTTCTAATAAACTTCCAGATCTGGCAAGTCCTGCCGCAAAGCAAAGCTAGTCCAGAGGAGTCTGTAGCATCTAATGTCGTGCCGTCAACCAGCGCGCCGCCAGCGCCGAAGGCATTGATGGCAAGTTCAGGAACAGCCGGGTCGTCGATGACAACTATGGTGCCCTCAAGCTTTCCATCACCGTAGATCAAGAAGGACCATCGCATGCCGTCGGTACTCTGCTTTGTGTGTACACCTGTGAAACTAGCCTCGATGGCTGTGTCCGCATCCTGGGGGAAAGCTGCCGCGCTGATGAGCGTTGCGAAAAGGAGGATAAGGATGGTCTTGAGGAATTGCATTTTTGGTTGGATATATAGGTAATGAAGGGGTTAGAGATTTCTTTGAAGATTGTTTGAGGAGATTGGGAGATTGTTTATTTGTTTGATGATGAAGCTGCTGACGATAGTTCTCCCTATGGTGAGGAGAAGGGCTTTAGTGATGTGGGATTGTCTGGTTTATATAGACTGTTCCACCTTCTCTTGATCCAAATTAGGGAGCATGAGAAGAGTTGGAGCAGTCCTCCTTTAGAATACGAATCTCATCGGGTCGCCGTATGGTAATTCATCCCCAACCTTCATCCATCCTGCAGAGACAATGCCCCCTCTCGTGACCTTTGCAGACATTCGTGAATTTGTCTTAGATCTGCACACTAAAATTGGAATTCACTTTGTATCAGGATTCAGCAAATGATTCACCTGAGTGGGCTAAGATACAACGAATACCGATACTGCGGCAGCAGCTTCTGGTAGTCTACTAGCCAAGCAACTTCTACGGAGATCGATTCCTCCTAGTCTCATAACGCATAGGTTTCGCGCTTCCTGGTATATCTGTGCACACCCGGGTGTAGGAGACTATGATAGGCGGCCCAAATGGTTTGGTTCCACAACCTAGAACGCTAGGGAAGCTCAAATAGAAAGCCACAGCGAAGGATAAGCAATACCAAATGCTAACTATGATGATACCCTACCAAACCAATTAGAGAGTGTTTTGCAACTTTTCTAAAGCACATCAGATTGGAAGTTCTTATAGTCACATATGAGAACTACACTTACAGCACAACATGACGCAACAGAGTCTTGGCCTTCCCGTATCTAGCTATAATTAGTGAGCTAACTAAACGGTTGACCAAATATTGCTGGCGTACGAACCGCCAATAAAAGCTGACAGCCGTTACGATGCTTAAGACTTGTCGCCAGTTGCTACTAGCCAATAGTAGTGATGGCCACGATTATGCTGGAGCAGAAAATTTGGCCCATGATCGAGCATAAATCGAGCTCGATCACACCAAAAACTTATGCTCGAGGATGATCGTGGCCATTACTAGGCCCAATAGTCTTTACTTCAAACGGGCTGCGGTCTTCAGCTCCGTACCTTAGATAAGGCACGCTCGTATAAGACTAGCGCTACTATCGGAAGTGCTCGAAGAATACAAGAGAAATGAGCTATGTTATTGAAATCCCCCATCTAGGATAGGACCAGAGAAATCGCTACAAATTCAGCCCTCAGTTGAGACAAAAAAACAATTATCATAAAGAAGACGCAGGACTTTGCTACGAGAGACACGTCCTAGCGGATTTCTCTTGTGTTCGAGCACTTACTGTACTGTGCACGTATGGACGACCGATACCAGAGGAAGCCCTATCCAGAAAGAATAATAGTGATATCGGGGTATTATAGTTTACCGTACTAGTAGCCGAGGCACAGAGACCAATCCATATGTCCGGTATTTTACAACAAACAGGGACTAGGGATATTACAATAATACTGCAAAAGCGCGAAGGTAATAACCTTAATCCCACTCCCCACCACCAACGGGAGAAACCATTCTAGAACTTCGAATCTCCTCCCTCCCATTGCACCACCGGTACCTACCTCAACCCTGCTTTAATCTAATTCTCTGAAGGTCGTTCAAACTCTAACCGCATCAGCGGAAGGGGAAAAAAAAGGAAAGACTCCCCCCCAGGCAGCCGGGGAGACAATGGGGAGGGCAGGGCAAATCATGTTTAGGCCAAGATCTGCAAGACAACCCGATAAATCTAAATACGGCTGCATGAGCATGATTGATAGCCAACGCTACTGCCGGGTTAGGTAAGCAAGCATCACGTTCTCGCACGTTGCGCTTTCTGCCACGCTTTGCTGTGCCAATTGGATAGTTTAGATTTTGGGCTTGAAGCGGGGATGGGGGAATGGACTACTTTATTGGGTAGTGTGGTTGCGCTAACATTCATGTTATTGGTATTGGGAGAATGAATATTCCTGATGGTAGCGAGATCACGCAGGGCTGAATGAAGCTGGAGAGGGGTCCGCAGAAGAGTGGACTGGTGGAACACGCGGGGGTTGCAAGGTTTGATGGCTTACCGTAATACCTCCTAATAATAAAATGCTCCCACAGCATGGAGTTTTTTGAGGTGTTTAAAAGGTTGCGGAAAAATGACAATATTTATTTGTGATCCAAGTAAAAGCAGGTGACTATCTAATAACGAGGGTGAGGATCCTCTACCAGATGAATTAGTTCGAATGATGCTACGCGAGTGCTCTGGTACTTCTAGCACTCCGATTAATCGTAGCACAAACATAGTACCGTAAAAACTAATAGAAGAGAAATGTACTAGGACGTTGGAGTTGCCTCTCCTAGTAAGGCGCCTCGTATATTCCTTTTGTTTTGTCTTAACTGGGGGCTGAATTTGCGGTGTTTTCCCCTCCCGTAGCTGAGAAGGGAAATTCCAACGTCCTAGCACATTTCTCTTCTATTTGAGTTTTTACGGTATCGTAAGACCGCTAGAACAGCATAGCCCTTCACTTAGTATACACCCTTCACGTTCCCAGACTACACATTCCTTCCCTCGACCGCCCCTGACGCCAAGCTACATGTTCTCGGGAACGAGCACATATTTCCCGCGACTACCACCTGGTGTTCCAAACGGGTCGGGCCGCTGGTAGGCCGGCGTAGGCCATAGCCCAGGCCACTCCGGCAAATAGCCCAGGCCGACATAGGCCGAACTTGATCGGCCTGCGAAAGCCTATCAGGCCTGATAGGCGCTTATAGGCCCGATGATTAACCAATGTTCTCAGGCGGCCAGGTCGGCCCGCAGATAGCTGGCCAGCTTACACTGACCCGGGTTTTATAGGCCAGGCTTTGGGAAAACCTGCCGGCTTCATGGGTGCCTGACGGCGCCGGTAGGCTTTCGGTATATTCCATATGAGTAGTCAATATTTTGTTAATACGTGGCTGAGATCTACAAATAAACGAGGATGCTGGCAGATACCTGAAGATGCCCGAAGATATCTGCCTGTTGTTCCGGCTTGGGCCACACCGTTCAAGTTAAAAAAAAAAATGTTATGATAGGCTTTAGATATCCGAGTAGGCAAAAAGCGTGCTTTCTTGTTTTCCATTATCACTCGGTTTGTTACTAATAAATATAGCATAGTCCGACGAATATTTTCTTTGAATTCTACCAACATTTTTACTTTCATGACAAAGAAAAAAAAGGAAGCGCGTTATCAGATTATTACTCAGCTATGCAGCATGCTCCGCATGTCGTGGACTCGCTCAGCTTATCCATTTATCGTCCCGACAAAGGCTTCGGATATGCGCTTTGGATTGATCCTTCTGGTGGGAAGAAAACGGAAGCGTGTAGAGGAAAATGGAAGAACCGTGGAGGAACGGAAGTGCCAGGAGGAAAACTAGACGTGGGAATCAATGCAATCGGGAACTTGAAAGCTTCGGGTGCATGGAGGCCATGAGTAGTAGGAGTTTCCTATAGCCTTTGTTTTTGTTTTGTTAGCACCGGAGTCTATGAAAGAGAAAGGGGGAGGCGTGTGAAAGAGAAGAGACAAGCGCTGTGATCACTAGAAGAATAAAGGAACGAATTGTGATTTATATCTACTCTTTTGTTTACCACTGTTTAGTTAGTTTGTCGAGCAAGAGCATGCAAGGCAGAGTTTAAGTTGGACCAGAAGAATATCCCCACAGTTATGGCATCATAGTCTTTTGTGCTTGGCGTTTCGTTTCATTTTACAGCCAACGCTTTATTCTCGCATCGTCTGCATCACACCTTATCACTCGAAAGCCTGCAGATATCGGCAGCCCCGCAAGACCCGGTCAGATAGGCCCGGCGTGCCACCAAAAAAGCCCAGGCCGGCCGGCCTGGCCGGTTGCGAACACTGTGATTAGCATTGAGAACAGCTCGCTTTAAGAATACTTTGATTCACCCCCTTCTTTTACTTTCGGGTTAGGGCAATCCCACCGATGCATCAATCATGGCTAAGGCATAGCGCTAACACTATGATGATAGCCTAGGATGGTGGAGTACGGTGGGGTACGGTGCGCACGTGGTATCATATTGGCCTTAGATTCCTGGTATTGGGGCGATAAGTAGTCATTTCAGCTTAGAGAGGGACGAATTTAAATTTAACTGCTTTAGGTATTCCCTACAAAATTTCGCCCTCCCCACCTCTCTGAACTGGATTTCAGCTTCAGCAGGCTTGGGCTATCCCTCGATGAGACTTAGAAAATTTATGACAGAAGGCGAGCAAAGAGGGATCATTTTTTTCTTCTTTTTATGTTTTTAGGCTAGCAAGTGGGCAACAACACCGACTAGCAGCATCGCCACACATCGTTTCCCCCCGCAAGTACCAAAAAGACAAAAAGAAAAAAGAAATTCCATCCTGAATCAATCCCGAACGGGCTCTGGATAAACTAACCATGGCCTGGGTTATAAGCGAACTACTTCAAAATCAGATTTGGTACTCCAAGAAGTTCAAGAACGACCTACCTGCTCAAAGGCAAGCTCTGATAGTCCCGGAACTGCAGGCGACAGTCGCAAAGCAGACCCAGGGGTTGGCAGTGCCTATACAGGCGAAAATCTGCCAAGATTATAGTTAGCATGACAAGAACCTTTCATCTTGGATAACTGGCACCTACTCCGCCCCAGCAGGGTGCTGGGAGTCCTCTCCTAAGGCAAGCAATGAACCTCTAATCCGACGTTAGCAAGCCCACCCTCCCAAAACGGCTAGCCGAGCAGAAGAAGCTATACGATTGCACGTCTCCCATATCTTCTAATAAACCTCCAGATCTGGCAAGTCCTGCCACAAGGAAAAGCTAGTGCAGAGGAGTCCGTAGCATCTAATGCTGAGCCGCTAAGTCGCTCGCCACTAACGCCGAAGGCATTGATGGCGAGTTCAGAGGCAGCCGGATCATCGATGACAACTATGGTGCCCTCAAGCTTTCCCTCACCGTAGATCTCGAAGGTGTATTGCTTGCCGTCAGCACTCTGCTTAGTGCGTATACCTGTGAAGCTGGCCTCGATCGCTGTGTCTGCGTCCTGGGGAAAAGCTGCCGCGCTGATGAGCGTTGCGAAAAGGAGGATAAGGATGGTCCTGAGGAATTGCATTTTAGTTGGATAGATAGGTGATGAGGGGGCTAGAGATTTCTTTGGAGATTGTTTGAGAAAATTGGGAGATTGTTTTTTTTTTTGTTTGATGATGAAGCTGCTGACGATAGTCTTCTCTATGACGAGGAGAAAGGTTTTAGAGATGTGGGATTGTCTGGTTTATATAGACTATTCTAACCTCCCTCGATCCAATTAGGGAGCATGAGAGTTGGAGCAGGCTTCCTTTGGAATACGAATCTCATCGGGGTCGCCGTATGCTAGCTCATCCCCAACCTTCATCCATCCTGGAAAGAGAATGCTGCCCCTCGTGACATTTGCAGGCATCCGTGAAATTGTCTTAGGTCTGCATACCAAAATTGGAATCGACTTCGTATTAGCATTCGGCAAATGATTCAACTGAGTCGGACCAAGATACGAGGAATACCAATACTGCGGTAGTAGCTTCTAGTAGTCGGGTATCCAAGCAACTCCTAGGGAGGCCGATTCCTCCTAGTTTCATAACGCATAAATTTCCCGATTCTTAGTATATCTGCGCACGCTTGGGCGTAGGAGCCTACCATAAGTGGCCTATATGGTTTGGCTCTACAACCCAGAATGCTAGGGAAGCCTAAATGGAAAGCTACGAAGGATGAGCGATACCAAATTTTAACTATAATGATACCCTACCAAACTAATTAGAAAGTGTTTTACATCTTTTCTAAAGCACATCAGATATAAAATTTCTTACAATCAATATAAGAACTACACTTGCGGTACAACATGGCATGATGCAGCAGAGTCTTGGCCTTCCCGTATCCAGCTATAATTAGTGAGCTAACAAAACGGTTGACCAACAATTGCTGGCGTACAAACAACCACTACGATACATAAGACTTGTCGCCGGGTGCTACTAGTCGATCGTCTTTACTTCAGGCAGGTACCACAGTCTTCAGCTCCGTGTCTTAGATAAGGCACGCTCGTATAAGACCAGCGGTGCTACCGGAAGTGCACGAATACAAGAGAAATGGGCTACTGTATGTCGTTGAAATCCCCATCTAGGATGGGATCAGAGGGATCGCCACAAATTCAGCCCTCACCGAGACAAAAAAATAATTACCATAAAGAATACCCAGGACCTTGCTACGAGAGGCAACTACAACGTCCTAACAGATACCTCCTGTGTTCGAGCACTTACTGTACTGTGCACGTATGGACACCGGATACTAGAAGAAGCCCTATCCAGAAAGAATAATAGTGATATTGGGGTAGTTTACCATACTAGTAGCCAAGGCACAGAGACCAGTCCATTCGTCCTGTATTTTGCCACAAACGGGGGCCGGGGGCGTTACGGTAATACCGGTACAACGAAAGTGCGAACGGAATAACCTTAAACCCACTCCCCGCCACAACCAATACGGGGAAACCATTCTAGAACTTTGAATCTCCTCCCTCGGTACCTACCTCAACCCTACTCTAACGGCATCAGCGGAAGGGGAAAAAAAAGAATGACTCCCCGCTGGCGATCGGGGAGACAGTGAGTAGGGCAGGGCAAATCATGTTTAAGCCAAGATCTGCAAGACAGCCGGATAAATCTAAATGCGGCTGCATGAGCATGATCGGTAACCAACACCACTGCGGGGTTAGGTAAGTAGGCATCAATTATCGCACGCTGCCTTTTCCGTCACGTTCTGCTCTGCTGACTGATAGTTTAGATTTCGGGCTTCTGCTTGAAGTGGGGATGGGGGAATGGACTACCGTATTATCTCGAGTTATACCGGTACTTTGTTGGGTGGTGTGGTTGGGCTAAATTTATGTTATTAGTGTTGGGGGAAGAAACGTTCCTGACCGTAGCGAGATCACGCAGGGCTGAATGAAGCTGGAGGGGGGTCCGCAGAAGAATGGATGGGTGGAATAGGCGAAGGTTGCAAGGTTTGATGGTCGACCCTAATACCTCCTAGTGATAACACGTTCCCACAGCACGGAATTTCTTGAGAGGTTTAGGAAGTTGCGGAAAAATGACAATGTTTATTTGTGATCCGGGTGAAAGCAGGTGATTATCTAATAACGAGGGTGAGGATCCTCCACCATATTAATTAGTTCGAATGATGCTATGTGAGCGCCCTGGTACTCCTGGCGCTCCGATTAATCGTAGCACAAACATAGTACCGTATGAATATACAAGACCGCTAGAACAGCATGCCCTTCACTTAGCATCCACCCTTCACGTTCCCAAACTACATATTCCTCCTCTCGGCTGCCCCCGACGCAAAGCTACATGTTCCCGGGAACCAGTACCCAGTGTTCCAAACGGGCCGGGCCGTAGGCCAGATCAAGGCCGGCCCCTCCAGCAAATAGCCTAGGTCGACATAGGCCGAACTTGATAGGCGCCTATAGGCCCATGATTACCATTCAGAAGATTGCTTTAAGAGTACTGTATTTTGATTCACCCTTCTTTTACCTTCGGGTTAGGGCAATCCCACCGATGCATGAATCATGGCTGAGTCATGGCACCAACACTATGATGACAGCCTATCGTGGCGCTGTACTGTACGGTGTGCACGTCGTATAATTTTGGCCTTAGATTCCCGGTATTGGGGCCCTAAGCAGTCATTTCAAATTAGGAAAGGAGGAATTTAAGTTTAACTGCCTAAGTATTTCCCTACAAAATTTCGCCCTCCCCACTTTAAGCTGCATTTCGGCTTCGGCAGGCTTAGGTTATCCCTCGATAAGACTTGGAAAATTGATGGCAGACAGCTAGTAAAAAGGGATCATTTTCTTCTTCTTTCTATGTTTTTAGGCTAGCAAATAGACAGCAACACTGACCAACAGCATTACCACACATCGTTTCCTCCAGCAAGTACCAAAAAGACAAAAAAAAAAAAATTCTATCTCGAATTAATCTCGAAAAGGCTCTGGATAGACCTTGATAGAACCATTGGTCCGGGCTATCAGCGAATTACTTCAAAATCAGATTTCGTACTCCAAGAACAAGAATGACCTACCTTCTCAAAGGCAAGATGTGATAGGGCCTGCACTGCAGGCGATACTCCCAAAACATCTCCAGGGGTTGCGAGTGACCATACAGGAGATAATCTGCCAAGACCATAGTCAGCACTACTAGAGTCTTTCATCTTGGATAACCAGCACCTACGTCGATCCAGCAGGTTGGGGAGACACTGTTCTCAAGGCAAGCAATGAAGAACTAATCCGACGTTAGCAAGCCCACCCTCCCAAAATGGCTGGTCAGGCAGATGAGGCCATACGATTGCATCTAGCCCATATTCTTCAATAAACCCCTGGATCTGGCAAGTCGTGTCACAATCCAAAGCTAGTCCGGAGGGGTCCGCAGCATCTAATGTCGTGCCCTCAAGTTGCGCGCCACCAGCGTCGAAGGTATCGATGGTAAGGTTAGGGGCAGCCGGGTCGTTGACGACAACTATAGTGCCCTCAAGGTTTCCATCACCGTAGATCGAGAAGGTATATCCCTTGCCGTCGGCACACTGCTCAGTATGTATACCTGTGAAGCTGGCCTCGATGGCTGTGTCCGCGTCCTGGGGAAAGCTGCCGCGTTGATGAGCGTTGCGAAAAGGAGCATAAGGATGGTCCTGAGGAATTGCATTTTTGGTTGGATAGATAGGTAATGAAGGAACTGGAGATCTTTGAAGATTGTTTGAGAAGATTGGGAGATTGTTTATTTGTTTGATGATGAAGCTGCTGACAAGATTTTTCTCCGTCACGAGGAGAAGGTCTTTAGAGATGTGGGGTTGCCTGGTTTATATAGATCGTTCTAACTTCCCTCGATCCAACTAGGGAACATGAGAGCTGGAGCAGGCTTCCTTTGGAATACGAATCTCATCGGAGTCGCCGTATGCCGGTTCATCCCTAACCTTCATCTATCTTGCAAAGAGAATGCTCCCCCTCGTGATATTTGCAGATATTCGTGAATTTGTCTTAGGTCTGTAAACTAAGGGCCCGTTTGCCTAACCGTCTAGTTTTAAAATTTTGGTGGTAAAACTAGACGGTGCCGTGTCAACCGACATAAATTCCCAATAGGCGCCGCGAAAATACCCAATTCTCTACCACCCCGAATTCTTGTAATTAGACGATCAAAACATGACGTTGCCATGGAGCTGCGTTTGGAAGCCCCACCAGACAATAGACGGCACGCTACAGTAGGTAAACACTAGGCACTTTCTCATACCCCTCAAACCGTCAAGCCCCCCTTGGCGGTCGGCACCGTCTCGTGCGGCTAGACGGCCGTCTATAGGTAAACGGGTCCTAAAATTGGAATTGACTCCGCATCAGCATTCGGCAAATGATTCACCTGAGTTGGACCTAGATACAACGAATACCAATACCGGTACTGCCGCAGTGGCTTCTGATAGTTTGCTATCCGAGCAACTCCTAGGGAGGCCGATTCCTCCTAGTTTCATAACCCATAAGTTTCCCACTTCATAGTATATCTATGCACACCCGGGTGTAGGAGACTACGATAAGTGGCCCATATGGTTTAGTTCCACAGCCTAGAATGTTAGGGAAGCCCAAATGGAAAGTCACAACGAAGGATAAGCGATACCAAATGCTAACTATGATGATGCCCTACCAAATCAATTAGAAAGTGTTTTACGGCTTTTCTAAAGCATATATAAAAATTCTGAGAGTCACATATAAGAACTACACTTACAGCACAACATGACATGATGCAGCAGAGTTTTAGCCTTTCCCGTATCCAGTTATAATCAGTGACCTAACAAAACGGTTAACCAAATATTGCTGGCGTACAAAACCTCCAATGAAGGCTGACAGCCGTTACGACACTTAAGGCTTGTTTGCCGGTTGCTACTCCGGCAAATAGCCTAGGACGACATAGGCCGAACTTGATCAGCTTGTGAAAAGCCTATCAGGCCTGCTAGGCGCCTATAGGCCCGATGATTAGCATTGAGAACAGATCGCTTTAAGAGTACTTCGATTCATTCACCTCTTTCAAGGTCCTCATCTTTTATTTTTTCCCTTGCTGCCTTCGGCTATTGCTTCTTGGCCAGTCACACAATAAGCGACACGAAACCAGCTCAACAAGGCTTGACAACTCACCTTCGGGATCACTACTATACTACTACGCCTTGTCTTACCATTCTTCCCCCTGATTCTGCTTCTTTAGCAGGAATTACACTAAAGTTATTTGGTACTCGAGTAATCGGGAAATATTTGGGGTGAAATTTTGCCGGTGACACTACAAGGTTTCCAATCAAGAGTGGGCCAGCCTATATGGCCTATAGGCTGGGCCAGGCTAGATCCCTGAGAATTTTGACAGGCCGGGCCGGGCCTTATCGAAGCTTGGCCTACCTGGCCCGTTGGGAACACGGACCAGGCCAGAGGCTCCAACGACAAAATACAGTATGTCCACCGCCCAGCTGTGTCCCGAGCATCAGCATCTCGTGCATAGAGTACATATAGCGAGAAAACCTTTACCAATCGCTAGTAGATGTCACTTCCGTCCATGGATACAATTTGGGGAGAATCGCCTCTGGATCAGTGTTGATAGCATTATCGTAGGAGCTGAAATGTTGGGAATATGATGGTTGTTTTTAACCTCCCCATTATAACGCCGGCGGGGTTCCACTAGCGCTCCCGGGTGGCGGGATTAGTTGAGAGTCCCCGGGGGCCTCTGCGCTCCCCACTATATCGCCCCGGCAATGGGAGAGATTATCCGAATGTTCTCAGCCCCACTGACGCCCGATGCCCAAGTAGGGGCAAATCGCAATGGGCGATTGCACGAATACTGTATCGCCCAGAATAAATCCATGGTGAAGCAGCTGAGTTCTGGGACAGCCCTGATCATCCAGTCTTGTCATCAGGAGTCACAGCGGACAATCAGACCAGAACACAAACTTCAGAAATCCTCAAGATCCCCACGCAAAATATGATGCTCAATCCATTCCTCTCTAGAATGTCTTTTGCAGGGAAAAGAATTTTTTGAAAGAAAAAAAAAAGTTATCTTGGGCGGGAGCTAGGCGGAATTTAGGTTTTGTATTTATGGGGCATAGCATAACACTAGTCCACTACTGGCACAGTATTAGAAATGATCGACCGACTAGCGCAAGTAACCTTGGATTCGCCCAAGTGTTCACTTGTATGATAGTTCCTAGAACTATACAGGCCGGGCTATGATAGCGAAATATGACAAAATAATCCACCGGAATTTACGATCCCCATTTTCCGGGCCTTTTTGTATGATACGGGAGACTGAAATCCGGTTAAGGGAATATGCTTAAGCGAGTGCAGTACCCGTACTGTGCAGGCTTTTTCTTTTTTTATAGCGAGCAAGTCTTACCGGATTTACTCTAATATGTTTCCTCCCTGTATGGTGCTAAACTCGTAGTGGTAGATACCGTAAAAATTCTTGAAATCTACTATCGGGCCATCCTCAGCCCTGGGTAGGCTTATTTTCACTGGTTAATAGGATTGTGAATACGGGTTAACGGGACCTGATACGTCCAGTGAGTCGACCTTATACTGTGTCAGAAATGGCTAACCTTCTTCCGGGGCTTTTTTCTCTGAACTTGGAGACCACACTGCTAGCTGAGGTAGTAGATTTCAAGTGATTTTACGGTAGATGAGGGGCTAAAGTATAAGCTAATGATGACTCTTTGTACCCCATTCACCCGTAAATGCCCATTGATCCAGGGCCAGAAGACTGAGAAAGAGAATGCGGGAGCTATTAGAGAGAATTCTATTATAAAGTACGAGTTTATATGCGTGGTCCCGTTTCCAAAGATTCTGGGGGGTTTTTTTTCTGAAAAAAAAAAAGAAAAAGCATTCCAGCCATTCCCATCCATTCCATTCCACTGCGTGAGTGAGGGTATTCTGAGGAGATGAAGAAAAATGAAAATGGATGAGATAAAAATGAAAAAAGGGAAGACAAAAGAATTTGCGCCTATAGATGAAATAAAGGTCCCTAGAAGTAAATTGGGGAAAGGAGGAGAAAGTGAAAGGACCCTCAGTAGAATGATGCAAAGGTATGTGCTAAGAAGAAAAAAAATGCATGATAGTATGAAGCAAAAGTAAAATGGAAAAAATACACCCTGTATTTGCAGAGCAGAGAAAGGTAACCCCGGAAGAAGAGGAATTAACATTGACCGAAAGATCTGCTTCGATCTTTCAGCTATCTTATTTTAGTATTCAGCAAGAGAAGAAAAAGGGGAACATTATTATCGCATATTAGACACCTCCTCAGTTACACCATTTACCAATGATCCTTCGTAAAAATGAAAAAAGTAAAAAGAAGACGTGAAAAGTTCCGGAGAATTAATGGGAGTATTAACTACCATTGGAATGTCATCAATGCCGGGTTCAACGCGATGGGTAGCAGCAGGTGACTGCCCGCCACGGTCGCCATAGGCAAGATGGCGACAAAATCCTTGATGACCCAGCTATGGGGAACGAAGGGTGCAGTAGCGAGCACGATCATGGCCACTATTGCTAAAATTGAGAAAGCGAATGAGAACTTGAAACGCTTCATGACTTTGGGAACTTCGATAAAGAAGTTTGAGAATTCCAGTTCCTTGGCAGTCGCTCCCCAGACCATGTTGATTTCAAACATGTGAGAAAGGAGGGCCTGGGAAACGTGTAGCGAAAGACCGCCGAGGAATATCCCAAGGAGAAAAACCCACTTGAAGTTTTCGAACACTAATTATCACAATATGTTAGATATTACTCTTGTCGGTCAGCAGTGGGGAAAGACTTACAGGCATAGAAGAAGGTTCTTTCCCCAATACGATACCTCATAACTGCCAGCGCCACGTTTCCAAGAAGGTTAAACACGATAACAATCGAAAACCACACCTTCCAGGAGTCAATGTAATACTTGTCGAGATATCCATTATACCAACCAATGGCAAAGTAATTCGCGGTCGTCATGATCCATGCAGCGCCGATAGCGTAGTAAGTACCAATGTAGGAGATGATGGTAATTTTGGACGTCATGCGGATGTTCGAGAACAAGAATCTGCGGAACAAAGGAGTGAAGGGTCCACGGATAGGCCAGAATCGCAACGGATGAAACAAAAGCTCGTTGCAGCCATAGGCATACTTTTCCCAACGTGCTAATTCATCATACACAGTAAGGGAGACTCCCTCTTTGAATCCTTCACCAGTGTAAGCAGCAAGTCGGATAGTGTATCCGTTGACTTGTAATCGCAGAGACATATCGAAATCCTCAGACACATGTGATTCGGACCAAAACTTCTCATACCCATCCTCATCTTTGTAGGAAACCTGTTGAATAGCGGACCATCGAAGAATAGCATTATGCCCGACGAAAGGAGCGACATCACCATTGGCAACAGTATAACGGATAGCAGTGTAAATCAGGTTGGTGAAGAAAGTAATTCCGTTTTCGAAATAGTTGTGTACAACTTGCATGACGCCGGAGGAGTATTGCATAATTCCGACCTCGGGAGATTGTTCCATCTCAGAAGCAGCGTCAAGTAGACAATCAGCAGGCACACGGGTATCAGAATCAACTACAACGGTCCGTTAGCCACCACGGCCACCCCAAACCTCATACCAATCACTTGCAACCACTTACCTAGCAAGATGTAGTCTCCTATACGGATGTTACCATCGGCCCAAGCGCGTCCATCTTCCTCCAATACCTCCTTCAAACAATCCTCATAAGCCTGAGCTTCGTTAGCCTGAGTCCAGCTTTCATCCCGTTCAATCAATGCGAGCTTATCCTCGACTTTACAAGAAATCATTAGGGCGAAGTTCATGTTGGATGCCTGTTAAATGATTAGTCATCCTTTGTCAAAAAGATCGGCAGTTGCCAAGAAATGCAAGCGAGAGGGCTGGGGCAAGAGCTAGGAAAATCCCCGCGTGGCGGCTGAGACAATTGAATATCTCATGAGGCTCGTAAACAAAACAGGGATCACGGGAGAGACAGGGAAGAGGAGGCTAAAAGATGAGCGGAGGGTAAATTCAACCTCATCCCTCGCCAGCCTTCTCCTTTCTTCCCCATCAAACAAAGGCAGAACTAACAGACGAGAACTTGGTTTCGCTCACCTTCTTAAATTTGCCCTTTCTTTGGAAACCGTCTTGCCCGTGTGGGGGCCTAGCGACCCATCCAATGTTATGATCCGCATAGAAGTCGATCCTTTCCTTCCGAAGATGCTCATTCTCGTCTTTGTAAAGTTGCAGTCCATCATCGTTGATCAAGATATTGGCCGTGCCTCCCTGGAGCTCGTATGTACTGATGGCCTGTTTGATAGATTTTATTGTTGGGGCAATAACCCCGGAAAGGCCCTCCTTGTACACAGGGCACTGGATGGTGATATGGGGGAGTGGTCCGGAGCGGATACGCGGGGGAGGCTTCGCCGAATAGTACTTTGAATTGTAGGTCAACTGAGATACCGGGCCGATACATTGAGCGGTACACCCTATGATGACCTGACCGAAGAACTACGTGTAGCAGATTAGGTTAGAAATGCAGCTATTTCCTCAGGAGGGCCAGGCCTACCAAGGTGAAGAATATTTGGATCGGTGTTAGGGCGAGGAATGCAAGTCTCAACATATTCCCATCGACCGCAACTTCAATCCCAATTTGTCTATACCCTGCTCCTAGAGTAGTGACGATGAGTGCTAGAGTGAACGCGACTAGGATGGTATTCAGCAGATTTGTCGGACGTCTCTCCCGATATCCAGAGACCTCCCCAGATTCCTCATCGATAACCTCCACCACATTAGCACCCAACTCTGTCTTTGCCAATTCCTCCTCCTGGACCTCTGGCGTCTTCCACACCAGCGCCATCAGCTCATTTTCGATGAACTTTGCCCGGGCAACAATGTTGAGAGGATCGTCATCCCAGACCACAAGTATGGCTTCTCTAGCTACGAATGCGGCGAATTGAAGCTTCCTCGCCCTCGGAAGATCCGCCATTGTCGGAACGATCTGAATTCGCAGACCGTTCATGAGGGGAACATCAACCGCATCAGGAGACCATTGGAGGAACGTTTTGATGACTCCTGAGCTAACAGTCATAGCGACCTGTTAGATTTCCAAGTTACGGAAATATTAGCGGTGACAAACAAACTCGCGGGCACTCCCGGGGGTCTCCAAAAACATACGTGAACATTCAACGCCGAACAAGCCTCAGCAAAAAGGCTGTTTGCTAATGAGGCCGGGCAAGCCATATATTGCCCCTTACTCTTCCTCAGCAAAACACCCTCATTCCCATTTGATTGGCCAGGTGCCGGGTTAGGGTTGACCCAAAGCTGGCTTGACTGTTGCTGGTACAAATAGCTAACCATAACCTCATGCTTTATATCATCGATCATGACACCTGAAGATCTCGAAGACACCGCACCAGAGCCAGGTTCGGAGCCCGGGAGCGGGAACAGTGGCGGTCTGAGTTCGACGGCATGATCAGCCTGGGAAGCCGCAGCTGGACCTTCCGCGGGAGCCTTGCCATCAGCCGGCTTTGCACGAAAGTAGTCTCTGATCCCCATTGCAGAGACTTAGGAAGTCGTTTACGAAACAACCCACCCGAATTCGTAGCGGTTGGTTATTTCAATATGTTGCTCTCTTCGACAACCAGCTGAACTAGTGGCAAAAAAAACCCCCCTTACGCAGAACCAGGAGCGAGGGAAAGTCGTGGAAAAAAACGAAGGTGACAGTGGGTGAAAATTTCCCCAGGAATTGGGCGGGAGGGAGAGCGCGAAATTATGCGCGGCCGTAAAGCAAAGGGCTCAAGGTGGATTGGTCTGGTGTCTAAATTACCTCGTCGATGACGAAGAGAGATGTTTGGGCTTAGTCTTTGGGGGAAACGCAGAGGGACAAACTGCAGCGGAGCCTCAGTTGGAGCCGTCAAAAGATGATTTCTTTCGTGAGGAGGAGGGAACTAGGGATCCTCGTCTCACTGGGATTATTACCTCGACTACTTGCTGTGATCAAATCCTTCTCCTAGGGAGCAGTAGAGGTAGACCGAGGATTGTATAGCTTGTCTATAGGGGTGTGATTTGCAATTCCTGATGGACTGTTCTTCTTGAACTATTTCGACTCCGGGAAGAGAGGATGCCCGTGGTCAGATGGATGGAGGAGGAAGGCAGGTAAAGGAAAAAAAGAAGAAAGAGAGATCAGGAGAAATAATATG
>Ga0307507_10002481_pt1 | contig 38563 bp, 8 predicted proteins | sample 7_EM_MG_FD_207223 | JGI IMG/M metagenome (GOLD analysis project Ga0307507, IMG submission 207223) | Populus trichocarpa ectomycorrhiza microbial communities from riparian zone in the Pacific Northwest, United States - 7_EM | ecosystem: Host-associated > Plants > Roots > Unclassified | place...
CGCTACCAATCCCTATACAGCGGTGGGCAGATATAGCTATAGACTTTATTACTAACCTACCACCCTATAAACGGCACGGTTGTACCTATAAGAACATCCTAATAATAATATGCCGACTTATAAAGGAACGTTACTACGTCCTAACCAAAGGCATAGCCGTTAATGATGTTACAGACGCTTTTCTTTGCGAAGTCTACTAACTATATAGGATACCTAACTCTATTACGTCTAACTAGGGCACACAATTCGACTCTGACCTATAGAGACGAATCTGTTAACGTCTTAGTATCTTTGTTAAGATGTCTATATCCTTCTACCACAAGACTGCGGGATAGCTAGAAAACGCTAACGCCAGTATAAAGGCGTACTTATAATAGGTCGTTGCCTACGGCTAGGATGACTAGGTAGATTACCTCCCACTAGGCGAGTTTATAGCTAATAACTACATCTTAGCCACTATAGGACTTACTCCGTTCTTTACGAACAAGGGTTATTACCCCTAATCTAGTATAGAGCCACTAGAACCTATTAATAAGAAACTGCTATATGGAAAATACCTTAAGATGCTACTTGCCAACCAGTATACAGACCGCATAAAAAATCTACTTAACTACTGTAGGGGAGAAATGGCCTGGGCTTAAGCAAAGTAGGCCTATTTCGCCGATTGTTATAGAATGCCACCACCGGAGATGCGTGTTGGCGATTAGGTATGGCTAAATGCACGCAATATCTCTATGTAGAGGCCTATAAAGTCACTTAATTATAAGAACCTCGGCCCCTATTAGATCAAATGAGTTATTAATAGGGGAGCCGCATATAAGCTAGAGCTCCCGCCGGCCCTAGCCACCTACGGGATATAGCCTGTATTTTACCTATAGCTACTATACCTTTACCAGCCTAACCCCTTACTGGAATAGACATAGCCTAAACCCCCACCAGTACTAATCTGAGATAAGAACGAAGATAAGAACTACAAGGAGTGGACCATTAAACAAATCATCGACTCTAAATACTTTGGCAAAGGCAGAGGATGGCGGCTCTACTATAGAGCTATCTACATAGGATTCAACATAGATTAGCCAGAATAGCAACTATAGGAAGACTTTAAAAATGCAAAGGACCTAATTAGTGACTTTTACCACACGAATCCACAGAAACTGGGCCTAAGTAGAGATTTTGTGCCTAATCCTCTATAGGAGCCCTTATAGAGTTTAATTGTTATACACTACCACATAAGGGCAAATTGCCGTTAGATTGCCGCAGATTGCTATTATATAACCAAAAAATCGTTAAGATGTCCAGGAACTTTAACCGCCGGTTAAAGTTATCTAATTAGTTAAATTCTTGGGTGCCAAGCCTTATTACGCAATATCGCTGCGGACTATAAAGATGTTAGTTCAGCTTACCGCCTTCTACTAAGCTAATAGCGATTTTCTATCCTGGGGATAGAAAATCCTGATTAGTCCATTTAACAATTAGAGCTGGCAGAACTCTACACCACTAACCCCTTTAGCGTTATTTCTTTTCCTTTTCTATACCTTAAGCGTTCTTTCTACATGTATATAGTAACCACAGCGTCGCCGGAGCTCCGCCTCTATAAGAGGGGGGGTAGTGTTACGGAACGCCGCCGCAGGAGCCTCTATGGGAGACTCCCTAGCGGAACCCTATGCCCTTGCGTACGCTTCGCGTACAGCTTATGTTAGCCACGCGTAGTATATTACCTTCCTACGCCCTTGATCCTTACGATCGATCGCGTAATGTCTTGTAGACTCCTTAAATATATACGCTCTGTAGCTATTGCCCCACGTCCCGTAACATAGCCTCTATAATAGAGCCTGTTCTATTTTACTTCTAAAGCTGCTATATTAATCTAGCCTAAGCTTTAGAGGTTAGTAGGCAGTATATAGGTACTAGCAATATTTGCGGCAATTAGTTAATATAGTAATAGGTTAATAGAGGTATTATATACTGCAGTAATAAGCTTATTAATTTTAGGGGGTAATTCTAGTTCTATAGTATAAAGCTAAGAGGCAGTTAGTTCTATCTTAGGTAGTATACCTAAGGCCAAGTTTTATGCTTTTAGGATTGTCTATTATTGGAATTAATTATAAGGGTTATCTTCTAACTAAGAAAGGTCTTACAAACGGCGTATTAGGCTATTAAGCTTAGTACATTATACTCCTAGCCTATATATAATTTTAAAGTTAAAACTGGAGAGAAATTCGTTCTAGTATACTTGGCGTTAATTTAGTTGCTTTATAGTTATAAAGTACTTAAGGTTATAATAATCTGTAAGGACTTTAGTTGGCTAGTTAGGTTCTGCTAAAAAAGTTCTAGTTAGAATTCTTTAAACGCTTATATAATCGCGAAAAGTTCTTTATTATAGATCTTGTAGTTATACTCTTATAGTATAAGCTTAGATAAGTAGAATGCGACTAGGTAGAGGAGGCTGTTATTACCCATTTAGAAAAGGACGCCTATATTAATATAGTCCAAGGAGTTAGTTTTAAGGTAGAGTTACTGTCCTAGTATAAAGTAAGCTAGAATAGGTGCTTTAATAAAAGTATTTTTAAGGGTTTAAAACGCCTTCTTATATTTAGGCGTTTAGGTAAAATATAGGTATATTTTTCTTCCTTTTATAGGAAGACCCTTTATTTACATTATTACTATAAGTAGTACTATAACGCCTAAGAAATTATATATAAACTTCTAATAGAAGTTAGCAAGACTAAGGAAGGCTTGTACATCCTTAATGCAGTTAGAAGTTTACTATTTGGTAATTATTTATACCTTTTTAGGGTCTATATAGACACCCTTAGTAGTAATAATTAGTTTAAGGTATTTTACTTCTATAACTAAGAATTTACAGTTCTTTAAATTAATATAAAGTCCTATATCTTTAAGGCGCTATAGGACCTTCTAAACGTGCTTAGTACGCTTAGAAGGATTATTACTATAAATAAGTATATTATTAAGGTACGCAGAGCAGAAGTTATTAAGGTAGTCCCGTAAGGCGTTATTAATATAGCTTTAGAAGCTGCCTAGGCCATTATATACGCCAAAGGGCATAATAGTATATTTAAATTGGCTAAAGCGCGATATAAATACAGTTTTTTATTCGTTACCTTCCCATATTTAGAGGCGGTTAAAGGCGGTAATAATATTAGGCTTAGTATAGATTTTGGCTTAGCTAAGCTATTTAAGAGTCTCATATATAAGCGGTATAGGGTATTGGTTTTTAATTATAATAGCGTTAAGTCCTCTATAGTTAACATAGAATTAGATACCTCCTTTTAGCTTCTTAGTAAGGAGAATAGGGGCAGCTACTAAGGATATACTAGGGCGAATAAACCCTTTATTAAGGTGCTTGTTAATATACTTTTTAACAACTAGAAGTTTGTTTTTTAATATTAGGTAGGGTCTTTTATAGGGTGGCGTTTTTCCTTATTTAATATTAATGGTGTAGTTATTAGGTTAATGTAGGGGGAGTATATTTGCGCTCTTTTATAAGTATATATTAATAAAATTACAGTACCTTTTAGGGAGGAGATTATGGAGTTCCTTGTTAGTAAATCCTTTTTTAAGCTTTATAAACTTCTTAAAGTTTAAAAGTAAAAGTCTATAGAGTTCTATAGGGGCATTATTTTCTAGAAGGTTAGCTATATCTATCCTATTACTATAGAGGACGTAGTCCTATTCTTTATTAAGCTTATATAGTTATAATTAGGAGGCTGCGGCAATAGTCTAACCTTTCCTACATACTATGCGGCAGAAGGCTGTGGCACTTATATAGTAGTAGTTAGTTATAGGTGGGGTAATAAAGGGTTCCTTAGGTTAATATCCTAGGGAGTAGGTAGAGGCGGCTAGACTATGCTCTAGGTAAATCTCTCTACAGTATTTAGAGTTAAAGGTTACTTCTCTCTTTTTCTAGTTAATAGTGGGGTTATATTATTTAAGCTAGTTTATTCTAAGGATAATAGGGTAGTTAGTAAATAGTATAATATAGGCCTGGAGTTCTTCCTGGTGCCTATTTATATTTAGGTGGAGTTATACTATATAGGTAATCTTCTATGCGGTACAACTACTATTAGTAAGTTATAGGGCGCGGGCTTTAGTAAGGGGTAAGGTAGGTAGGTTATAAGTATATATAAATTAGGTATCTATAAATTTATTAGTAGCTCCGTAATTAATTATAGAATGGCTTTTATATTATTTTTTAGCAGTAATTCCTATTATAGGTAAAACTATCTATTTCCGTCTATTTATCTTTACTAAGTTATCTATTAAGTAGGCTAATATATAGATCCCCTTATTATTAGGGCGCCCTAACCTATAACTTAGGGCTAAGACTTAGTGTTTTCCATTTCCGTATCTAACTCTACTACTATTACTATGTTTTTATCTTATATAATAGTAGCACATAGCGCCATATTTGGTATTTAAGGTATAGGGTTAGGTATTAGATGGCGGCTATTAAACCTAGCTATTAGGTAGTTTGGGCTATAGCTATAGCAGCCTTTTTAATGGTATCTATAGCAACGCTATAGCTTCCAGAGTAGCTCGTGCTCTCCATCTAGTAGCTTCTACGGGAATGTTGGTATAAAGAGGTCAATATTAGGACTAGTAGTGTTATTTAGGGTAGTGGGCATTGGTAGTTTAGTAGGTCCGGAGGGCTTTTATAGGGAGGTCTTTAGGTAGGGGTTTGTAATAGCAATCTAGTTTGGCTGTTATTTAATCTTCTATATGGCTGCTACTATATTATAAACGTTATTATAATTGTGGCTGGCGGCTGCGTAACTAAGGCAATAAGTGACTTTTTTAAGAAGATCTTCTTAGTCTTTAGCATTATCTTAGGTAAGGACTCTAGTATATTTCTAGAATTTAACATAGAACTTATTAAATAATTTAATGGGGCTTATCTTTAGGGTATATAGTTTAGCTTAACTAGTGGCCACTAGGTTATAGTCGCGGTATATTTAGTTAAGGTTATTAAGGACTTTTTAGTAGGACTACTACCTCTAGGGACTGCTAGTCTTCTATTAAGTAAAGAGTCTATTAAACGGGATGCCCTTTATTTGTCTAATAATATAACTAATCTTAGTATTTTTTATAGGGAAAAGGCAGGCGCTCTAGGTCAGTTTCTTACAGATTTATATTTTTTAGTAGTTATATTCCTTACGGTTATCCTAAAAGGTTAGGGGATTAGGGTAGTATATATTAGACCCTATAGTGGTAGTCTAGGTTTAATTATTATAGCTTTTATTATTACCGCTGTGGTAGGGGTTTCTATTAAGTAAAGCTGCTTAGCGTTAACCCTTTATTAGGTGTTAAGTAGGTAAGGTTACTAGGGGCATAAAGACTTAGGTAGTATTATATGCAGTAAAGAGGTATCTAGTATTGTTATAAATATGCTTATTAAGCTAAGATTATAGATATTTAATTATACCCTCTCTTTTAGTAACTGTAGTAATAAGTATAATCTTGGCCTTCTTTAGTTGTTAGATGTCGTGTTTAGATATATAGAGGTCGTCTTTAATCTCTTAATATATGTTAATAGCGAGCGCCTCACAAGCTTATAGGTCTTGGATAATATTATAATCTTAGGCGGTACGTATCTTAGCTTATATAAGCTTTAGGTAGTAGTTCTATAAAAGGTGGTAGTATTTATTAGGTTCTTATGCTACTATTTTTATAAATATCTCAGCGTCTTATATCTTAATCTTAATAGGTAGTAGTTCTTTAGCTTATTTATCTATAGTTATATAGTTAATAAAGGATAAGATATTATTAATGTCCACCTTATTAAGGTTGTTGTAGTCTTTTAAGCTACTAGGCTTCCCTTTAGGGGTTAAGGCTAGGGCTAATAAATTAAATCCTCCTAGGATTAATTGGCGTCGTGGGTTTAATATAGGCATTGGATTATTCTTTAAGTTTAATATAGTAACTAGTAAGGAATTTCGTCTTACTATTATTAATTCTTTAAAAGTATAAAGTAAGGTAACTTGTAGATATACTGCTTCTAGCAGCGCCTACAGTATTATAGAGACGTGAAATTGGTTATAGACTGGGCGTCGGTAATAAAAAAGGCGTAATATAATATCACAGGATAGGGTTAATAGCAGCTAAACGTATATATTTAAGGAGTCTATAAGACGTTACGCGATTAATTATAAGGGTTAAGGGCGTAAGGAGGTAATATACCCATGCGTAGCTAATATAAGCTATACGCAAGGTATATATAAGAGCACGGGGCTCTCCTATAGAGGCCCCTACAGTTAGGTTCCGTAACACTTTCTATAGAAGTATATTCTTATTAACTTAATATTGCTTAAATAGTGTAATGGAACCTTGTAGCTTAGACTACGGTGGGTTCTATTATTAGGCTAGGTATGTAGGTATGACAAGATAACAACGTAATAATAACTGGTGGAGTAGTTGCCCAACAGATTAACTCTAATTGTATTCTAAGATTTACTACAAGAAGAGAACCATCTACGGTAGGGACTAAGGTCCTTTAAATACACAACTATACTCCTAAGAAATCCTCTCTTATACGTAAGGTATGTGTTATACGTGTTATACATAGCGTATACCGCGTATACTACATACACTACGTATAACATTATATGACTTACTTACTATTTCTCATTACATGGTTCCACCAGATCCATCCTAGACTATGCTTATATTAACTAACTAGCTTCCTACAACTCTTCTCCAAGTAGTCATAACATTGTACTTAAAGCGTCCGTAATACTATTTCCCTTCTCTTTATCTTCGTCCTTAAAGATTCCTAACATCTCCAAGTCGTCTACTAGAGGTGTAATGTCCGTTTAATTAGTCTGGTTAATATCCTTACTTATTATGCCTAAAGCTTCTTCTTCTTTACAAGCGCAACGCCGTGCTTGCACCATGGCTGCCATTCTGTCGCTTGGTAAGATAATGTCGTCTCCGTGTTCTTGTTATGCAAAAGTAGGGTTGGTATATATTGCGATAACAAGTCCTACGTCTTAATAACCTTCCTCTTACTTAGAGTATACCAAAGCAAACATTTAATTGTCCTATAATGTTCGCTCTATCTTTAACGCTAAGTGTGCGCGTCCTATGACTCTTAACAGTCTTTAAGTTCCCTAAGTAACTTGTTATAAGGTCTTATATTTAATCTGCCACTACAAAGCTTAATAGTAAGCTCTTAAGCGCCTTAGATAAGCTTTATTATTCGCAAGAAGTAAAGCAGGAGGCTATAGCTGCTTAACAGCGTGCCCTTAAAGCCCGTCTATCGGCCTCTGCCCGTCTTCTTCGTCTTAAGAAAGTGCGTGAGAAGGTTCGTTCTAAGGAGTAGAAACTTATTTAACAGGGTTTATCTAAACTAGGTAATAAAAGGACTAGCTCTCCCTCTGCGAGGGAAACAACTCCAAGTAGCTCAGTAATTGCTCCTCTTAGGTCCCCCTTAGGTGACTTATTCTTTAGCAATTCTTCTTTGTTAATATTGCCTGACCTACTCTCTTTTAATACTCCTATACCTTTCCCATAGCGTTCCTTAGGTTGCTTAGTGGCTTCTAAATAGTCTTACTATAGCCTATCTACTTTACTTTATACTATGTTTTGTTATCCACATCCTTATAACTAATAATCTTTAAAACTTGCTATTTGTCTTCTTTCTATCCTCTATATATATCTGCCTTATAGACTGGTGGCTTAATATTCCCGTATACTAGCTCTAGCATTGCAACGTATTATATAGGGTAGATTTTCATTTTGGCTAGTAGGTTTAACTTATATATAACTAATAAAATTTCTTGTTTAATTTTAAAAGGTCCTAGTCTAACATAGTCCAATTTCTTGCTTAATCATCAACTCTTGAAATTTTTGTGTAGTAGCCATACTTTATCCCCCTCCTTAAGATCTGGTCCCTTAGATCTCTTAGCATTATAGTACCTTTTTATTTATTCTTGTACTAGTTTAGCTGTTTCTTTAAGGTCTATATAAAGATTTATTAATATCTCTATTCTTTGTTTAGCTGTGCTACTCGTCTTTTTTGCTTAACGTAGCGATAACAATGTTCTTAGCTTATATCCGTAATTCGCCTTAAATAGTAATATCCCCATTCCTTCTTATGGTGTTGTATTGTATGCAAACTGTGTAACTGGTAATAGCAATACCTAATTGTTCTATATGTGATTAATATAATGCCTTAGATACTATTCTAGTGTCTAGTTTAGTCTTTCTGTTTATCCGTCCATCTGCGGATAATATGCTGTAGATATTACTACGTAAACCCCTTATTCTGCCAGAAATACTTCCTAAAATACTGCTATAAATCTTAGATCTCTATCCAATATAATTTTATCTAGTACTCTATGTCTTGCAAATACTTCTTTTATATAGATTCTAGCGACATCCTCTATTAATATTTCTTTAGTGCATACTATAAAGTATCCCCACTTTATTAGCTTATCCACTATTACTAAAATCGCGTTATAATCTTATCCCGTAATAGGATCTCTTAACTTTAGTAACTTAATAATAAAGTCCTATAATATAACCTCCTATGGTCTTCCTGGTGTCTTAACAGGTTATAGCCCTCTATATAGCTTATGCCTTATTAGTTTGTTTCTTTAGCAATCTAAATACTCCTTTATAACTTATCTTACTAGTCCCTAGATTCCTTAAATAATGTACTCCTTTTAAAGTCTTAACACTAAGCCTATAGCTCCGTTGTGTCCTTATATTATTCCCTTGTGGAATTCCTTAACAAATTCTTCTATAATAGACTTAGGTATATACGTTACTTCTTTATTTTTATATTGCTCTAAGTCTAGATCCTCTACTTATGCTTTTTAGATCTTCTGTGTCTAATTACTTTCTAGTGATTTATAGATCTGACTTTTCTTGGTTACTATAATCTTTAAATAATTATACCTAATTAATCTGTCTTAATCCTTTCGCAATAAAGCTCCCGATAGCTTTTTATTACTTTATAGTTTAGCCTTTCTGCTTAGAGCGTCTGCTCGTGTATTATCTGTACCCTTAGTATACTAAATTTCAAAATGGTATTCTATAAGCATTTCCGCCTATCTAACCTATCTTTGGTTAAGTTCCTTTGTTATTAGGAAACCTATAAAGTTTTTATAATCTGTTTTAACCACAAATGGTTTCTCTATGCCTTATAAGAATGCTCTCTATTCCTTAAGTGCTGCGACTATACCTAATAACTCCTTATTATAGATATCATAGTTTAACTCTAGTGGTGTTATCTTCCGACTATAATATGCCACTGGGTGCTATCCGTCTTAATATTTCTATAGGAAGCACGCCCCTAGTGTAAAGTCTAATATATCTATTTTTATAACCGTCTCTAGACCTAGTTAATAGATCTTAAGAACTGGCTCCTAGGTAAACAACTTTTTAATTCTCTTAAATAACTCTTATTGCTCCTTCCTTTATGCCCACGGTTCTTCTTTCTTTATTAATTATATAAATGGCTTAATATCCTATAACTATTGCGCTATAAACCTTCTATAGTAATTACAAAACCCTAGAAACGATCTTAACTATATAATATTCTCTAATTCTTGCCAATTTACTATAACCTCGATCTTCTTTAAATCTATGCTAAGTTAGCCTAGTTTAATAATAAATCTAACGAAATCAGTCTTCCTGGTAAAGAACTTATATTTCTTAATTACTACTAGCATCTGTTCTTCTTGTAGTCTCTTTAAGACCCATTTAATATGTTCACTATGTTCTTCCTTATTCTCTAAGTAGATAATAATGTCGTCAAGGTATACTATAATAAATTCATCTAGGTATTCTCCTAACACACTATTAATTCGCTTCTAGAACGTTGCTAGTGCGTTTATAAGCCTAAATTGTATAACTAATGGCTTATATAGTCCTTCCTTTAACCTAAAAGCTGCCTTCTATTTGTCGCCTTTCTTAATCCTAATCTGATGGTACGCCCATCTTAGATCTATCTTTGTAAAGATCTTTACGTTGCCTATCCTGTCTTGGATTTCGCTAATTAAGGGTAAAGGATACCTATCCTTCCTAGTAATGCTGTTTAACTGTCTATAGTCTATACACATCCTAAGTTTTCCGTTTTTCTTTAGGATAAACAATACTGGATATCCTGCTAATAACTATAACAGTCTAATATATCCCTTTTATAAGTTCTCCTGGATAAACTCCTTAAGCGCTACTAACTCTGTTTTAGTAAGCTTATAGATTAGAAAGAACTTTAGACTAGTTCCCTCTTCTAATTCTATCTTATAGTCCTATACTACATGCTTTAACAGCTTTTCACTTTCTAGTAACCATAACTTTTTTCCATACTTATAGTATCTCTTTAGTATATAACTTAAGCCTTACTTAGTCTCTTTATATATCGCTCCAACTTGGTACCATACCAACTTGGTTTACTATCGTACTTTGCGCCGTTGTATATTCTTAATATCAACTTAACCTATAACCCAATTAACCTTTAGATTGTACTTCTGTAACTAAGGTATTCCTAATATCGCCTTATCCTGTCCTAATAGTAGGATATTAAAAGACATTTTAACTGGTTTCCCTTTAATGGTTATCTAAATAGGTCCTATTTTGAGATTAATAATACCTCCTCTATAGGCTATCCGATCTCCTAAAATTATTATAAGTGGATACAGGTGTTCTTTCTATCTATATAGTAACCCCATCCTTTCTACTGCCTTTGGCGATATATGGTTCCTAATTACTCCACTATCTACTAACGCTTTAAACTGCTGATCTTGCCATTTAACTTGTAGATTTAGGTGTTATTCTTAAATTCCTTTAAGGGTCTAAAGCTCTAATACTAGTTTCCTCTAGTCCTATACACCTCCTCTTTTCCTAACTATTAGCTGCTAGATCCCACCTATACTTAGTCTAACTTTAGCTAATACTTAGTTCATTTCTTTTCCTCTATATACTATAGATAAGTATTCTCTGGGCACTCCCACCACTATTATCCGTCTAGGCACTCTTCCGTAAGGAATCTTTTTAGTTAAAGTGTTAAGTCTCCTTAACCTTATACTTCTACTAGGTACTAACTATGTATATACTTAGCATTTCTAAACCGCTTTTCCTCTGGTGCCTAATATATTCTTACTAGGTACTTCCGGTTCTTATCTTTAGGTACTCTATATATATTGCATATATCATCTATATAAGCTATCCACGATAGTATATAATGCGCTATATATTTTAGGTTAACTCTTAGTTCATCTTTATCCTTAAGTTTAAACCTATACCTAGTTAACCTAACCACTAGTATCTCTGCTATAGGTATTAAGATTTATTACTCGCTTCTCTAGTCCCTAGATCCTTCTTCTAGGTTCCTTAATATTATAATTAATGCTTCTTTAATGTAACTTATACGTTTTTCCGTAATAGGTTGGTCTTAGACAACTTTTTTGTCTAGCTATATATAAAAGTCTTCCTATTTGTCGTTGTGTTATTGCCTATACCACTTTCCATATAACTGGTTTAGTGTATATGGTCTATCTATTAAAAAGTACCTTGTTATTACTGCATCGTAATATCCTTTAGTATGTCTTTCTTCAAACCTAGTTAGAATATCTAGATCCTCTTCTTATTCCAGTTCATCTAACCATTTTGCCCTAGGTGTCCCTGTACTTGGCCTATTAGTAACTCTTCGCATAGGTGCTCTATTCCTTATATAACCTGGTATAGCTAATCTCCTATCTAGCTTTTACTCTTGCTATGTAATGATTCTTATCCTAAACTTATCCATAGTTTCTTATTTTCTGCGTCTTGCAGCTAGATCTTCGTAGTTGTCTTACTTTTTAATCCTAGTATTGACTATTTAATCTTTAGGCTAAATACTGCGTTTACCTAGAATTACTAACGTTCTTATTTGTTCTCCAAACTTGTAGTTCTTAAACTTACGTCCTATACTTATTTGTTTATTACTAAACTAAGTTACTGCCCTTTCCCATTGGTTTTCATCCTTTATAGGTCCTTGGGTGTGTCTTATCTTATCTTAAGAATCTTAAGCTTCTCTTATCTCTTCTTAAGAATCTTAAGCCTATGGCCTTTTACCTTTATTAAGTAATAAGCTAGCACTAGCAGTCGTCTACTTGCTTAGTTTCTTCTAAACGTTACTCCTATTATCTTATAAAGCGATGGAAATCATATCTAATGGTGTTGTAATACCCATTACTAAACCTTGTTCCATAATGGTCTTAGTCTCTGCTTTTATTTTAACTTCTCTAAGGTCTGTATGCTCCTAGTAAGCTGCCCTTATTACCTTATTATTAGTAAATGCTTTACCTGTGTTAAATTTATTATCTTTAATATCCAATCTATAAGCTAGTTTATTGGTTTCTTTAAACTTAGATAGCAATGGCTCCTGCGGCTAATAGCTTACGCCGTACTTAGCATCCTTATAAATTTGGCATGCGTTATTATAATAATACGCAAAACTATTAATTAAACATTCTTTTGTTCCTTATAGTGCACTATTATTCCTCTATATGTATATGCCGTCTGCTAGTCTAGTTCCCTTTACTGTATAGTTACTCTAACCACCTCTATAGTCTCTGGCAAAATAACCTTGTTTTCCGCAATTTATACAAGCTCCATCTTTAAACCATTTTTCTTACTATGGAGTCCGCCTAAACGTCTTCTGCTGCTGAGATCCCTAGTTTAGCCTCTACTCCTAAGTCCTTTAATCACTTAATCCTTAACCTCTAGGTTTCTATAGTTTCTTCTCCTATCTTTAGGTTTCTTTGGTACCGCTTAGGTCCATTAGCTCTACGCTATTCTATAATTTTTAACTCTGTGTCTGTCGTTGCGTACTCTGCGCCTTATATAACTATAGAACTCTATCTTGCCCTCTCTTAGCTTATTCCCTTTAGTAGATCCTATTATTAATCTTTATTAACTAATCTATTAACTCTCTTAGAGTATCCGCATCTTCTATTAGGATAATTACGTCCTAGACTTTAGCCTTAAGTCCCTATTTATACTATGCTATAAGCGCCCTATTGTTCCACTTAACCTACATAGCTAGTATTTAAAACTGTGTTATATACTTAATTACTAAAGTGCGTTATACTAAGTTCTAAAGCTTTTGTTCCGCTGTAGTTGTGGCCTCTAGGTCTCTAAATATCTATATTAGTTATTTTACGAACCCGTTCTAACTAGTAAATATATACTATACGTCCTAGTTAGTAGTTGTTATACCATTAGCCTATATTTCTATAAGATATGGCTTAAACTACTTAAGTGCCCTCCCTATTAGGAACAATCCTGCATAGGCTATTTAATCTAATAATATTGCTAACTTCGCTCCTTCCTATACTACCTTAAAGTACATCTACATAAGAAATTCCTTAAGCTTTAACTTCTCTCCTAAGAACCGTTTAATTAAAGGTAGCTTAACTTTTACTACTCCAATTTCATTAATGCGTTTTTTAAGTATCCTATTATTGTTTTATAAGTGATTAACCATTTCCTATAACTGACCTCGCGTAACCACTTAAGAATCCCCATTGTCTATACTAGTATTACCTGGCCCTAAGGTTATAGCTATTGCCAACGCCGTTATAACTAGTGCTCTGGGTGGCATATTATTTAACTTTATTTAATACTGTAACCTTAGTAGTGAATGTGTAACGGAACCTTATAGCTTAGACTACAGTGGGTCCTATTATTAGGCTGGGTATATAGGTAAGAATAAAATAACAATATAATAATAACTGGTGGAGTGGTTACCTAATAAATTAACTCCAATTGTATTCTAAGATTTACTACAAGGAGAGAACTATCTATAGTAGGGACTAAGGTCCTTTAAATACACAACCATACTCCTAAGAAATCCTCTCTTGTATGTAAGGTACGTGTTATACGTGTTATACGTAGCGTATACTGCGTATACTTTGTACACTGCGTATAACATTATGTGACTCGCTTACCATTCCTTGTTATATGGTTCCACTGGATCCATCCTGGACCGTGCCTATATTAACCAACTAGCTTCCTACAACTCTTCCCCAAGTAGTTATAATATCGTACTTAAAGCGTCCGTAATACTATTCTAATATATTTCTAATATTTAGAAAGCAAGGATAAGTAAATTAATATATTATTAATATATAAGGTAATAAATATATTAAGGAATTTATAAAGCGTATTATTAACATATTGCTAAAATATACTAAGACCGTTCTTTACGCTAAATAGCATTACTAGGTATTTAAAAAGTCCCTATTATATATATAAAGCTATATACTTTTTATCTCCTTTATATATACAAATTTTATTAAAGGCAGTAACTATATTAAGCTTTATAAAGTACTATACCTTTACTAAACAGTTAAGCGTCTTTTAAATTAAAGGAATTAGATATTAGTTTTAAATTATAATCGCGTTTAGAGCTTAATAATTAATATAGAATCTTAAGCCTTCTCCTAGCTTTTTAATAAATAGTACAGGTAAGGCAAATAGAGATTAACTAGGGCAAATAAATCCTTTTTCTAGATACTTGTTAAGGTATTATTGTATTATAAGCAGTTCTTTTTATAATATACTATATAGCGGACCAAACTTTAGTATTATACTAGGCTTAAGTTTTATTTTAAAAATATATTTCTTTTAATATAGGGCTAGTTAGTCTATAAAATGTTTTTTAAACTTATTAATTAGGTTATAGTACTCTTTAGATATAAGAGGTTAAGGATTAGAATATTGTTTTAGTTTTAGTGCTTTCTTAATATCTTCTATCCCTTACACTGGTGTTTACGTCCAATAAATTGTGGCCCGTGCGTGCCAATCAATAAGCTGCATTCCTAGGCGGTCAATTGTTCTGCCGCATCACCAAAGTTTTAAGCTGCCTCCGCGCCTATGCCTGCGCCCGCGCCCGCGCCCAGTGGGACCTAAATTAACACCTCTACTTCGCATCTAAGAGCCTGCAATTATAGAGCGTCGCCGCAGTCGGCCAATTAACTCTATAACTAGCTCTACAATTGCCAATCGCGTTGACAGATCTACTTGTAGAGAGCCCTTAGCATTTGAGCGAAATACTATAGGCTCGCACTTTGATGTTCTTGATCGCGCGCACAGGCCATATTTTATATCATATTAACAATATAAGGGATAGTGATAGTAAAGATTTTATAATTTTATCTTTTTGCTAATAAAATAAAAGGCGAGGCCTATATTATATAAATTTTAAGAGGTTTTAATATAACATCTTTGTATTCTTTACTATAATTAGCAGTTATAGATTTATTATATTAGCTTAAGGTTTATAGCAAGGGTAATTTATATTATGTTAAATTTAAATAGTTGTATGCATATTTATAGGGCAAATAGTTTTTTAAGTAATAACTTTAGTAGTAGGTTATATAGAACTTTAGTATTTCTTTAACCTAGCTAATTAAAGGGTTATATTATTTTAGCCATCTATATTATAAGAGGCCAGTCTAACTAGAATATATAATTATCTAATTAATAGTGTAGAATAAGAGTCTTAGGTAAGTAGAAGGTAGGTTAAAGGTAGAACGAGCTTTATATATTAAAGGACAAATGCTTTCTAAACTCTTCTATTTAAAGACTAATCGCTGATTCTTCTCTAGAGGAGAACCAGCTCCCTATATAATCCTTCTGAGATACTAGTAAAACCCTTTACCCCTTGTCTATCTAACCATGTCTCCTTTGGGACATTAGTGGGATATTAGTAAAACCTTTATCTGTCTTATCTAATATATACCTTTTAGGAGCGCCCGTTATAATTGCCTTCCTTTTAAGGGTCTTAGTTCTCTAAGACTTCACCTCTTAATAAACTGTAAGCTTTGCAGTGTGGGAGAATTGAGTAAACAACTTGATTGTAAATCTATGGAAATCAGGTATACTATATACACAAAATAGGTGGCAAAGGTTAACGGAGACGCCGACAATGATTTGTAACTGTTACCTAATTAGCCACTAGGTTAACATTACCACTCAGTTGGTAATAGGTAATAAATAGGTAATAGAAATGAGTAGTGAGATATGCAATAATAAAAGGGCATGGTAGTGAGTTATAAGATAACCTTTAACATAGTAGCGGTAGTTAGTTACACACCCCCCCAGATTTAACGGTGTAGTCAAAGCTGTAGAAAATAAAAATGAAGGTAGAGACTATACCAAAATAGGGAATTTGGGATACAATTTAGGAGTAGTAAGGGGATAGGGTGATGTTCAAGAGTCTTTATTAGATAATGTGGTAGCAATTTAATATCAAATATCCACCAAATTTAATTGCTTTATCCATGCTTCGTACCTTTAACGGGGTAAGATTTTGGTAAGGCCGTTAGCAGGCATTTTGGCTATAGGGACCCATTAGATGTTAATCTTTTTGTCTTGGACTTCCTGTCTGAGCTAGTGCTAATGGACGTCGATATGTCGAAGCTTGGTATTAAGTTTTGGTGTATCCTGTCTTAGGAGTCGTACGGTCTATATGTTGTTGTATAGTAGGGTAAACTCGCGTTCTAAATTGAAGCTGACTGCCTTAAAGAAACGCTGCCACCAGATAATCTTAACGGCAGCCATAGACAGGGAGAGAAGCTCCGCTTTGGTAGTTAAGTAAGTTACTGATCTCTATAGGGTCGCCTTCCAGTCAATTAGTCCTCCAAATAGTATAAAAAGGTATCCTTAAGAGCTCCGTCTGGTGTCTTTATGGTCCGCAAACGCTGCGTCGGATGCTCCGTAAAAGGCAACGTCTTCTCCCTTAGGGTTTCTGAAGTAGACATAGGCTCCAAGTACTTCGCCAGAGTATTCGATAGCTGTCGATTTTGTTCCAAGGCAGTAGGTAATAGCTTAATTAGCTATATTAAGGTGCTTTTAATTTGGATTTATAAGGAATTCGGCCAGCTTAGAATGCGTCTTAGTAATATCAGGTCTTCCGAATACGGCGAGGTACGCAAGGGAACCGACTCGTTGCTAATAGGCTAGAGTTCTTTAAGGGTTCGTCTACTGGTCGGACGGAATCAGTTCTTTGGCAGGAAGTGGTGACTTAGGAAATCTTCCTGGTTGAATATTAAATCGATTGGCTATCTTTTTAATATAGGAATCTTGGCAGAGCTAGAGCTTTCTGCTTGGTCGATCTTGTTCAATTCGGATTCCTAGAAACCACTGTAGGCCTCCTAGTACACGGATCTTGTATTGGTGCAGCAATTTGGCTTCAAATTCCTGTAGTCTTAAAAGGTCCTTTTTGGCAACCAGTACGGCAATATTGTCTACGTAAAAGAAGATAATAAGTTGTCTATTGGTGTAAAGGCAGTTTGTATCTAGGACAGGCTTCAATCCAAATTTAGCCAGTGTATTAGTGAGCTCTTTGTACCAAAGTAGTGGTAAGACTTTTAATCCATATAGCGCCATGAGTAGCTTTAGGATATGTCCGTTTTGATTAAAGCCTTCTGGGCAGTAATAGTAGACTGGCTTATCTAGTCTTATATTTATAAATGCGTTCACAGCGTTATACTGTTAAATCTCCAAATCGAATGCGGCTGCTATAGCCATAAGGGCACGGAATATTCGAGTAGCTAGGGTTGCTGCATAGGTCTCTTTCTTAGTAGTCTATAGGTCTCCGCGGCAGCGTGGTCGATTAAGCGGCCAGTCTATAGTCTAACTGACGCCCGATTAATCGCCCTATTTTTAGCTGCCCAATCTAGTCAGTCTATGAGGTTATTCGTCTTAATCCAGATTACATCCGATTAAGGCCGGATATTAGGTGTAGAAGTAAGTATTAATGGCAGTATTAGAAGTAGCTAATAACGGTATAGGCCCAGGAGGAAATGAGCTTTAGGATAGATTTAAGAGTTAGTTTATAAGCCCTAAATTAACTTAATTTAATGGTGATATACGCTATTAGAAGCTACTGTATTAGAGGCGCGGATAGGAGGCCTTCCGGTAGAGCTATTATAGTAAAATGGCCTTATGTGGTTATTCACCCTAAAGTTAGTTTGGTAATGGGCTTAGGGGAAGTATAAAATCGGGCCTAGGACCAGCTAAAAGTTGCCTAATTTACGTCTTATATACGCTACTTAAAAGCCTAAGCGTGATAGGATTAATATTACTACATTAGGCGGTGATTGAGGGGTAGAGGATTAGATGGTGGTGATTAAGGAGGTATATTGCGGGGTGTTATAAGATTCTAGTTGTGGGGGAGGCCTATATATATAACCTTAATCCTATTAATCTGATTGGCTAGATTAAGGTTTAAACTATGTGCAGAAAACAACTTTAACTTGCCTATATTGTTAACTCCTTTCTCTTACTAATACTACACCATTGCTATATCTAATTTTACTATTCTAAGGCGTAGAAACTACTTTAATATAGTTATAATAGCTGCTAGAAAATTTGTTACGCGTTTAAAGCACGCGCTATTATACACGTGTTATAACAAGAATGTAAATATAATGCGACTAAAATTATAACATAAAAGGTTAATAACCCTTAAAGAGAACTCTCTACTAAGTTGTTTCTATATTGTTAAACTGCCTCTTTTACTTCCTTTATTTATTAATTATTATGGATTGCTTTGTTACTTGAGTTCCGACCGCCTCTTGCTGCTCTATAGGCTCTTCTTACAGCTACGCGTCGTCTTCTAATAGCTCTAGTAGCTTACTAAGCTGCCTTTACAGCAGCCCTCTTGAGAGCACTTACTCTTCTATAGGCTCTACTGTTTAAGAGACCGCTAATTATATTATTGTAGACTCTCCTCCTAATAATTCCGAAGTAGAAGACTCCGATATTTGTTAAGGAAGCAATAAGAAGCAATTTATAAAGAATAGCTGTTAAGTAATAACCTAGAAGGACCTTCTATTTGGTTATAAGCCTTTCTTTTTACGCCGCTAGCGCGCCCGGAAGTTATATGTATGGGCTTATAGCTATCCAGTTAAGAACTGATCTGGGCGTGATTGCTAGGCCTATAAGTAGTGTATATTAAGCTTTAGATACTTTATCTATAATACTAATAATCTAACGGCGAGTAATAGGCGTCTTCTAAAAAGCTTAGTATAACTTTATATTTGCTGTAAGTGGAACTTCTTATATTATTAAACACCTCCGGAGGTACTACTGTATTAGTTGCAATGGTACTGATTTTACTACTAAAAATCCTTTTACCTCTTCTGCCTCTTCTGCCTCTAGAACTGCGCCTATAATGTCCTATAGCCTGGTTACCCTAGTTAATTTAGATAAGGCGCGGAAGCTATTTACTAAGTTTATTATTATAGAAGGAATTACCAGGCGTTAAAGTATAAGCCTTTAGCTGTAGCGCCTTATTAAGCTCTTAAATTCTACTGTAGATGGTATCTGCCCTAACTCTTATGGTACTAGCCGTAAGTGGATTAAGGCACGATATATTAAAGCCTATAAAGCCGTTGCTGAGCTTATGCGGAATGCAATTAGTAGGATATATATAAGCTTTAACGCTTAGAGTTTATGTAGTAACCTCTATATTCTATTAGTGGTGGCCCACTTTACTAACTAGCTTGGCTATCTATAGGCTCTTCTAATTAGCTTGCCTAAAATCTATGGCTTTAAGACTGGTAAGAATATAGCAGCTCTTCTCTCTAGCGTATTTAAACGCTATAATATTACCTATAAATAATAGAGTTATTAATCTTCTATCTACCTGGTGTAGATAGGACGCTAAGTAACGCCGTATTAGGTATTCTAGCTATATCCTTAACCTTATAGTAAAGGCAATTGTATTTAGCGACGATATAAGCCTTTTTAAAAAGAGACTTGTAAGTATAAGCGAGGAAGATTAGTACACTGAGTAGAGGAAGAAGAGCTTAATTGGTAAGGTATATAATATTATTTGGTGGCTATGAGGCTCGCCTAAACATATATAGGCCTTTAAGGAGCTTTAGAAGTTCTGCCCCTCTTTTAAGTTAAAGCTAGATAAGTTATTTAAGGCGTATTCACTACTAAGCAATAGGGGAGTTAGGTAGAACTTAACGTTCTTATAGGTAGATACTAGTAAGCAAAGCTTTTATATTATAACTCTAGAAAAAATTATTGGTAATATTAGTCTTTTGCCCGCCTTAATAACCTTCCTAATTCTAATTTTTTTAATTCTCCTGTTTTAGAGCATTAAAAGAGGCCTTATATTATACAGCTCCGCTATTCAGAACCTTCTTATATGGTAGTATTAATACTTAGATAAAGACTGGCGATTTAGCTTTTATATTACGGATTTCCTTATAATACTCTCCTTATTAAATCGTCTATTTTCTTTTCTTGATAAATGCGCAGCTATTTTAAAAATATTACTGAGCACCGCATCTTATATGGGTTTAGTGTAAACTATAGCCAAATTATATATATGCAAGTACTGCATATCTATTTGTTAAATGGCTTCTAATTTTTTTCTATAGTACTGCCACTTTGCAATGCAATTAATATTACCTGTTCGCGCTATGCAGCTCTATCGCGAGACCGCCTTACAGGCGATAACTGGGCTGAATTAGAATAGTTTTATTTACTGCTTTTACCTCTATAGGAAATAACAAAGCGAATTAAGGGTAACGCTAGTGACGGCTCTCATGGAGCTTTATGGGAGGTGCTCCCTATAATAGATTATATTTTGGAGCACCTGGAATCTACTACAAAGGAGCTCTAATATAAGCTAGATAGCTATTTTAAAACTGGTATAAATTTTACTAGTCTATTAAAGCTTAATTACTAACCCCTCTATGTAAAATAGCTGTGGATTTTGGCTACCTTAAGATATAAAGCTACTACTTACGCACTAATCTTATACCTGCTTATTGAGTAGCTGTTTTCCTATATCCTGCCCTTAAGTTTGAATACTTTAAGGAGAAGTGGATAGAGAATAAGGCCTGGATTAAGGACTGTAAAACTACAGTAAAGGCCTACTGGGTTGACTATATGCAGTAATGTTAAATTGCAGTTGTAGCTGAGGAGCAAGCTACTATATCTAAATTAATACCTTAACTGACTACACCTAAAGATCCTAAAGAAGAGAAGCTTTTACTATTTGGGCACTTTTTATAGCTCGTAGGTATTAAAGAGCGAAAGCTTAAAGATAAGTTGGAGAGATATTGCGCCTTAAAGCCTAATATAGAAGTTCGCAACCCTATTAAGTGGTGGCTTAATTATTGCGAGGAGTATCCTAACCTTTATATACTGGCTCTAGAGCTTTATTCTTGCCCTAGAATGAGCTCCGAATGTGAACGGATCTTTAGCGACACTGGTAGGATGGTGACACCCGATTGTAATCGCTTTTCGGCTGCATTGTTGGAAGAGGAAGAGTGCCTAAGAAAGTGGTTAAGAATGGGTGTTCCTAGTGCTTAATTAGGTATTAGATTTGCTATATTTTATTGCTTATTCTACTTAGTAATATGGTAATATTTAGCTTCTTGTTTTCTGCTATTATTGGTTTTAAAATTAAGATCTATTGTAACACTATGCTAAGGATCATAATTAAGATTTGGGCTCTAGATCTATAAGCGATCGATATTCTGACGCCGAGCCTTAACTTAAGCCTCACCACTATGCCAAGGATCGCGAGTTCTATTCAAATCGCCCGATTGCGGGCGTTTACAATCGGGCCTTATTAATCTGGCCAATCCGACGGCTCCAATTAAGAGGCCAATCCGTCCGTCTAATCCTTAACGATCTAGACGCCGGGCAACTAACCACGCCGCTCCGCGGACACACAGTTGAGCCTTTAGCTTTTGTAGGTAGCTGTTGCTGTTAAACTTGTATTTAAAGACCTATTTTAGCGGAAGGATCTAGTTGTTGGTTGCTTCTTCCTTTAGTACAGTCTTAAATACCCCTTGGCGTTTAAGGTCGTTGTATTCTTTTTCTATAGCCTTTTAAAAGCTAGCAGTTAAAGGGTGCTTTTTTAGCTCTTTAAGGTTCCTTAGTTCGGGAGGGAGATTGTTTTAATATAGAGATGAGGATCTAGTTTGGTTAACGTCCTTTACTAGTCCTATGGTAAAGCCAGCGTAGTAACTAAATAGGGTAGATAGATTGGCTAGTGCTACTGCGTATACTTGGCGTTGAATTCGTTTAGAACCTTCTAGTAGAATAAGGTTGGCTAAAGGATTGGCTGAGACCTCATTAGCTTATAGAGCTGTATTTAACGGTTCTGGTGAACTGCTTAACTAGGTAGAACTTGTTTTAATTATATTCAAGATATTGTCTTAAAGTCCTCCTGGTATGGTGTTTGTTTCTAGCAGATCCGGAGATACTATTCTACTAGGTGTTGGTAGCTGTTTAATATCCTTTATAGGAAGCTCTACTGAGTTATTTAATATAGTCGTTTGATCTACATTTAAGGTAGGTCTATATAGAATAGATTTATCCTTAGATTTGTCCTTATAGAGAGGTTCTGGTAGACTAATTATCTAGATAGTGTCTTCTAATACTTCCTTTAGTAGGTAGTTAATATTCTAACCCTTAGGGTTGTAGAACGAGTTCCTATTAAATATAACATCTCTAGTTTAAATGACTTTGTAAAGGCTTAGAATCCAAATTTGGTAGATATTGGTTGAATTATAGCCGACTAGGTGTCCAATTAATGCATAAGGAGCTAGCTTGTCTCCTTTTCTAACTTGTTTATTTAGCGTATAGGTCTTGCAACCGTATTTGTATATATGGGTAAGTGTTGGCGGCTTGCTGTAGGCGACCTCGTATCAGTAATCTATTTAGATTGGCGTGGCGTGGATCTGAGGTCAAATCCACTCCACATCCTCAATATTTAATTTGACGCCAGGCGCGCCGCGGCCCTCCATTGCAAATCTTGGCATAGATATCGTATCACGTGCGTATTAAAAAGGGGGAGGATACGCAAAATATCGTCCAACCTCTAATAAATTTTCTTATCTTATCTTCACGTGGTATTACGTGGTATTATTACTAAGCCACTACTCTTAAACTATATACGCCTATTTTTCTACTTTGAGTCTACGTACTACTACTTTAGGTATAGATCCGGCGCTCCAAGCGCTCCACAGCCTCAAATCCACGCCACGCCGGCTGCAAAATCACCAGATCCACAGCCAATGCAGAGAGGCGCCAGCCGGCCGCTCCAAATAGGCGCCAATCCAAATAGATCACTGCCTCGTACGGAGTTTTCCACCCTAGTTGCTTATTTGGCGTTCGATTAAGGGTATAGCTGGCAGTAAGAAAAGCTTCTGGTCCTAGAGATAGGGGTAAGGATGCTTCTAGCTATATAGATCTTAATTGTTCCATAAGGGTTCTTCCAGATCGTTTAGCTCCGCCATTTTGTTCCTTAGTATACGGTGCTTGGCATTTAAAGGTAATGCCTTTGTCTGCATACTACGTCTCTAGTATGTCTTCCGTTTATCTAAATACTTATTCGTCATTACTCCAGAAGAAGACGACGTCTTAGTAGAATTATGTTTTAATTAAGCGGTAAGTCTTACGGATAGTAGGTAGGACAGTAGCTTTGTCTCTATTCTTGGCAGTATATATAAAGTTAAATTTGGAATATATGTAATAGAAATATATAATATATCTATTGCCGTTATATTCTAATACTCTGAGGTAGATGATATTAAATGCTAGCCGTTTAAATAGTTAATTGGCTAGAAATTCATGTTCTTGTCTTTAAGAGATCTGCTATATATACTTTGCTAATAAGCAGGTTTTATATTCGATTTTAAGTGGTGCTTATTTAGTAGTTAATTCGGTTAGCTCTGCGCCAATGACGTGCTTAGGAAGCTGCTTAATAGCATTAGGTCCTACATGGCTGAGTATTTTATACCATCTTATAGCTGTGGCTCCAATTAGTTTACGGGTTATGCGGCTTAGCTAGTACCTCTTAAAGGTTAAGAATATTAATTAAGTTAAATCTAGGGTACTTATAGACTCTCTATATATTAGTGCCTAGTGCCCCCCTAGTCGTTTTATATAGCATACTGTTTCACCAGTTACTAGATGGTAGAGTAAATTTCGCCCTAAGTCAAAATGGATATTATTTTTAGTGGCTCTTAATAGCGCTACGATATTTATAAACATGGTAGGCACTAGCGCTATATAGGATAGCCTTATCTTTAACTTCCCATTAGGTGTATTAATAGTAATAGTTACTATTCCATAGGCTTATATTTTTTTAAAATTTCCGCCAGTAATTAGGTAGTCGTCTTCTATAGCTAGGTAGGAGAAGGTAAAGTCTTCTTTATTATTACAGATATGGGTATCTACACTAGGGTTAAGTATCCAGGTGTTCTAGAGTTCAAAAGGAATTTAGCCAGTACTAAACACGGCAGCATAGCTAGTTGGTGTAGTAGAAGTAGGGGTTTTAGAGTTAAAATTAATTATAGATTCTATATTCTTCTAATTATTCTCCTTTGCTTTCTATTCTCTTTTTTAAATCTGCTTGACGATACGTTTAATCTAAGGTATAGATAAGATTATTTTATCTACTTTCTTCTAGATATCTACCCTTGGTCTCCATCCTTAAGGGCGCTTATATACGGCGATATAATAGCAGTTACTAAATTAATATATAAGGCCGCATATGCATTCCTTATACCATCTCAAATTTAAATTTAGACTGCCGTTAGGGTCTAAACTAGAATTGGAATTGGAGTTGCTTTAAAGGGTTGCGAATGCAGAGTTATTAGCAGTTAAGGTAGACGATGCTTGCTATATACGGTAGTGCTCCTTAAATTCCTTAATAAGGTTAATAATTGATAGGGCCTCTTTATCCTTTTATTTTTTTTTAATAAGGTCTATTTCTAGCGCTCCTACGAAACTAGAAGAGATGGGTTTGATTACTTATATAAAATTATAGTGGGGTCTAAATCCCTAGACGTCTAGTAGCTCTAATTATTCTACCTACTTATAGATGTTCCTCTAGCTATTTAACCATTTTTTAATACTCTGCTTTTTGTTATAGGCTTTAAGAGCCGTGTATTAATTAAGGACGTCGTGCTTTTAACCTAACGTGGTAGGGGCAAGTGCTTTCTTAAGTGCTTTCAGCCGTTCATATACTGTGTTAAGGCCGTTAATAAGAGGGAGGTAGGATACTAATGTTATATAAACAACATAATTGCTAATATCGCTTATAGCCTACTCCTTCTTCTAATGTATGCGGAGGTCGTCCTTATATTCCGCGTATAGTTGATTATAGGTGTGACGGTGCTAGGGCACCGTCCCCTAAGCTAGCTTGGCGCAATATCTAGAGTCCGCCTGTAGCGTATATATTACCCCCTAGAGCCTCCTTTCCTCTTCTTCTTCTCCTTAGCTTAGTATCTTTATTAGATAGCAATCCATAAGCTTTAGTTTAGAGGCATTTATACAAGCCGTTATATTATACTAAGCTTACCCCAATGCCTAGGAAGGCCTTATAATATCCCACCCCCATTCAGTAGGTCCTTAAGGACTCGCGTTAAACACCCCTAGCTTAACGCGTTAACGATACGCAGCTAAAAGGTCTCCTATGGTTATAATTAAATGCCGACTTTAATAGCCAAGGATACGTGCCTAGGAAGGCTTTAGAATATCTTACCCCTCTAACCTTTTTAACTAATACAGAGTTATATAAGCTTTAGAGACAACCTTAGTTAAGACTTACCCTAGGGCTACGAGAATAAAGTTAATTAAAACTTAGCCATAACGCTACAATAAACGACATTAATGGATATACAGACTACGCTGCGATAACCACCCTAATTAATACTAAGCTATATAAGGAGAGACGAAATTAATTAGAAAGGACTTACTGGCACTATATTGCTACCCTAAACCCCTAAACCCAATAACCTATCGCGCCGATATACCTGTGATACAACTCTCTAACTCGTCTATAAACGCCCTTATAGACACCTATTAAGTTCTTATTAACAACTACCGTACCTAACCGACCTAAATCTTACTATTAACCTAGATAGTCTCTTAATCTTACAGCCGAATACATCTACAAACATTACCCTAGGGGAGAATTTAAGCAATTTATGGCACTCTTGATTAGGAGAATAGATTAGGAGAATTATTCTAATTTATAGCACTCTCTAATAGCTCTATAGATAAGCCTATTTCTACAACCTCTTATAAACTATTAACGTGTTTCTCTTAATAGCCATTTATACAACCTTCTACGAACAAGATAGCCTACTATTGTGGTGGTGTGATTTGGCCCCCTGGATTCAATATTTAGATTGGGCGTAGCTTTGGGAGAGCCTAGGCCTTCTACATATTTTATATAGATTGGTCTGGAGCCCTCAGAGTTTTTATTAACTCTAATAGGGCTAACAGACACACAGTTTCTCTTTAATACACTCTTTTCTTCTCTTCTTACTGACCGCTTCCCTACTGCCTAATTATAACTGACTGACTAACTAACCACACCGTGACTTCCTATCTAAGAGAGACCGTACCCTCCTATATATTTTATGGCATTCTACGTGGGGACGACGGCAAGCTCTTTAGATTAGAAGTCTAGTGCTATATATACAGGAGACGTATAGGAACGATCTGGAACTACAAAAGAACTAACGGACAGAAAAAGGACGCGCGGAAAGGGAGGCAGAGAAGCACGGGCATATTAGCGACCGGTGCGCAGCTACCACCATAGGAATGAACCAACGACACTTTCGGTCTCCGTACGGGAACGGTCGGTCTCCGTACGGGAACGGTCGTTGGAGAACAGCGATCGGAATGCGGGTGCGTAGCGCAGTAAGACGGAGGATAAAAGAAAGGACTATAGTACGCCAGGAACAGTAGAGAAAAGTCTTCTACATTTCGTTTACTATATTTGTAATAGTCTATACAATTATTCTTACGTTTATAGGAGCTACCTTTAAATTTATAGGAATAATGGCGACAGTACTAGTAAAGGGATTATTAGGGATGTTAGGTCCATTCTATAATAATAGTAAAGGTGCTAGAAGGGGAGAGGAAAGTAAGTAGCCTATTAAACCGCAAGTCTCTCCTAAACTAGGGGATGTGATACTAACTCTAACTCCTATAATATTAGGGACCAACAACTCTTAATAGATAGAGGATAAGGGTTATAAGGTCCACCTGCCTATCCCTAGAGAATCTATAGGTCTGCTATATCCCACTAGACCACTAATGGAACGAGATAAGGTATATGTTATGGCCCAGCCTATGCTGGCTTTAGGAACTCCTGGGACCCCTTACTTTATAGGACAAAACGTGTTGTAATTCGTTAAATAGTATAAGCAACTATGTATCTAATATCATGTTATGGACAATAAGAAGCATTAAGGACTTCCAGAGTATTATAACTATTGGATAGGGATATGGATCCAGAGCCTACCTAAGTTTATAATTAGCAATTGGATGGAACTTGTAAGGAAGCTTAGGACAGACTACTAAGGAAGTAACTACTTTTAACAAGTTAAAACGGTAGAATTCTTAGAAGCTTATGTGCTGTAGTGCAGGAATAATCCACCTAGTAGTATACGTAAATACTATAGGCAGTTTATATTAATCTCTTAAAAGGTTACCAAGGCTAGTAATTTGGAAAACTGTAATTAAGGGTACTGGTTTGCAAGGGGACTCCCATTTAAATATTAAAGATATGTTATAACTAAAACAGGAGCCGACCTAGATAGATAAGAGTCTTTTAACTTCCATCTAATAAGGAGAGCTGTAGAAGACAGGCTTAATTCGCATAAAGGCGCAGATTAGTTATTAATAATAAATCCTAAGGAGCAAGGCCTTTGTTAGCTAGTTAGACAATTCTGTAATTAGCAACCAGCCATAACTAACTAAAGAGATACTGCCCTTTAACCGCCTATAGTCTCTCCGCTAAGCAAGTCGGCAGGTACCTGTTAAATAACTTAGGAAATAGACCCTAAGCTAGAGAGACTCACCAATTAACTCTAGAAGCTTAATCTTAGGATAGTTAAATTGGCGGGCGTTATATCTTTAATGCCGTTCCTAGATAGGATTTGCCAAGATCCAATATGGTACACGCAGCTCCTAAATAGGGCGTTAGTACGGCAAGAATAAATGGGCCTGCAACTGGCATTAAATAATAACAGACCGCAGCCGCCCTATAAGGGAGCGCTATGAGAATGATATAAGCCGGGCCTAGGAAGGTATAGAGGGCTAGGAAACTTTGGCACATACCCAGTATAAGCTTAGATGTGTTATAGATATAGGGGTTCCTACTATTTTATTAATTAGTGTCTATAGCTCTAGGAATTGGTTTATTGTGGTTTCCTATATATAAATAAGAACAACCAAATCTGCGCTAGAACATAAGAGCGCCTAGGAAATATAATTCCGTATTTGCTAAGCGATAATTAGATTAAGTTCCTTAAAGACTGGCTAAAGTAGAACGTGAATATTAATCCTAATACTCTAGTAACAGGCGTTTAATTAAAGGCAGCTTTAGTAGAGCTTGTAGAAGGAAGCGACGCTAAAAGTAAGGAAGAACTTGGCGAGTCTTGGGAGGATATGTACTAAGTGGAGTTAATATATATTAATTTAGTAGGAGCTGCAACCTAGTTGCAGCTTACGCCATGGTTATATAATCTTAGGAAACTGTAAGGGGAAGTAAGAGTAATAAAACCGCCTTTAAAACTATCTGGTTAGCGACCGGTAGTAGTTTAAAATATACAACTAGGAGGACATGTCCAAATTGCACTATAGCCCTAGCAGCAAGCTCTTTAACCACTATTAAGCAATAATGAGATTAATAAAATGGACTATACTAAATAGTTAAGATAGATGGAGTAAATAGCGGATGCGATAATAATAGCCAAAGCACCACAACCAAAGCTAGTTAGGATAATAGATATACTAAAGGGAAACATCCTAAGCCCAGCTGTAATGGCGGATAAGATTTTATTAAAAACTATTAAAGTTATGGTTGGTGACTGCCTTATGTACATGCCTAAGGTCGCAAGGCTATTCTTTAAGCCTCTCCTGCTACCCCTTGCGGAGCCTTACTAACAGAAGCAAGAGGACGTTAAGGTATCTATATTATTAGCATACCTGGCGTTCTATGCTAATTAGGCTGGCTTAATAACTGCTAAAGTGGACCAGATTAAACAAGAAGTAGGATTTGTCCAGTTTTAAAGACGATACCTAAAAGTAGAAGCGCGAATAGGAGACAGAAGGGCTAAATGCTTAATTAACTTTAGAGCGGAGCTTAACCTTATTAAGGAAAGCGTGGCTCTATAATACGGCTTACTAATATTAAGTCTGCCTCTATAACTATAAGGTGCACGTCTAATATCTGCTAATAGGACTTAGTCTAAGTTTATTAGATTGGTGCATGCGGTCCCTATAGTAATAGGTAACGTCTCAATATCTATAATGTTTATTGCTATAGGAGAAATGTTATATAAGGTAATACTTAGTGAGCCATAGTTAGTAAGGGCTAAACTAGCAATAAAATGCACTATAATAGGTTAGGTATCTTGCATTATTTAATTAGAAGATAGTAGAGTTAAAATAAGGTTCTTAACATCCTATAAGGATGTAATATTCTTTAAACTAGATAAAGGCATTAGTATAGATAATAGTTTAGGAAACGTATAACTGGTGCGACCGCTAGGATTATATCTAGGGTTACTTATAACCTAGCGCATTAGGATAAGGAGGACATTAAGATTAAAGAGGAGGGAAATAAGGTGCGGCTCTAATACGGACGCTTGCTGTTTTGGATATCCGCTAGACAGAGCCATTAGTAGAAAGAAGACTATAACATTAGATAGAGAGAGCTTGATAGCAAAACATTAAAGAAAGTCCTAAAGAAACACTTAAGAAAGAATTAGAAGCCAGTATTTAAAGCAAAGGCTGGGTCCCTTATATATTAAATATTAAAGATAACGGATTTATTTATAATGTAAATAGAAAGCTACCGGAGCAAGGCCTAATAAAATGCCATAAATATAGCAACTGTATATAAATGAAAGGCAGATAAGGTCTACCTGGTTAATTCGTTAGCACCAGATGGAATAGTTATAGAAGGTATAATAGAATGGTGAGAGGTGGCCTTGTGTAGATAGAAGGCATTAATCTAAGGGTTGCCTCTTGGTCCGTATAATTATTTCCTTAAGCCGCGATATACTAAGCTGGCCTATGGTGTATGACTAAAGCCAGAACGATTAGAGCGCATAATTATAGGGGACATTTAGCCAAGAGAATAAGAGATCTTTAAGGCCATGCTGTTTAACTAAGAAGAGACGCTAGTATGGGAGTTCTCTAAGATAGGTCGCGTTAGCAGAGATGTAACTCTACTATTAAAGATTAAGACTATGCTGTATAAAGTATAGCAAGTACTAAACTTTCCTATACTAAGGGCCCTATGAGGAGAAGTAATAAGTATATTATAAGAATAACTAGCTTAAGGGACTCTGGAATATTGCGAAAGCCTATATAGAAATCTATAGTTTCTTATAAGCAAGAAGGAATATAAGAAGTACTAACTAATTAATATAGCGATAAATATCAACTAAGTGACTATTAGGGACGTAAATCTGCCATTATATGCTAATGAGTTTTCTAAGGAGTTTGCGGGGTGCAAGGTTATATCTCTAGTGGACTTTTTCTCTGGCTATAACCAACTAGAGCTTAATATAGAAAGCAGAAACCTAATGGCTTTTACAATACCTCTAGGGCTTTTATAACAAACAATAGTACCTATAGGAGGCATGAATTTAGTAGCCTAGTTTATAAGGACAATTACTAAGATCCTAGAACGATATATTCTATACCATACCTTGCCATTTCTAGATGACATTATAGTAAAAGGCCTATAGATAGTGTATAATGGAGAAGAGAGTCTTCTAGGCATGTGCAGATATATTCTGGAATATATTATGTGGCTAGACAGAGTGCTTGCAGATTTGGAATAAGCTGGATATACAATCTTAGGCGTAAAGTCTTATTTCTACAAAGACAAGATTATAGTGGTTGGTTACCGCTGTAATAGTAAGGGATGATATCTAGAGGAGTTAAAGGTCGCAAAGATCGTTTACTGGAGAGACTATAAAGATGTTACGTCCGCCTAAGTATTCCTAGGAGTTGTCATGTATTACCAAATATGGGTAGAAGACTTCGTAATTAAGGCAGAGCCAATCTTCTAACTGCTATAAGTAAACGTTCCGTTTATATGGGGCATAGAGCAGATCACCGCTATAAAGACTCTAAAGCATGCCATCACTACTACACCCACATTGGTTCAACTGGATTATAGTAAGGGGGCTAGGCTGATTGTTCTTGCTATTAACGGATGCAAGAATGGATAGGGGTGCGGCCTTATGCAACTAGATGTGCAAGGTTGTCGTTACCTGTATTAATATAAGAGCGGCATCTGGTCTTAAGCGGAACAGAAATATAACTTAGGAAAGCTTAAGTGTTGGGCGTTACTATATGCGCTAAAGAAGTGTCGCGTGTACCTATACAGCGTTCGCTTTATAGTTAAAATGGATATAAGCACCTTAGTTGTATAACTAAATCGTGCTGCCACTGATTTACCCAGAGCCTTAATAATAAGATGGCTAGCGTGGATCCAGCTGTGGGACTTTAATGTTAGACATATACTAGGGAAGAAGAATAGCCTAGCTAATAGACTTTTGTGACGGCTACTTAATAGCAAATGACCTAATAAGCCGACCGAGGATATTGAAGAGTTTATTAACTATAAGCTGAGTGCCTTAGAATACATAGCTAGCCCTCTTAAAATGGAAGTGGGTCTACCATTAGAAGACTTATATTTAGAGGAATCTTAGAGGATTACAAAATGGCTAGTGACTTTATGGCGTCCAGAGGAGATGAATATTAAGGAATTTAAAAAGTTTAAGCGGCATATGCTAAGGTTCCTAGTGCGTAACCAATAGCTCTTCCGCCAATAGTCTAAGAATGTACCAATATAAAGGGTAGTTAATAACGAGACTACTTAGTAGGAGATTATTAAGAGCCTTTATAATTGGAGTGGATATTATAGACGGGAGGGAACGTATTAGAGGGTCTTAAATTGATACTAGTGGCTAGGGCTGTGGGATTAAATATTATAGCATATTAAGTTATGCTTATAGTGCTAATAGCGACAGCTGGGATAGGAAGAAGAAGTAATACACCCTATATAGGAGTCCACCTTGTGGTAATAAGTAATGGTGAACATTATGTTTATACCGCCAAACTGTCTTGGGTTCCAATACCTGGCCATTACTTAAGAGTATGTATCTGAATGGGTGGAAGCCTAGGCCCTTTGGAATAAGGATATAAAAAGTATAGCAAAGTTCCTCTACAAAGATGTTATCTGCTGATGGGGAGTGTTCGGACAGCTCTCTATAAATAGTGGAGGAGAGAATACTAACATTACCGCTGCGCTCACGGAGCTCTATAATATTAAAAGGGTTGTGGCTTCCGCATATCACCCATAGTCGCAAGGCTTTATAGAGCGAGGTCATAAGCCTATAGTGGACGCTTTGGCAAAGATGGAAGGCTTATAGCTAGACAATCTTTATATAGTCTTATGGGTAGATAGAACAACTGTTAAGAGGTCTATAGGAATGACACTAGCAAGGGTTATATGCGGATATAAGCACGTCCTTTCTATTAAACTCTACATACCCACCTGGCAGATGCTGCCTTGGGAAACAGTCTGGACCACTATAGAGCTACTAGCACTTTGCGTAAAACAGTTTGACTAAAGAGACGCAGATATATAAGAAGCTGTCGCGCGCATAAGATAACTGAGAGTTATAAATAAAGAGTATTTTAATAACACCTACCGCATTTGCTAGGACGGATTTAAGGTTGGAGATATAGTTATGCTCTATAACATGTAGCTTAAGCAAGACTATTTTAGCAGTTATAAGTTGGATCTAAAATAGCTAGGCCCATTTTGTATACGTAAGAGTTACCCTTATAAAGGATGGTACTTAATTAAGGATCTTAATGGTATACTATTTTGCAATTAAATTCCAGGGAATAGATTAAAGAGGTTCTATTAATAACAGATATCCAAGGTCTATTAGGAGGACTGGCTTAACTAGTTAGGCGGAACTATACTATAAGAAATGATAGCAGAGCCAGAGCCTAAGGAGGATGTTATATAAAATCCACTAGTATCGCAACACTGCGTATTTTAAGAAGTGCGCGTTTTAGAAAGATTATTTAACAAAACTAAATACGAAATGTTTAACTAAGGGACAGTCAAGTTCTAAGGTGGGGGAGGGGATATAGATGACAGCTGCGTAATCCTAAGGTAAGGATAGAGGAATATTTGCATATAACCATCTAGTATTGTTTACTGCAAAGATATCAGTTCTATTTACTGCCTTTACTAAACTAATAGCAATTTTCCATCCTAGGGATGGAAAATTATAATTGGTCTATTTAATAATTAGCGCCAGCAGAACTCCACACCGCTACCAGATTTAGTGGACTATTCATATTAGGAAACCCTATTAAGAACTTTACCTTTTCGCCCTTAATAAACCTTAAAGATAACTGTAATCAGCCAAAGCACAAACCAAGCAGAATTGATAATAGCATACTTATTATGTCTTCGTCTAGCAGACCACTGGTACTATATAAAGGAGCTAAGTGACAGATTAATAATATCCTTACAGAAGTCAGAGGCTTCGCAGTTAATTAGTATTATGCAGTGCTTATCCAAATCTGTAACAAGATTCTGCTTGAGAGAGAGAACTACGTAGATGCTGCTAGTGTGGTAGTTAATTTTATTAATTATAATAACGGGTTGCAAGCATCTCTAGGAAAGAACGCGTTCTTAATAATCTTTAAGGACATCTCTAATGTTAGTAAGATGGCAAAAGATTAAAGGAATTAGTGTAATAAAGCCAGAGAAACCATCTGAAAAGCCTAGGAATAGGATGTTCTTAATGGACTACTAAAACACGCAGTCTTCTACTACTTCCTTTCTACTGCCCGAAAGCTTACCGTCCACCCACTTTATAAAGTAACAGCGTAAGTTAATAAAGCCCTGGTTAAGAGGCTTAATCATCTAGGACGCGGCATTAAGAACACTACTTAACTATAGCCAACTGACTTTGCGCTCGCGCCTAAAATGTTAGGAAGAGTAATATTAGATTAGGTAGTAAATAAGCATGGTTTAGGGAGATACTTAACTAGCTTCCTTATTCTAAATAAGGACTTGCTGCTAAGAAGTGGGAGACTAACTACTATGGGACCAGAGGTCACTAATGTCGGAATTAGATAAGTGGGAGAGAGCTTAGCTCTTATACTGCGAGCGCATTTATAATATACTTCCAATATAATAAATCCCTTAGCTTTTTAGCCATTAACACCTATTTAAGGAGGAGGTGTTAGTATTATGCTAAGCCCATCCCAGTAAGGATCGCCTATATTAGTGGACTCGCCTTTATTATCTATAAATAAAAGCATTCTTGTGGCTAGAACGCCTGTTGGCTTGCCCCTGTGGCTACTAGTATCCTCTTTAAGGAGGAATCCAAGGAGAGGACTTACGGTTGCTTATCCAGAAGTGGGAGGGCTAGAAATAAAATCACTGTTTAATAAAAACGTTATTAAGCTGGGAGATAATAAAGAATATATTAAGGAGGCTATAGACGCTATGGCAATACTCCGCGCGAAACAAGAATATAACTGCAAGGATGACGTGCTAGCTTATCTTAAGGCGTCCCTAAACTAAACTACCAAAATCAAACCGACTAAGGTTATAAAGCTCTTATGTAGTTAGTATAGGGCGGCTGGTTTAAACCTGGAAATATATAAGGTCTGCTAGATGCACATATAAGCCATAGAAGGGCGTATGGGTTTAGCGATAAAGGGTCTAAACTATGCCGCGCTATATTATAGACTCCATTTGATATATTACGCTCGTAATCACTTAGGTATTATAAAGATAGACCCTACTACGTACTCCTAGTTTTAAAAAGCTCATAGGCCTCCAGTTCCGTCCAACTCCTTAGGACTATATAAGTTCATTTATAACTCAGCACTAAGGTTTTCCTATAACAGGGAGGCTTTACTTAATTAGATGCTATTACCAAACGACCAAGATATATAGCAGCGAGAAGGATCCGTGGTTTTAAGTGTGTTTGGGTAGTAGTGGGATTCTAGCATCTTAGCAATAATTAATAAGGAAATGTGTATATACCGCCATTATTAGCGTCTAATTAATGGGCGACTAAATTATAGCTGGTTAGGAATGATGGTCCACAGTCTCTACCAACAGCTAATAAGACAAGACCCTTAGTATTATCGCCTCTATTGCGCTCTTAGGCCTAATAGCTGGTGGTAACTTATTTCCTACCCTTATTATACAAAATTCGCGGTTAAAGGAGACTCTACAGCTTTCTGCTATATTAACGTTAATATTCCCTTACTCCTTAAAAGTGGATATAGTGCTGACATAATCCAAGGGAGCGTTTCTCTAGATAATAAGACTAAGGATAACTGTACAATTATTCTTCCTGGTATGCATTATTACTTAAAATTATAGTAGGTAGATCTTAAAGCGCAAGGGTTGGCTAAGGGCAATAGATTTGTGCATAAAATCTTAAACCATAACTGGACCGCTAAGGATGTAGAGAAATATGCGACTGATTAGGTAGCTCAGCTATATAAGAAGGGAGATGTATATATAACTATACCTTACCTTCCTTATAGAGTAAAAGGACCTTTAACTAGGGCCCAGCGAACAATACTACTATAGTTTGTTAGTATTTAGGACGATTATAATAACCTTAAGGTCACTAAAGGAGGTACTTAGATAGAGTTGGTAGATATGCACTAAGACTTAAGAGCGCCGCCCTATACGCCGTCTGGACATGCCAATCTCTACAGCGTAATTCCATATTGCTTCCCTGCAGCAGTTAAGCTTATAGCTGCTAGCGCTCTATCCAACGCCCTTCTTAGTAAACAACAATAGGATTCTTTAGTAGTGATTTAAGATTATAATCTTCTTCTTACTGGTAACAGGAACAAAGTTATGAAATAAATACATTCCTATTGTCTAAAGGCCATTAAGAACTATAAGGATGCGTTTTAGCTTATGCGTGTAACTAAAGTGGAGCGCTTTAACAGCCGCTTATACTTCTACTGCGTTGACAATGGAATTAAGCCTTTAGCTGTTACAGTAAATCCAAGTAGAGTACCCCCAATTATTGCAGAAGGACAGAGTTATGCGGAGCTACCTAAAGAATTGTGGGACAGAACTGAGCAAGTAGAAGGATGTGAAAGAGCCATGTTATCTAAGAGCCGCTAGTCTGATACATCTTGTACTGCTCAGCTAGGCGGACGAGAACAGTCTTGTTTAACCAGAATGGAGTCTCCTTGTTTACTATCTTGGGTTTATAGTAAAGGCAAGGAACGCATGCAATTACCTGCCGCGCCTTTATTTTAAAGATAAGGAGTTTTGGAGTTTCGGAAGTTGTTAGGGGACAATAACTTGGGTGGGGGAGGTATATGGTGGTGTGATTTAGCCCCCTGAATTTAATATCTAGATTAGGCGTAGCTTTGGGAGAGCCTAGGCCTTCTATATATTTTATATAGATTGGTCTAGAGCCCTTAGAGTCTTTAACAACTCTAATAGGGCCAATAAACACACAGTTTCTCTTTAATACACTCTTTTCTTCTCTTCTTACTAACCGCTTCCCTACTGCCTGATTATAACTAACTAATTAACTAACCACACCGTGACTTCCTATCTAAGAGAGACTGTACCCTCCCACACTATTACAAAAGCATGTCTTGCCAGTCGTTAACCAGAATCAAAATATTAATATATACCTCTTAATACGTACCCTTAATACTATTTGTTAACTACCCTTAAAACTGCCTACCACTTAATAGTAGTTCTTAAATAATAATATGCAAATCTGCTCTTTAATAGCATCTTATTAAATTAAACGCTATATAACAGCTTACCTTTATACAACTATGCTTAAATATTAAAGCGCGCTCTTTCTTTAATACCTTTAACCCTCTAATAAGAATTAAAATATTAATACGTACCTCTTTTAATACCTCTTTAATAATAATTTAATATACTAAATTATAATAGTATTCCTACAAATCTTTAATTGATACCCTTGATTAAATATAAGTATTTAAATACGGCTGCTAACCCTATAGCGTACCTTTAAATCTCCTAACAATACTTAAACACGTCTACTGTTTTATAACGACCTGTTCCAAAAATCACGAGAATATTAATAGACTATATACTAATACCCTAATTAATTTCTGTTAAATTACCGAATATACTACAATTAACAGTATACTTTAACTAATTAATACCTTAACGAGAATTAACCTATTAACGCATCTCCCTTAATACCCTACTTGTATGACAACTGGTTAAATATACTATAATTAACAGCATACCTTAAACCAATTAATTAACTGTGGCTAGTAATATAATAGCATCTCTACTAGTTAACGGCATATTAATTAATTAAATAATTAATAACGTCTTAAACTACCTACTAATTAATAGTAGATCTATGACGTATGGATCTAGTATTTGGGCCACTGGAGAAACCAAGAAAGGCCCCCCTAAATCACTCCTTAAACCACTCCAAAAGGTCTAAACAGCCTGCCTTAGGAGTATAACAGGCGGGTATAAGCGAACGGCCATAGCACTGCCTGAGAAGGAAGCCAATATTCCCCCCCTATAACTATATATTGAAGCCGATGTAATGCAAAGGGTGCAAAAGGAACGTAACTTTAACGTTATAAAGTATATTAAGACACGCCTAAATAAACTATGGAGGGACCCTAGGGTGCTCTATAGGAGAAGGAACCAACAACCCTAAAGTAGGGAAGATATATTAGGAAAATAGGTGGAGAAAGCAGAAGAAGAATAGTGCGGCGCTAAGGCCCAGGCCTATATAGAGGAGGAAGGGAGACGCGTAAGAGGCCAGTAAAGATAATAGTAAGGGAGAGAAAGGAGCCAAAGTAAAGCACGAAAGAGTACTAGAAAACCATCTACTGTAATACAATACTGGTTGGACCAACGCTGGAGAGATAAATAGGAGTTAAAGGTACAGAGGTAGACTTAGGCAAGGGGAACCTGCATAAGCCGTAGCATAGGTAATACTATGGGGGGTAAATACCTAAGGGCTCTAAAAGGGCCTAATAAAGGCAGAAAATATAATAGCAACACTCTTAAGGACAGGAATAATAGGACTAAAAGATTAGCTTTACTGGGTAGGTATTCTAGTAGGTAGCCTAAGGTATAAATGTGGCTGGCTAAGACAGACACTAAAACATATAATACTATTATGCCCCTTACACACCGGCTAAGAAGCAATGCTCTTAGCAGCTAGCATAGAAAACTATAATACACTGCTCTTAATATAGAAAGGCCTTAAGGCGGCTACCTGGTAGCTTATTGGCCAAAATATGCTAGACCAGTTCTGGGTTGCAAAGGAAATAGCAATAGAAGGTAAAGGGGTGAGTAATAGGCGCCCCCTAATAACTCTACAGGAGTAGAGTACAGTGTGTAATACTAGCGCGTCCGTAGGTTTGTTACGGCAGTAGTAGTTCCTAAGGAGGTTAAAAAGTAAGGTAGTAGAGCACCACTGGTGAC
>Ga0307507_10002482_pt1 | contig 38557 bp, 39 predicted proteins | sample 7_EM_MG_FD_207223 | JGI IMG/M metagenome (GOLD analysis project Ga0307507, IMG submission 207223) | Populus trichocarpa ectomycorrhiza microbial communities from riparian zone in the Pacific Northwest, United States - 7_EM | ecosystem: Host-associated > Plants > Roots > Unclassified | place...
TAGACTACCATATTATCGTGAGGGTGTGTCAGTCCCGTGAATAATAGGTCGGTCTAGAGTACACGTAGCCGACTAATGCCAACGTAATAATACTTCTTCACCGAACCATATAGGAAGCGGCCAACTTCAAAAGTGTCAGACCATTCAATGCGCGAGAGTTCGTCACTGTCTGCGCATCAGGTTTCCGAACTGACCTGTGGCAGCAATTGCTCGAATAGCAGTTTGCGCTCACTATCTTATGTTCGTACTGACTGGTTCTGAGCGGGCCCAGAGGTCTCCGCTATGTGTCTTCTGGTTTCGTCATACGATATTTTACTTAAGCGTTTTATTCTGATTCCGTCCGTCATCTTAGAGAACTCTCGTTCCTACCCTATGGGCATCCTAAAACGGGAACGCACACTTAAATCTCTCAGACGTCTTTGCGCTATTATCGCCGTCATGTTTATGACTTGTCGCATAATTATATTTTAACTAATAATAACTATGACGCGGCTGTGAATCGAACACGTGACCTTATAGTCGGAGGCACGTGACTATCATCTTAAGCTAGACCGAGATATATCTTTTCGTACTTCGTACTTTTTTAACTGATTCGTACGCAGGGGTCTTGTGCGTGAGCTTTTATGGGTCGGCATTCTTGGTATGCCTAACAGCGAACATGCTTGAGGAGAGATTCTACAAGAAACCTCTCCGTTGAGGATATCCAAATACTGTTTCCCATAGTAGGTTACAATAGTGGTGGATACAGACTATTGTATTAGTTAAATAATAAACAAATGTGTTTAAGGGATTCCATTAGGCAACTTACAATTGACTTGAAGGGATACAGCTAGGGGAATTCTCTTGGAAAGATCTTTTGTTGTATTTAGAAAAACAAACTCCAATTCATTTATATATTCTAACAATTCAATAAAAACTACCTATATAACATAGTACTATTATAGACATCAGATAAGATTTTGCTTATTAAGAAAAATCCTATAGTAAAAAAGCAGTGTTGCCGAACGCCTTTATTATGCAAATAATACAGTATTTTTATTTTAACTTATAAGCCATTTTCACGAAATACAATAGTACTTTTTAATGGTGGGTTGCCGAACAGGGCCTAAATTTTATCCTGTTAGGGTTAAAAGCGTTTTTACACTGAATTTTATGCTATGGCGTCCCCTATTGCATCCCCCGTTGCATCCCACTTGGTGCTGCGTATAGACGGCATACACTATATATCTATCCCTTCCTCTCCCTAGGGCACAGTACCAATACTCCACACTGAGCCCGGCCCATTGTGTATCTTCTAAAATCATGTTAGGGGTTCTTAAGATATTGAAATACCAATTCCCACGTGGCACGTTGTATATACCCCAGAGGTAGTACTCTAGTTTGAAAACCACGGGGGTTTGTTCCCATTCTGGTGCCCATCGGTGTAGGTAATTTCTAATACGATTAATTGGTAATTTGTGCACAGTTTTTGTAAAACATAACTGGTGTTGTAGATATTAGTCAGGGGGTGGGGGGTCAAAACATGAGCTCTTGTTTTGAATATAGGACTGCGTATCACCCATTCCGAGCTTCCAACATTACGGCGTTACGACTCCCCGAGGCACGAAATTCCACGATGACATGTGCCTTATGGTACAAGCCACCATTGAGGCAATAATAGCCCAAGATTTTCGATTTAGTGATGGTACCATAGAAGCAATCCGAGAATACAGTACATAAACTAAGCACCCAGTGCCTCCTCACAATCAATACGGAATTCCACCCCAATTCGCAACGATAATCCAGCGGTGAGTGGCCCTTATTCATAACACCCCGCAAAAGACTAACAGCCTGATACAATCTTCCTGCTCTTGCTACAGAAGCTATGAGGCATGGCGAAAAACACCCGGCTATTTCCACATCAGAAAAAGATGATCGCTATGTGCAGAACCAAGAATATCACGCGTAGCACCTGCAGCCCCGCATCGCTCCCGTATGTCAACCAGCTTCTTGGCCTCGTCCACCCGCACCAACTGAACATGAGAAACCTTCTTCCGGATATTTTTATCACAGATAGATATTAAGCATGGGTATTTTCCGGATTCGAGATTCGTAGGGATTCTGAACCGGTGGTCATATCCCTCATCTCCATACCGGATGACCTTAAACGAGGTGCAGGCTTTATCGACGTCTTCTGTATAATAGGGTACTAGGTATACTGGCCTAACAATTTTTTTTCCTCAAATGTTAGTACTTGGACAAGCACCGTTCAGAGATAATCTTAGTACGCTCTCACTTAGCCTCTGTCCCGAAGTTAATATTCGAACTCCGCCACTGAGACTCTTGTACGCAATTGACTGGCTGTGAGGCCCCCGTGTATACCTTTTGTTCATTAGTATGAGCTCTAATACTAAGGGTTTGATAAATAGTGAAAATATCCCCTTCGTTATAATAGGATTGACTAACCTCAACACTAGCCAAGTACTTGTGCTCCATCCCAGTCTGGACTTCAGCAAGCTTTATTCTCCTAGTCAGGTCAGACAATAGGTCACAAGCGAAGTCTCCATAAGTGCTCATCAGTACAGAGATTTCTCCCGTAGAATTCAACTTTGTAAGTTCTAACGCTATGAACCTCGTTACCGCTCGGCGTATTGGCTCCGGTTTTCCGAAGCGCCAGCATGTATTCTCATAGACATATGATACTAGTTCCACAATATATCCGATTTGCTGAGGATTATATTCAGTAGATTGAAATACTGACAGTAAGTGTAGCAGACGATCGAGTGCTAGTTCTGATAACTTTTCAATTACCCGGTAATTCGCCAAAGCATAAACCTTTGCATGCACCAGAAATAATTCCCCCAATGTCTCCTCTTTATCGACATGGCCCAACTGGTCATCACACTGGCAAAGCCGCCGCCGCTTTCCCCTGTATTCCATGAGCCCACTAATGGGGGTCAGGGGACGCACTACATCAGGAGAGTGCTCCACGCTGGGCGATTCCTCTGGAACTATAACAGGAACGGGCTTAAATTTCCCATTCTTCTGCCAAGCATAATCCTTAGTATAGAGATATTCGATCATACGACTAACCGTGTCTGCATCCCACTCTTCCAGGTTGATCTCGCGTTTTACTGATTCTTCCCAGTTGCCATCCACTATGCTTTTGAATGGCTGAGAATTTTGGGAGAGAATATCTCCGTGGACGTAAAAGGTTCTTGTACCCTTCTCTGCGTTTATCTGAAATACCGCGGATGAAAAAGTCGCTCCTCTCTCGCTGGGCTCGAGAGGTGACACCTTACTAGATCATCATGAGTATTATATTAGAAGAAGCACCTTATCAACGACGAGGGAACAAACACTTTATCTGCCATCAGGCCCACTTAATTTGTACCTTCTTAGCACTTAAACGGCAAGCGTGAATCAAGTCAAATGGCACGTCGATGGGTGTCTTGGGCGGTTTAAATAAAGAGTAATACGGCTGCCTTCTCTCGACCTTCCCGCATCACAATATGCAACGTCGGCCGAAAACCCTAAGCCCAAGTGTGCAAGGATGTCGCATCTCTCCATTTGAGAACCAATCATACTCGTAGAGGCACATCAGACTATGCGCGCGGCCACGTATGATGGGAAGCCTTAAACCGCAGCATAAGCGACATCCATGCTGCTCGAAGCTCGGGCGCTAGGGGTAGGGGTGAAGTATTAGGACAAGCAAGGGTAGCAGAGGCCTGTGCATATATCATACCTTCGAAGGAGTCAAAAAAGTAAGATAACTACTAATTCCACTAATTCCACCACCACCCTGTCCCAATATTTTCCCCTCACCCGAGTACTACAAGTACACTCAGTAGCTGCTTATCCGGTTTTTTCTTCAGGTCCTTCATGATGCTGGAAATCCTAGAGTTTCATTGACTGCACGAGTTCAGATGTTTCTTCACCGCCCATCCAGCATGATATCAATACACAACACTGGGAGCACCACTTTTCGAGAACTAGCAGGTAGCGCTTTCAAATTTGGGCCAACCCATAAAAACGGAAGATTGCGGCTAGCCCGCCTACAGTCGTCTGTTGGCGCGTGGGGTTGACTAGAGAAGAGAAGATAGGTGCGATATCTACCCAGCAGTTAACCTTGCGAGGTCTGTACCTTAAACAGATAAATTCGATGACTTAACAAAAAAAAAAAAATACCCAACAGTTAACCCGAGGCGCGTTCCCGAGGAAGGGGAACGAACACGGATCGTCATGTTGCTGACTACCACCGATAGTACAGTAACCAAACCTATCTGTTCGAGATAAACAAGAAGTCAGGACCTGTACAGTAGACAACTCCCTCAACTTTTCACATCTTGTCAATTCCATACTAATACTAGTACCCACATTACCACTAAGCCACAAAGCTCTCTAGTGCAGCTAGTATTATAGTACAAACTCGAATAATTACCTTGCCCCAGAGCGTCGGTGTTGCCTTTACTGGTAAGGTCTGGTACCCTTTTTGTTTTGTCTTATGTTGGGGTTGCGAGAGGTTGGTCAGTTCCTGCATTGCTTTCACCCCCCTAGTCCGGGGGGGAATTTCGGATGTCTTAGCGCGAGGTTCAATTATTCGAGTTCTTACAGTAAATAATATAGCTGGGGGTAGACCTCCATGCATGTCCCAATTCCCCCACCTAGCCAACGTCCGATGCGCTAGGGCAAATTTTTATGATCTTGAGCGTTCTTCCACACTCTCCCTTTATCACAAGGGAAAGACATATCTAGGGCGCTTTCTCAGTAAATTGCAGATACTCTAGAACAAATATAACAATCCATAACACTCCTAGAACTCCCATGATCAGGCACGACCCGCTAGCTATCATGCCTCCAGTACCTACCCCAGGAAAGAAGTATCCGAAAACAGGAAATTCACAAAATATATTGGAAAAGATTAGTGAGTGTCGGAGGGCCCATACAAATCCTCACCCCCTGCTTTCGGATACCTCTTGCCTGGGACAAGTAGCCCTAAGTTAACAAAAACGAGTACCATAGCGGAACAGCCGGTAACCAAAAACCCAAAGGGAAAGTGACACGAAATCACCTCACTCCCCCTCCGAAACCCGGGGAATACCGTGGCGGGGGGAAACACTCCACCCGACCCTGTGAAGAGCTCGGCACTACCGGTTCTAGCCACGAGGAGGGCGGCGAGTCCCCTCCATAAGTTATATGAGATGTAGGTGAAGGTAGGGAGATAGAATGGGGAAAGAAGGAAAAAGAGTTCCAAGTTAAATATGGTACAGTATTCGTGAGTAGACATGAGTTTGGCGCAGGAAACTAGAGTAAGCAAACCGTGAGGGTGGTGGCATGCTTTTATAGGATACGTAGTTCATGCACTGGACTCACAAACTCTCCGAGTTTCCTCTCCTGTGCAGTACATTCTAGTTTACTAAATCCGGAAGGATATGCTTTATGCAGGTCACGTTTGTTTTACAAGAGGAGCTTCGGGATGATATATTGATTGTCATAAGGTTCATGGAAACGACTAAAGGATGAAATGGTGATAATACAATGAATAAAAAGCAACTTAATGTGAGAGAGATGACTAGGTAATCGATAGACGCCAGCTAAGGACAAACTAGGAGATATACGGGCTGCGTCTGCCTGAACGGCTAACGATTACTCATTCTCAGAACCAGCACTGACAGCAGAAGTCCTAAGAATTAGCAACGGCACGACCCTAAACGTCACTTTGGCAACATGGATAAGCCCCATCGCGGATCAGAAGGCTATTCGTGAGCTGGTCTTGCCGGAGAAGTACACTTATGCCGCGGCGACGTGGTATCTGAAAAATAAGTGACATGCTTCGATGGTGATAAAGTTGGCTGAGAGTGGGTTTGAGGCATCTAAGGAATATGTTGGGGTTTGTATTGGTGTAGGGGATGTCACTCCTGAGAGGCTAGCGAAGTGGTGTTCAGCTGTTAAGGCCCTAAAGCCTTAGGGGGGGGGGGGGGGGTACCGGAGAAGTGTAATTAGGGGGACAGTACCATTGAATGTGAGAAGGAAGAAGGGGGTGACAGGCCCTAACGCAACTCTCACTCTAATAATGCTTTTCGTTAAAATCATATTATATAAGACTCAGCCGAGTATGCCCAGTCAAGGAGAGTTAAAGCTCATTTACTCAATTCCTGTGAGAAGCAAGCACACAAACCTAACCAAACAAGCCTCCACATCATACATATCAGAATAGCAGAATCCGTGCTCGAGTCTTCCAACAGCACTACCCCACCCAAACAGGAATAAACCAGTCGACAGCTCCTAGATATATAAGAGTGTGGAAATCCCTACTTCAGCTACTATCTGCCCACTCCCATCCCCAGGACCCAACATCCAACTTATGATACCCATTACCATATGACACAGATAGCCGCGGACCGCAATTTGCCACACTGGTAGATTGTGCTGATTTCTCCATCCGAATATGACCCTTGTATACCAGACCTAAATAAACAGCACCCATATGAGCCTCATGGATCGTCACTCGGTGGTGGTACAGAAAGATTTTAATATACCCCGTCTTTCCATACCCCCAAAATCTGATCCCCCTAACCAATACTACTGTAGCAGACTATATAGCCCCTAATGCGAGGGTGATTTCTAGACCGTAAGTTGCCCTCAGGAGAACCTGAGGGCTAAAGAAAGAGATCCTATAGCTTGTCATACAGCAAACCAGCATCATTTTGAAAGAAAAAACATGAAAATGTTTCTTCTTCTAGCTATCCTAGAAAGATTATCACAATATCTTTTCACTAAGTTCTTTTCATTGCAGTAAGTAATCTATGACCGCGTCGGGGTGGAAATGGCTGACTTGTATCGAGTGGAATTCTTAGCGTTCAAGGAGAATGACAAAGTAACTCTACGAGGACTATTGTGCATGGACAAAATTAAACGAACACAAAGATGCATGGCGGCCAAATCCTCCCTACAATCTTGCACTTTGAACCCCGTCCAAAGTAATTGCTCCAACTTAACCAAAACTAAACCTATTTACCAGATCCCAATCCAATCGAACCTGTTTAATCTTTAGTCAAAAATATGATTCAGAGGCACTAACTTAACCTAATCTTACAGTTTGTCCTCTTCATATGGTCAAAAAAGGTCTAGAGAAGCCCATAACTTATAGTTAGAAACTTCTTGACCTTAAGGGTTTTGATTCTGTCAGGTTCAATAGTTAGTAGAATAGAAGTAGCTATTAAAATTAATAGATAGTATAGCGAATGTTGATTTTTACTATGTATTTACATTTTTATATTTATATTTTAGTTATCAGTATGGTAGGGCTGATGGGGAAGTGGTGTTGTCATAACCAAAAAATTTTCCTGTTGCATGGGTGCTTGGTTAATTTTGTCCGCTTGAAATACCTACCATTATGGATTAAGAGTAGTTCTACTGTATTGGAACATAATGGAAGTAGAAGCAAGTTTCTGAATCCACACACACACCCTCCATCATACACACTTTATTTTTAACATAATTCTTAACATGGCTTAGGACCCGACTCAAGAACAGTAGCGCAAGTATAGTGACTTTTGACACGTCAAGTAGTTTCACGCTCCAACTGGGAGAGAAAAATTTGCCCTTCTTGCATGATAGAAACATTGCTAGGAAAATTTGCCCAATCCGGAGGCGATGACTTCCTAGACAGGAGTGTTGTACTAGGAGGAATGTAGGCATGAAAGAGGGACGCAGTGGCTAAAGTGTGTGAAGCCCTCTCCTCAGGCAGGTATGATAATTGGATACTACTTTTTTCTATTTTTATTTTCGGGAGGGGGTTAACAACCTGGGGGACCTGCTACATGCATCAACATCCACCAAAGTCCCAGTGTTAGGAATACGCCACAACAGGAGCTAGGGAAGTGGAATATTTTTGTGGTTTAAGTTGTGCCCCTAACAAGCAGCCCGAAGAGCAACAAGCCTAGGTGTTAAACTTCACAGGATATCATTCGAGATCTTCTGCTAATGTTTTTTTTTTTCCTTTTTCTTCGAGGGTATCATAAACAAGAATATATTCTATGGGTTACATTATCCAAGCCTCAGGAGGAAAAAAGAATATAGAGGTACCCGAAATCTTCTAGCCGAACCTCCATGGGGAAAAGACGCATGAATTCTGTGTTAGTGTTGATGCCTACATACTAGAGCTTGACTAGGCCATTGAAAAGCTATTAGGGAACTTGATGCTCAAGTCGTAGGTAGCGGGCTAGAGGGCCTGGTGGGTCACCTGCGAGCTGTGGCGTTCATTTGGCTACTCGAGCCGGCTGTAGACTCTGAGGTGTGCACAACTAGTCCTTCCTGTTACTATTTCGATATGGAGCCGGGAGGGAGTGGGAGGATGTTAATACTATAACAGCCTAACTATGCCATCTAAAGGTAAGGAATTATTCCTTATTACTATAGATAGTGATCAACCCGCTGTTCAGAAGACATTACACTGTATATTCGGAGCAAGTTTTTCTACTCTCTCTCTCTCTCTCTCTCTCTCTCTACCATTCTTGAATATAATTACTCATCCATGTAATTCTGCTAGTATTGTTTCGATAGGCCCTAGGTCCGTCACAACTGACTTTACCAAAATGCGTTTACATAGATTGAAGAAAATTTACCGAGGATATCGTGATGCTCTTCACAGACTGGCAAGGACGTTGGAATACAGGCAGTGTAGAGGACTCAAATCCATATTTCCACTCTCCTAAGGTAATATATGCAGAGTGAAAGACCTGCATCTTCGGGCATCTATTGTCAAGAATATGAACTCCCCCGTCAAGGTAAAAACTCTCCCATCTATTCGTAAGTAGGGCTGCAGCGATATTGCTCCCACACCATGCCAGCGCTCAACAATCTGCAATCTTTCCTATTAACTACCCATTATATCCCGTGGGATATCGAGGACTATCAACGATTATGGCACAAAAACTATACTCGCCATAGTGGGTAGAACGCTATCTACCGGGTACCTTTCCCTCGCTGAGTATTATTCCTATTTTATACTCTGCCTCAGTGCCAAGTTATCTCCAGGATTTTCTTGGTTCGAACAGGATACATCTATCATCTCCCCTCCCCCTCTCAAGAGAGGCACCGTACCGAATACTCCACACCAAGCTCGGTTCATTGCATGTCTTCTAATATTATGTTAAAGGTTCTTAGAATATTAAACTACCAATTCCCATTCCCACCCGGGACATTTTATATGGCCCAAGGTCGTGCCCCAGTTCGCAAACCACGGGGGCATGTTCCCGTTCTAGCGCTCGCCCGTGTAGGCAATTTCTAATACGATTAATTGGTAATTTGTGCGCAGTTTTTCGCAAAAAATAGCTGGCGTTATAGATGTCAGCCGGGGGGAGGGGGGGGTGGGTCAAAAGATGAACTTTTGTTGTGAATATAGGACTGTGTATCATCCCCTCCGAGCCTCCAACATCCAGCGTTACCACTCCCCGAGGCACGAAATTCCACGATAACATGTACCTTATAGTACAAGCCACCATTGAGGCAATAATTGCCCAAGATTTTCAATGTAGTGATGTTATCGCGGAGGCAATCCGAGAATTCAGTACATAAACCAAGCACCAGGTATCCCCTCACAATCGATACGGAATTCTACCCTAATTCGCAATGATAAGCCAGCTACGAGTGGCCCTCATCCATAACGCACCCCGCGACAGCCAAGTACCATCTTCGTGCCCTAGCTAAAGAAGCTATCACGCATAGCGAAAAACACCAAGTTATTTCCACATCAGAACAAGACGATAAGTATATACATAACCAAAAAAATCTTCCGTAGCACCTGCGGCCAGACATTGCCTCCGTATTTTATCCAGGTACCCAGCCGGCTCTGCTAGCACCAACTGGACATAAGAAACTTTCCGCTGGATACTTTTATCACAGACAGATATCAAGCATGGATGCCTAGTGGGCCCGAGATTCGTGGGGATTTTGAACCGGTGGTCATATCCCTCTCGTTCATATGGGATGACCTTAAACGAAGTGCAGGCTTTATTGATGTCCTCTGTATAGTAGGGCACTAGCCATACCGGCCTAGCCATTTTTTCGGATGTTAGTACTCGGACCAGTACCATTCTGAGACAATCCTAGTGCGCTCTCACTCAGCTCCCGTCCTGGAGTTAATATTCGAACTTCCCCACAAATACTCTCGTATGCAATTCGATGGCTGCGTGACCCCCGTGTGGACCTTTTATTCATCAGCATAGCTCTGGTATTCAGGGTTTGACAAAATGTGAGAATATCCCCTTCGTTAATATCGGATTGACTAACCTCAAGGCCAGCCAAGTACTTATGCTGTATCCCGCCCCCAACTTCAGCAAGCTCTATCCTCCTAGTTAGGTCGGACAATAGGTCACGAGCGAAGTCTCCATAACTACTCATCAGTTCAGAGATCTCTCCCTTAGAGTTCAACTTTGTAAGTTCTAACGCTATGAACCTCGTTACCGCCCGGCGCATTGGCTCCTGTTCCTGTTTTCCGAAGCGCGAGTACGTATTCTCATAGACGTATGATACCAGTTCCGCAATACATCCGGTTTTCTGAGGAAAATGCAGAGTAGTTTGAAATACCCACAGAGTGCGCAGCAGACGGTCAAGTGCCAGTTCTGATAACCCCTCAATTGCCCGGTAACCCGCTAACGCATACACCTTTGCATGAACCAGAAGCATTCCCCCGAATCCCTCCTCCTTATTGGGGCAGCCAAACGTCCAGCTATTATCAGGAAAATCCAGAGCGCTCTCGGGTTTTATGAACCCGGTAATGGGGGTCAAAGGACGCGCTGCACGAAAAGAGTCCTCCTCCACACTAGGCGATTTCCCTAAAGCTGCAGCAGTAACAGGCTTAAATTTCCCACCCTTCTGCCAAGTATAATTTTTAGTATAAAGATATTCGATCATACGACCAACCGTATCTGCATCCCACTCTTCCAGGTTGATCGCGCGTTTTACTGATTCTTCCCAGTTGCCATCCACTATGCTTTTGAATGGCTGAGAATTTTGGGAGAGAATATCTCCGTGGACGTAAAAGGTTCTTGTACCCTTCTCTGCATTTATCTGAAATACCACGGATGAAAAAGCCGCTCCTCCCTCGCTGGGCTCGAGAGGTAACACCTTGCTAGATTATCATGAGTATAATATTAGAAAGAGCACCTTATCAACGACGAGGGAACAAACACTTCATTATCTGCCATTAGGCACGCTTAATTTTGTATTTCCCTAGCACTTGAGCGACAAGCGTTAATCAAGTCAAACGGCGCGTCGATGGGTGCCTTGAGTAGTCTAGACAAAGAATGATATTTGATAGATGCTTTCTCTTCATTTCCCCGCATCGCAATGTCCCGGGTATCAAAGGTAAGTCTGCCGAAGTTTCTCTGATTGGCCCCAGTGCCTTTTCAACCACTGTATATGTTCCAGCCACAGCGCCAAGAGTTCGACAGACTTTTTTCCTTAACCAAAAGTTAGCGGCGAAAGTTATGGCTGTTCAACCACATAATCCGCGCTACACACACGTAATTTCGTTTTTGTTTGTTTATAGCTAGTGTACAAGTATGCCGGCTAGGTTTAGCTAGGATAAATTTATGGAATTAACGACCAACCAAGCCAGGCTTCGCCAGACTTTTTCCATTTCGTACCATAGCTGCTCTAAAGCGTCGACCTCGCCGCGAAAAGCACTAAAAGAATGACCGAGTCCTCAATCACCCATCTCACTATCCCCCCGACGATGTACTCGTAGTCCCTCGTCTCCGCCACCCTCTCCCCCACCACATCCAGGTCCTTTGCATCGACAGACTTTTCAACACACCCTAGCCCACCCGCCAGGTAAAAAACCTTCAGACCAGTTGTTCCAGGATCCTCCCTCACTCGGTTTGCCAACCAATCATGCCACCTGTACGAAGGTACAGCGCCTAAGTTTTGAATATTTTACTAGCAGGGGATGTTCGACTAACAGGGGTGAGGAGGTGAATTGGGTAACCACTATACCCAATTCGCTGTCCTTATACCCAATTTGCTGCCTTGGCCCCTGCTAGCGTAACACCCCCTGCTAGTAAAATATTCAAAACTTAGGCGCTGTACCTTCGTAGAGGCACATCAGACTGTGCTCGTAGCCTCGCAGGGGTTGAACCAAGGCACAGGCAACATTCAGTTTGCTTAGTAATGTACGAGTATATCAATTTATATCTCAATGCGGTTGACCAGCAATTAGTATGGCTTTCTTGCCACATTAACTACAGTATGATCCTGGGCGGCTTTAACAGCAGATAAGTGGGATGTGACATTTGACACCTCCACGCAAACTTTAAACCCATAGTTTGCCTTAGAAATTAATATATTAAAATTTTCTACTTTCTAGATCTCCTACCCGTTGTTCTATCGAAAAATAAACAGTAACCGAAAATAAAAGTTGTTGAGGAGTCTTAGCAGCTTGAAATTGGGTACTCCCGGGTTGGAGGGTGCTCCGGTTAGAGGTTTTCCCCACCATAGTCTACCGTTCAAATACCAGGGGGATGTTATCGTACTCGAGTACCGTACAAAACAGGGACGGTGATAATCAGCCAACAAAATAATCCCTGTGTTGTACGAAAACATTTCCGCTAGCATTGCACTCAGCGGCTGCTTGCCATCACCGCCATGTCCTTTTTTTCGGGTCCTTAATGATACTGGAAATTCTAGAGTTTCATTGACTGCACGAGGTCAGCTGCTTCTTCGCCGCCCATCTATAATAGCATGTGTCAATACGCAATCCTGGAAACACCATAGCGCTTCCAAATTTGAGCCAACCATCATAAAAACGGAAGCTTGCGGCTAACTCCCCTACAAGTACGGTCATCTATTAGCGCACGGGGCTACCTGAGAAGAGAAGATAGCCGCGATATCTACCCAACAGTTAACCTGAGGCACGTCTCTAGGGAACTAGAATGAGCATGGTGCTGACTACTACCGACAGTACAGCAACCAAACCTATCCGTTCGGGATAAACAAGAAGTCAGGACCTGTACAGTAGACAACTCCCTCAACTTTTCATATCTTGTCAATTCCATACTAATACTGGTGCCAACATAGCACTAAGTCGCGAAGCTCTCTAGTGCAGCTAGTGTTATAGTACGAGCTCGAATAATTACCTTGCCCTAGAGCGTCGGTGTTGCCTTTACTGGTAAGGTCTGGCACTCTTTTTGTTTTGTCTTATGTTGAAGCTACTACTTGAGGAGAGGGTGGTCAGTTTTCGCATTGCTTTCACCCCCTAGCCCTGAGAAAGAATTTCGAACGTCTTAGCGCGAGGTTCAATTATTCGGGTTCTTACAGTAAATATTATAGCGGGGGGTAGACCTCCGTGCATGTCCCAATTCCCCACCTAGTGGCGTCAGACGGGTACAGCTAGGGTAAAATTTTATGATAATATTATTGAACATTCCTCCACACAATCTTTTTATGACAAGGGAAATACATACCTAGGGCACCTTCCCAGTAAATCTCGAGTACTCTAGAACAAATAAAACAATCCATAACACTCTTGGGACTCCCATGATCAGCCACGACTCTCTAGCTATCATATCTCCAGTACCTGCCCCAGGCAAGAAGTATCCGAAAATGGGAAAATCCACAAAATATATTGGAAAAGATTAGTGAGTGTCTGAGGGCCCATACAAATCCTCAACCCTTGCTTCCAGATACCTTTTGCCTGGGACAAGTAGCCCTAAGTTAACAAAAAAAGAGTACTATAGCGGAACAGCCGGTAACCAAAAACCCAAAGGGAAGGTGACATAAAATCACCTCACTCCCCCTCCGAAACCCGGGGAATACCGTGGCCGGGTGACATCCTCCGCCCGACCCTGTGAAGAGCTTCGCACGGCTATTTCTAGGGACAAGGAGGGTGGTCAGTCCCCTCCGTAAGTCACATGAGATGCAAGTGAAGGTAAGGAGATAGAATGGGGAAAGAAGGAAAGAGAGTTTCAAGTTAAATATGGTACAGCGCTCGTGAGTAGACATGAGTCTGGCAGACAAACTAGAGTAAGCAAGCAGTGAGGATGGTGGCACGATTACGTAGGATACGTAGTTCATGCACTGGGCTCGTAATCTTTCCGAGCCTCCTCTTCTGTGCTGTATGCCTTAGTTTACTCAATCCGGGAGGTTATGCATTGTGCAGGTCACGTTGGTTTTTTACAAGAGGAGCTTCAGAGATGGGATATTGATTGTCATAAGGTTCATGGAAACGACAAAAGGATGAAATGGTGAGAACACTATGAATAAAAAGCAACTAAGCGTGAGAGAGTGATGACCTAGGCAATCCATAGGGGCCAGCTAAGGACAAACTAAGAGATATATGAGTTGCGTCTGCCTGAACGGCTAACAACTCTAGAAACAAAACAGAACTCCACCAACACTAAAGAGCAAGCCAAATGCAAAGAGATCTTCAGCAACGACAGGAACTTGGGAGAACTACCAAAAGTTGCAATTTCTATGAAACGAATAATCCGGTTTAGTGTTGTGATATTTGAAATCTCTCTTGTAGAATGATCCGGGGGATTGGATGATAAGAAAGCTTAACTTACAGAACGAGAAATCAGTATTTCCACATGAGGTGGATGAATGCATTCGGTGACTCCGAAGAACCAAGTGGTGAATGGTAATTAATACACTCCAAGACCCCAGTCCTACCTAGCTGTCGTTCCATGATCGAGGCTGCGGTGGGGGTCGGGGTACGAAGTATCTGAACATGCCGGATTCTCGAAGTACCCCCATCCTTGTATGCAAGCAGAACTCCTTCGGCCTTCAACGGAACCACATCGCCCCGGCTGTAGATATGCCCAAAAGAGGGCACAGTACCCTTTCTAAAAGAGGTACAGGCTTGCTCTTCAACATCTGTGAACTTCGGCACAAGCCAAACTGGGCTATTTTTCTCGAGGTTAGTTCTGACGAGCTAGCTTAGATCTTACATACTGGAGTAACCAGCTAGAGCTAGGTAGGAGACTTACGGAGACAGAACCTTAAAGTTAAGGTTAGGGTCTCCCCAATTGTACTCTTGAACACAATTCCATGGCTCTTCCCCACCGACACGTACCTTTTGGCCACGTCAGTAACCGCAAAGAAATACAATGAGATCTAGGCTATAGCCACTTTCAGGCCATATATAGACGGAGCGCAAACCTCTAAACCTGATATATACCGCTTGACCTTGATAACTCTTCCAATCTCGAATTCTTGCATTCTTCTAGTTACATCAGACATGAGGTCTTCGGCAAGCCCGGCACTTGAACCCATCAAACCCGATATTTCGTTGTTGGAGTTGAGAGCTGTAAGATTCAACGCAGTGAACCTCACAATAAGCTTGCGCATTGGCTCCCGGCTGTGAGATATCGAGGTGGTGTTTTCATATACATACTTGAGAAGTTCTATGATATAAGTAACCTCTGGAGATTTACTTCCAATGGGGCCGAGTGCTGTAAGTGTATTGAGCGTACGATTAAGCGCCAATAGCTTCAAATTTTCAATATTTTTGCAGTTGGCAAGGGCATAGATCTTCGCATGGGCTAGAAGCAGATCCCCGAAGTCGTGATCTACTGGCTTTATGGTGCCTAGCCAAGCGTTATAGTCCAAAGGGATGGTGGGTGTTATATCGGCCCCGAATAGTTGGTCAACAGGAGTTAGGGGGCGATCAATCTCAAAACATTCGGTTTTCGCTTCGGGAGCTAGTGGGCGACCAACCCCAAAGCTTTGGGTTTTCGCTATGGGAGCTAGTGGGCGACCAAAACATTCGGTTTTCGCTTTGGGAGCTGGTGATCCGAAGATGAATATTTTGTTTTCCCCTTTACTAGAACCGGGTTCCTCGGCCACTCGTTTCTTCGGTATTGGCCATTGGTAGCCACCGGTGTGGAGGAACTGGAGCAAACGTTCAACCGTATCGCTATCCCAGTCATTCAGATCAATGATGCGCTCTGAAGACTCCTTCGAATTGGTTTCTACTGCCCTCCTGAATGGCTGGGAGTATTTAGAAAGGATGCTTCCGTGAATGTAGAAGTTCCTCGCTCCGCCTTGTGCCGTGATCTGAAATATCTGTGCTTCGAACAATGACTTTGGTTCCGCACTAGAACTATTAGGAATGGCATCAAACATGAAGGAGCTGAGAAAAAAAACCTTTTTGCATCTACACCCGAAGCCATGAGGCTCGATTTAGAGTCTCCGGTGCCGGCATTCATAACTCTAGCCGTAAGTCAGTTATTGAGGTCTCGTTGACGCTGCTGCGTGAATGAGGGACAAATATAAGAGGAATGCTATCCTATAAGTACTCGAACTTAAGAGAAATGTGCTATGTTCTTGAAATTTCCCCCCCAGGGTAAGGTAGAAAACCCACCACAAACCCAGTCCCCAGTGGGGCCAAAAAAAGGAAGAAAATACCTTGGTTAGAAAAAGCAACTGAACACACAAGCAGCAACGGAGTAACTTTTGTGATTTCCAAAGCCGAAACCGATGACCATCATAAAATACTTCCTGTTGCCGGCCGAAGGTCTTCCGCTATTTTTGCTGATACATAGTTTCTTACTTGTACTACGTAAGAGCCAGGCTGAAACAAGGGGTATACCGGTATTCTGCATTAGCGCTCAGATAATGTTACTTGTACTTGTACGACACAAGTACTCATAAACTTTTTTACCAAGCATCTCTTGAATCCCTATTTTCGGATACTTCATGCCTGAGACGAGTGCTAAGAGAAGCAATTACAATGTCCTAGCGGACATCTCTTGTGTTCGAGTATCATACAGTACTGTATTGTTACTTACGGGTACGGCACTTGAGTTATCTTGCCGTGCCAGTACTGTAGGCCTAAAAACAACACTAGAAAAACGATGCCTGCAGGGCAGAGTTCGATTCCTATAGGCAGTTCAAAAAAGAAGCACGAGCAGGGGGTAGTCGGTGAGCCCCATTGATAGCGAAAGCCACAAAAAGAGGCCGCGCAATAACCTGCTTCCTTCCCATGGAGCATGCCCCCCAAAACAAGTGCCAGGAGCCAGGAGCAGCGGAAAAAGAAAAGAAACAATGTTCCCCTGTGGGCATAAGGAGAGAGTTTGATATCGGTACTCGAGTATCGTACTGTACTAGTACTCGATACCGCACCAGGCGAGCATTTGCTATAGGTATCTCCCCCAACGGCTCGGGGAAGGAACTAAGTGCTAGGAATGTCATTGCTACCCAGTTGATCTTATCGCATGTACAGTACTAGTACTAGAGCACTGCGGTAGTACACTCTAACTTTTATGACCCCAACGAAAAAGAAAAAACACAAAAAGCTACCTAACTTTCCATAGTGCCAGGCGCTTGGGGAGCTAGAGCAACACCGTATCTTGAGAGCAAATAAGCGTGCCCCATGAGTGAGCAAAGTGAGCGAGTGTCTATGCTAAAGAATCTCAGAGGCGCGACCTAATCTAATTATCATCTCTTAGCAGGCACTGATACGACACGCTAGATGAGCGGCTTAGAACGTCAACACTAGGAATATGTCGTAAGAACTTAAGTAATTGAACTTAACGGTAGTGTTGCCTTTGGTAAGGTCCAGTACTCTCCCATTTTATTTCTCTTAAGCTAGGTCGGAGGTGGCCAGTTCCCGCATTTATTTAGCCGCCCTATCCCAGAATGGGAATCTTAGACATCTTAGTTTGAGGTTCAATTATTTGAGCCCTTACGGTAAGGGGGGGAACACACAAGGTCAGGAAAACCCAGGCCCAGTTATCTACTCGAGTATTATTTACTCAATGAGGCGCCATGCTGTCTACAGAGTGCAGTTGCGTAAATGCTGAGAATGCTGTGATAATGAATTGTACTCAACTTTGCAATTGTCAACCATCACACAGCCCGGTTGGTTGTTCAAGCCTGTTGTTACTCAATCCGGTGCCATGGGCCTATCCAAGCCACCGTATAGCATATTGGTAATGCTGGAGTGTTATCTTACGATACCGCAAGGGCCCGGGCGGGAGATAAACATGCTAGGACTTGGGAGTTACCTCTCTACGGTAGTGTAGCACTCTGCATCGTATGATTTTGTGTTACCTGGTTTACAAAGGAGAGGTGTTACTCAAGGTTGGATGGCGCTTGGTGTCTGAAAGGGCTCTTCAAATAATCAAAATTACTGAGTAGAATTAAAACCAAACACATCCTGAGAGTACCTAATAATAATTAAGGAAAACTCTCTATAGAACCACTCAAGATGCACTCCTTTTTATTTCCATAAACCTTTCTCTTTGCTGGGTGGGTGGATAGAGGGGAATGGTTTTTACCTAAGCTACTGCTCCTAGGTAAATGTAGCTAGTTTTAAGCGCTCGATAGGGGCTAGATAGGGGTTTGGCTGTTGATCAAACAAGTGCTCGGTTACGTTGCTCTGGGCACCTAAAACCTAGCCTGTCGGTCACCTTGTAAAGCTAGAACTTGAAGTAAAGGTGCTAGGTGCCTACGGGCACTAAAGTGATTATTCTCATCCAATACAGAATCCATAGAAATGAAGAAAACTAAATGTTGAGCAGTTTTACCAAGGCTTACTCTTAACATTCAAGTCATATTTTTTTAGGGTGTGCTTTGTTTTAACTCATTTTGGGTAATTTTGGCTTTTAGCAAGCCTGTTTCAGACGCGGGCACTATTCAGCTTTAAGCAATAGATGGCCTTGATGGAAAACTACATAGCACTAAATAATATGGCATCCAAGTGTGTCTATAAAAAATCATCAGAAAAGTTATCATCCAGAGTTGATGTTACAATACTAGATGACTGCAAAAACTGGAGTGGCTTCAATATCTTTTTATTAGCTAACTAATAGGAGCGGTTGCCAATCCAGGCCTTTGGGCCATTGAGGCATAACAATCCAGAGGTAAGCCAACTCAACTTGCCTACCCTGCAGTACCTTCTCACTTTTGGAAATTGTTTCTTTTTTGCTTTCTACTAGTCTTCTACTTTCGCTATTGGTTTTACTGCCTTTTCTTTTCTTTGAATGAACCTTTCTTTTATTACAATGAGGATGGGTGAATGACAGGACATATGAGTAGACAAAAGTGAATATGGGTAGTGACTGGGGAAAGATAAGGATGACTTCGTTATGTTTTTCATATATGCTCCTTTCTTTACGCTTCGCTTCAGAAAGTGGTCATGAGTTTGAATTTGTTGGGAGCGAGTAGTTCTTTTTATGCTTTCCGTATCTACTCCTGTCTTTACCTTCTCTTTAGGAAAGGGAATGTGAGTGGTGATTGATGGGAGAAAGAGAACAGCAGCAGCATTACGTTTTTCATATATATACTTGTCTTTACTTGTACCATCAGTTTTCCAGGCAAGAAGATCTCCCTCATAGTTCACGCACCAATCCTCCTAGTCGAACGGAGGCGGGCTCGACTTGCATGAGAACTATGAGATTTGAGCTATTAATTTCAATGACTTGATGCAACCAGGTTACACCAGAGTAGATTGAACAGGTTCACCAGGGGCCAAGCGCCGCTCATCTTTCATAGTTGTTATTCACCCTAGCCCGGCCCCGTTCGTTATTCGGTAAATACAAGTTACAGGCATTTAGAACCCGAACATTTGAGTCCGAATTTTGTATGAGCCAGATACGCACAGACAATTTACCATACAAAATCATTACCCCTGTGTTCGGGTTCTATATGCCTGTAACTTGTACGGCATTCAGAATTGTCATCATATTTATCACTCGGTGCACCTCCCAGGTGGAACCCTGGTTTAAGATGTCCTGCAACCCGATCGCTTTTAACCCGTTGCCACATCGATCATCCCCCTCTTCCCTGTTTTGCCACCAAAAGTTTTCCGATTTTTTTGACCCTGCCCCAGTACGGTATGGTCCCATCGCAAATGATTAAATTTTGTATAATAATAATATTGAGTCAGAACACGTAATTTTTTATATGCAACAACACTCATGCCGTAAGGTTTACTTAAACCATGAACCAAATTCCTTTTTAAGTTTACCCTCCCTACTAGCCAAGACACCCAGTATGAGACCCACCCTCAGCCGTCACATCTCTCATCCTACCGACTCCCCGCACTCCACTTTTTTTTCACCCCCATTCTCCCATTCTTTCTTTCCAAAATACCTCTGAATCCAGCAAACACCTAGGAACATAGTAAAAACAATATAACCCATCGATGTCTCAGCCTCAAGCAAACGACATGGAGAAAAATATCGAGATGTGGAAGGTAAGATCGTTGCCCCAAACAAATTTTACCGCTGACATTCAGCCTCTGGGAAATTAGATTAAAAAATTGATCAAACGTCTCACCGAAGCACGCGGCAATGGAACCAGTATGATCTCCCTAATCATCCCGCCTAAGGATCAGATCTCTCGCGTGGGCAAGATGTTGTCTGATGAGTACGGCACCGCATCCAACATCAAATCCCGTGTCAATCGTCTCTCTGTTCTTTCGGCTATTACTTCTACTCAGCAACGTCTCAAGCTCTACAACAAGGTTCCGCCCAACGGGCTTGTTGTCTATTGTGGTGAAATCATCACAAGCGAAGGCAAAGAGCGTAAAATAAATATTGACTTTGAGCCCTTCAAGCCAATCAACACTTCTCTGTACCTCTGTGATAACAAATTTCATACGGAGGCACTATCAGAGCTCTTGGAATCTGACTCTAGGTTTGGCTTTATTGTGATGGACGGTAACGGCGCTTTGTTTGGAACTTTGAGTGGAAACACTAGAGAAATCGTCCACAAGTTCTCTGTTGACCTTCCCAAGAAGCACGGGCGTGGTGGGCAGTCGGCATTGCGTTTTGCACGTCTTAGAGAGGAGAAACGTCACAATTATGTTCGCAAGGTGGCAGAATTGGCTGTGCAGAACTTTATTACCCACGACAAAGTTAATGTTTCTGGGTTAATTCTTGCCGGATCTGCCGACTTCAAGACCGACCTTGCTCAAAGTGAACTCTTTGATCAACGCCTGCAAGCAAAGATTATCAAGGTTGTTGACGTGTCTTACGGTGGTGAGAACGGGTTTAATCAGGCTATCGAGTTGGCCGGAGAGACTCTGAGCAACGTGAAGTTTGTTCAAGAAAAGAAGTTGATCGGCAAGTACTTTGAGGAGATATCTCAAGATACTGGAAAGGTTTGCTATGGCATTGAGGATACCCTAAAGGCTATGGAGTTGGGTGCCGCAGAGAGTATTTATCACGTATCAACCAGTAAAAGAAGTTGCTAATATGGATTATAGCTGTTATCGTCTTTGAAAATCTCGATGTGACCCGCTGGGTTCTCAAGAACTCCGCCGGTGACCTTATCACTCTCCACACCAATAAGATTCAAGAGCAAGATCGCGAAAAATTCATGGACAAGACCTCTGGGCAAGAAATGGAGATTATTGAACAAATTTCCTTCCTTGAGTGGTTGGCGGAAAAGTATCAGAGCTTTGGTGCTACCCTGGAGTTTGTCTCTGATCGCTCCGGCGAAGGCAATCAATTCGTGAAGGGATTTGGCGGGATCGGCGCTTTGCTCAGATACAAGGTTAATTTCGAGCAATTGCATGAACTTGAGGATGAAGATGAATACTATGATGGTAAATTTTGTTCTGTCATTTGGGGCTATCTGCGCTAACCAATATACAGAATGATGGTTTTGTTGCCTCGCAAAGCAACGCGAGGACGGATCTCCAGACGCAGGTCTGAGGGCGTCCCGCCAGCAGTCTCGCCTCTGGAAATACGGCGGAACTGCTTCGGGGGTGTTGGTGGGATATGAACGGGTTTCTGCTAAAGTGTGGTAAATGTCTATTGAACCTTAGAAATCTAAGGTACTCGTTGTGAGTCCCTTTTCTGCGCCTGTAGTTTGAGCCTTTTTCTAATAGTTGGCCCTCGATGTTTAGGGAAGCAAAATTGTTGGGGAATAAAAGGGTGGAACCCACCCCTTGTTCTTGAACTCAGGCTTTTTGTATTGTTTTGTTTTTAGTTAAACTGTCGCTCCCGAATTCAATTCATCCTTAAATTGTTACCGCCCGTTCAGAGCGGTGCATGCGAGTCGTGTCGCAAAACCGTTTCATAAAACCTTTCAAGCCCTGCGTCACATTACTTGTATCCTCGTGCTAAAGCGTGGCGTTTACAAGCCACGGTGTCCTTTGAGCCTCATGCTCGTTATGATAACCCAACCCACCGACATCCCACCTTACTTCCACCACGTCTCCCAAACAATCCCAAGATCCCGAATGAAGCTTCCCACCGCTACGATTTTGCTGCTAGCCACCTCGGTGGCGGCAGCAAAGCTAAAGCCCGGTCAAAAGATACTCCTCTCCGAGGTTCCCGCCCTAACGCTGCGGAGCGACCAGATGACAAAGAATCGGAGGGTTCCAGCAGTCTCGCAGGTAAGGGAGCTATGGAGATTTTCATTGATGAGCTTACTAAAATGTTCACGAGTAGTTAAAATGCGTGGGTGGAGAGGGTAAGGGAAAATATGAGATTGATGTTATGAGATGTAAGAATATCGGAAGGTGGGTTGAGGTCTTCCGATCATCCAGCGGCCGGCTGTCGGTTGGTTGACTTTGGTTATTAATTTTCGGGTAGTGATTATAACGACGAATACGTGAGCTGGGCATGCACTGCTGATCTACCGCGAGAGTTCAAACTTGGTTCTACCGATGTTATATGTGAAGGGTACGTCCCCCTGTCTAGTGCGTGGTTCTTCCACAGGCGTTATGCTTAACTTAATCATGATACAGTTATGATAACGAGGACGACCAATACGTCCTCAAAGGTACCGATCCATCCACCTCTTCATGCCTTTACCCTCCTCCCCTGGCTGGGGCTAACCACCGAGCGGCGCAGGTTCCTGCGGAGTAGAGTACCGACTCGCACTCACAGATTACGGGTACGAAAAATTCGGATATGGTGGGTCGGTATTCAAACGATTACCTTCGAAGGGCATAGGTTTCCTCCCCCTCCCCCTCTTTTTTCATCAATCAGCAAAGCAAACATCTAACGCATGAGCAGAGACAGAAACTTTCCTCTTCTGGGCATTCTTCTTCGGTATCGTCGCATGGATTTTGTACTCCGCGTACAAAAACTACGACAATCCAGTGCCGAGAACAAGGCAGCCACGGCGACCTGGCGGTAGCGGGGGATGGTTCGGTGGCGGGGGAGATGACCCCCCACCACCGTACGATCCCCGCCCGCCCTCGAAACCAACGTTCCCGCCATCCTCCTCTTCACAGCAATGGCGTCCGGGGTTCTGGTCAGGACTGGCGGCTGGCGCGGCGGGGTCGTACTTGATGGGGAATAGAGACAGAGCCAATCAGACACAGGCAGCACCGCAATGGTTCCAATCGAGTGGTGCGCCGTCGGGCGGCTATGGGGGTCCGAGTTGGGGCGGTGGCGGTGGGGGGGAGAGTAGTAGTGCCGGATCTATGAGGCACTCAAGTACTGGATATGGGCAGACGAGAAGGAGGTAATATCTAGGATTTTAAAACTAGCATTTGCGTTATTCATGGTCGGTCCTATTAGTGATATCTATGGTGCTCGGTTGCGATGGTAGTGGTGGGTTAAAGACGATATATGTACCCTAAGAGAGGATAACAAGCTTCTCTACTCTTGCTCAACCTACACACTTCATAGGCCGTCGCTCGCAGTCTATGTCTGCACCTTTATTACCCACCCCCGGAGTAAGATTCTAGCGAGCTCCGGTAGTGTAGTGTAAGCGGCTCGATTGAGTGGCTGCGCTAATTTCACCTTTGTGACATCCCGACATTTGGGGTTTTCCATGTTTGGACTTAAGGCGAGGAAACACGGCTCCTGGTTTGGTAGTTTTGGTCTAGCTGCTAGTGTAACCAAAGGGAAAGAAAAGGCCGCTATCGAAGCTGTTGATCGAAGCTTGTCACTTGACACTTTGTAGCCATGGGTATCACAGATCTTGAACTTGGTGTACCCCTCTTCGCTCTCAGTCAATGTTTTGTAGGGGTAGGTACTACACTCGAGCAGCGTAGATAACCTAGCCATGGATCATTGAACTGATCAACGTATGCATAAAATCCGCATCAGAACAACGTAGCTAGGCCCATGGCATATATATATATATATATTCCGACCCATTGACTGGTTCTACCGGCGCCGTAGCAAATGTGATCAGGCGAAGCGGAGTACCAGTATTATAAAACTAGGTAAACCCACTCGCTTGCTCCTTGTTTGCCTTCCGGTCCTTGCTCCGGCTTGACTCGGTCAATGTACAGTACAGTACCGGAGATGTGGGCCGCGAAGATCAAAGCACCATACGGTACCAGCTAGACTACTTGTGATTTTCTATCAGTAGGCCTACCTTTTACCTTTATTCCTTCAACCTTTCCTTTCCTTCCTTTCCTCCTTTCAAATAACTCGTACCGCTAGCACTATGCTAGATGTATTCGCAATTTTTGTCACGCTAACATTTTTTTCGTGGCTGCAAGGTGGACTTCCCCCATCCATTGGTAGGTCCCTCTAGGGCCAGGTGGGACTTTTGTTTCCTTCACCTTCGGTGAATAAGTTAGACTATGCTTTGTCTTATTAACCCACCGGCCGACTCGTGAGAGGTAAGTTAGTCAGTGGCACCGGTGAGGTTGTAGTTTTGTTGAGTGGGCTAACTTAGCTGCGTGGGCTAGAGTTTTTCATCCTCCGAAATGGGGTTCTTGAATCGTGGGATATGCGAATAGGGTTTGTACATTCCAATAGGAAAGCTATCTGCATTATGGTAGTTGGGAATGTTGCAAGATCTAAAGTGTTAATACCTAGCCTTACTTATATTTTAGGTTTGGTTTGGTTGGGGGGCGCATGGGTCTGAGTTTTTAGAGTTACTATAGTTATTGTAGATGGGACCTATGTTAGTTGCTGATTGCACCGCAAGTACTACCATCAAACCTATTCCAGATCCCGCGACAACTGATCCCCGCTAAATGCACAATACCTAGTGGCTAGCGATACTCGGTAGCTGGCTAAACAACTTGGTGCGAATCTAGCCCAGAAATCAGTTCCGGCACTTTACTTGTAATAAAAGCATATCCCCGGATTACCGGACTACAGCCCTCCCCGATCCGGAGGCTAAAAAGTTGGCTACGAAAACTAGCCATACAGGAGTCTCTCCAATAATAAATAGCATCAGCGTACGGGTGAATACCACACCCCGATCAGGCGGGTGCGTGGATGAGCGCTGTCGGATGTAAGTAGACTAAGAGAGGAGGAGATTAGAGGGAGGTATATAAAGACCGGGAGTTACACCATCACGTCTTAAAAGGTCCTCTTTGCTACTGACAACTTTTTTTTCTTCCGTACTATTGAGAGTTAGATCGCTTTCCGGCCTACTGGAAGGATACTGTGTAGCGTGTTGACCCGCCGAGGTTCCCACATTTACTTACCTACTATCGACCAGATATCTATCTAGCTATTAACCTCACAGCACGTCCAAAGCAAAACAAAAACCACCCCCTTACTCCAAACAGAAATGGTCCAAACAGCCCTCGCCCTCCTCGCCCTCCTCGCCCTAACCTCGGCCAACCACTTCAACCCAGGCGCCTGGAAGCCATCAATGTGGGACTCGCCCTCGTGGAGGAACACATTCGACACCACCGTCCCGATTGGTCCCATAACGGAATCGCAGATAATCTTCGCTTGGCCGTCGTCCGCGTCCTGTTGGAACGGGTCAGAGAGCAAACCCTTCAGGAAGGAGGGATGCACCAACGCGGGGATCTCGGTGGGGCACATTAACAACAGCTTTCTCAAGTACAATTTTACCAGTCTAGGTCAGAAGGCAGCGTTGGTCGCTACAATGCTGTACGAGAGTTCGGGGTTTAAGGAGAATATTAGCCGCATGCCTGGGAGGAGGGGGCAGGGGAGTGTGTATTCTTAATCCTATGGGAGAGAAGCCAGGAGCGGTTTGCTGATTTTAGCGATTGAGAGGTTGTAGCAAAAGCGATGTTACTGTTCAATTACATATATGACTATGCCTGGGATCAACCGGAGCTTCAAGAGCAGCTTTTGAAGCTGCGGAGTGGGTCGAGGTTGTACCTTAACTCTGCGGCGATCGACAAGATACCAGAAGATACTCAGGAAGCTGTTCGAGCACTTGTCCTCCCGGACCAGTAATCTCCACCCCTTTTCCTATTCCTTAACGCTCATGCTAATAGAAACAAGGTACACATTCGGCGCCGCGGGATGGTATCTCCGTGAAAAATGCGACAAGGAAATCCACGAAAAGCTTACCGAGGACGGCTACGAGGGCTTCAGCACTTACGTTGAGGAATGCTTAGAAGCTGGAAATGTAGAGTCTGGCCGTCTTGAGGTGTGGTGTAAGACTATTGATGCGTTGACTCCCGCTGGGATACCACATCCGGAACAGTGCTCACCGAAATAGCTTTTTACCAACTTCATTTGGTTTTCGTCCGGGTGATGGAAAACTAGAGGTCGGCTGGGGGTTAAAGGGGAGTTAGCTTTCCTGACTTTGTTTTTTTGCTTCATCTTATTTCTTTTATATGCTAGCTTGTATTATTATTGGCGTTGTTGTGTAAGTTAGAGTGTTGGGCTGGTAATAAGGGTCCGACGAGGAGGGTGTAGAAAAACTTGAAGCCTATATGATAGTAGTAGGCATGGGAAATGTCTAAGTGGGTTTTCTTGAGTAAATAGGAGCTGTATATTTGGTCTTGGTGCTGCATTAGCGGTAGGTGAAATCTGGCAGAAAGCTCACCGACCTCAGCTAGCAGTAGTCTCCTTTCACATTTCTTATCTGTGACTTTTCTGGTTCGGAGAAGGAATGCAGTTTTAGCATTTTTGTCGAATGCGGAAAATTTCTTGGTTCTCTTGCTGTTGGCTAATGCTATACCAGGGAGCTCCTGATATAGTATTTGAAGAATTCTCTCCCGGGCCGATCGTGGGGTTTCGGAGTCGCTACCGGCAACTTAAGCTAAATGTGAGGTGTACTCGAGTACACAGTAAATCTTTGATGGGTGGGCCGGAAAAGTTGATGTCCAGAAGAATGCTGGCCTGATACCAACTTAAGAGGTAACTTATAGAGATATTGCTGTATTCAATATAGTAGGATAAAATAATTACAGCACCTTTTAATTACACTCTAGAAAGTAAAATATGTTTTCAATAACATTAAGATAATATCATATTACCAAGATGCATTTAATGCAACAATATAGAATTTTTTTTCTAGTGAGTGATACTCTATGACCGCCTTCTACCATTAAACTAGGTTTAGAAGCCTTGCACTCTAACAAATTATCACTTCTCGGCCTGCAACACCTAGAGTTAAGCAGTTCAGAGATCCGTCTATAGTAGTAGCTTCTATGTAGGAGAAAAAGTCACGGCAGGGGAGGAGTAGTTTAAGGGAAAAGAGCTCAAGAGCAGGCACTTGGCTAAAGTGTGATAAACCAGCAAAGGAAAAAATGAGAAAGAAAAAAAGTCAACCAAAGCAGTATTTATATCATTTACATACACGCCTACACCAATTCTTAACAAAACATACACAAAGAAAATAAGCAAACAATGAAAGAATGAAAGAATGAAAGAAGGACAGGTGCTACCTCATAGGGGAAAAAAAAATAACAGCCTGTCCATCTCACAGCACAAACGAAAGCAAAATTCACGAACGGGTTCAAAAAAGGTCCCCAAGCGTCGTTTAGTATCATAGCAACTACTAACACTAGCACGAAATAGAGGGGAAAAAAAAAAAAGGGTTCCTAAAACAGTATTACTGAAGACTTCGGAAAGTTTTTCTGGAGGGTGAGTTTATACTAGTTGGGGGGTTTTTCCCCCTCTCCTTCATGTTCTGGAGGATTGACGGTGAGGATGTATATACAGCAGGAGCAGTAAATGGTCGTTACAGCGGAAGGGAGGGAGGAAGGATGGGGTTTTTTTTCGGCTCCCCCGCATGTTTCGCCCGATGGGAAGTCCTGTACTAAGGCTCTGGGCCTGGGGTGCGAGTGATCGGGGGTGATTTGATGATAATACCGAGGCACCTGAAGTTAAGCCTATTTTTCTAAAAACTAAAGCCCAATCGGCAACTCTGAGACGTAACTAGAGTTTTGCACTTAAGGTTTTTGCTCATAACATCGGTGGGAGTGAAGATTCCATAGGTTTCACTATTATTGACAGGACGAGTTGGCTTGAGATAATATGTATAGATCTGGGGGCAAACTGGAGATTCTGAGCGTAAACGTTGGTCAAGATATACTATGTTCTCCCCTCTCTGCTGCTCTACCGATCTCAGAACTCGCCCCAGGTATGCAGTCCAGAGCGGGATTCTACTATCCCCTAAGTTTAACTTATCCTACGACATTATCGATAAATCTAGGTCCCCAATTTCCTAGTTCCTGTTGGGCAGGATCCCTCCTGCCACACCTAATAGATCGCTCGATAATAACCCATCGTGAGGGGGGGGATTGAACCCCCAGGCTCCTTCTAATTGCGCCAGAGACTACAAGAAATCGGTTCTTGAAATCCCAGCCACTGTGCTAGCTACTGCAGGTAGGCATTTCGCATATCACTGTAGTATCGCGGAAATAGACACTTTCTCGGCTCGTAAGTATATTTGGATTTTATTCCATTCCCGCCCGAGGGCAACGATACCGCCCTATTGAATGCCGAATGCAGTATAGGAGCAGATGCTGTCATAAGAGAAGTCGTAGGCATGATTTCCGTAGCTGACGACAAAATCCCTTCCTGTACAAAGGAGCAATCACAGTCGGAATACCAGTTGAAAAAAGGGGAGGTTTAGCTGTGAGAAACAGGATTTAGGGAGGGGTCTGAATTACAAATGTACGGCCGGAGGCTGTCAGACACTTGTGCATCGGTAAGTGTATAATAGAAGAGTACTATGGCACAGTGTAATCTCGTTCAGGGCATTGCGTCCAACTTCAAAGCCGGGCGTCATGAGCAGATCGAGTACGATACCGGTGTGCAAGTAATCTTGAATTATCTTAACTCAGACCGCAATGAAGAGTGACACCCCATGACGCCGAACCCGAGCGAGCCTATGAAACTTAACATTCCCATGACTTTCATACCTATCATACAAAAAAAAAGCACCCGTACGCCCAACACCATTCATTCATTTATACCTCCCGTTCCCATCTCTGCCCACCTGCTACGCACCTGTCAATCATTACTTCTTAGATCCGCTAACCGCCCTCTCCCGCTCCAATTCTGCTTTATACTCCGCGCTAGCTCCCCTCGCCTCCTCAACTTTCTTCTTAGCTGCTGAGCGATCAAGTAATCTTGCCTCGCGCTCTGCCTTCAAACGTTTCTCCAACTCGCGGAGACGCAGAATCCAGCGCTTCTCGCTGACGTCTTGGGGATCGGTCGGAGCGCTAGCAGCAGAACTAGTGCGTGTGATAACAGTAGAAGTGGGAGCTGAGGTTCCCTTTTCCTTCGGTGGCTGCTGGGGAACTGCCGTGGAGGTTTTTGAACGGTGGAGTATGGGTGAGGTTTGCTGGCTCGAGGATACGGCTGTGGTAGCTGTGGTTGTGGTTGCTGACGAAGCCTCATTTTTCACTACGTTGAGTTCCGCACGCAGTAGACGATTTTCGGTGCGCAGCTTTGCGACTTCTGTGCGCATTCCATTTTGCTCGCCAATACCGCCTCGGACGAGGTTTTCCAGACGTTCTAGGCGACGGGTACGGCTCTCAAGAGCGTTCTCGACGACTTGGTATTCTTTCCACAAATCGCGTTCAACGCCTCTGCATCGCGTCTTAAAGCCAGCCACTATGCTTTCTATGGTTTTTACTGCTATGAGCATGTTTTTTTGGAAGCCTGGAAGAGCACCAACGACTGCAGCCTCCATGCTCTGTTTGCCGCTAACGTTGTTGGTATTTGTTGAGACAAGACTGTTTCTATGGGTCCAGTCGGGGCCACAGAGAGCACTGAGCCGAAGCCAGATTTGTGTAAGGAGGTTGTTGCGTTCAGCGAGTTGTTCACGGTACTGTTGCTCCAGTTGGTGGATTGACTTTGACTCCTTATTGCGAGTCTTTTCCAGCTCTGTATATTGGGTTTGATGCTGAGTGATTGTGTGGCGAGTATGGTGGTGAGTGGTTTTAAGAGTTTCAAGGGCTGCCCGATCAGACTTACGACCAGCACGCTCTTTATCGAGAAGGTCTGTGAGCTTCCGGGATTCGAGAGCCTAAAGAGGTTAGCCCAGGCAGAAATCTGAAAGACGAGATCGAACTTACCATGCCTTCGAGTAAATTTTCTCTGTCCTTAAGCACGCGGTCTTTTTCCACAAGGTCGTTCTTAGTACAATCCAACTCCTCAAGCGTGCTCTCTAGTTCGCTTTGTAGATTCACAATAGACTGCATCCTGTTAGAAACCTCCATGGTGGCTTCGGGAGTGGGAAATACCTTGAAGAGTCCAGTCCTAGTTCCAGAAAGATCACCAAGCGCTTCTCTAAGAGCTCTCTCCAGCTCCTCAAGCCTTTCTCTCCATTGCTTAGCCTCTTCCTCTCTGTTGCTAACCTTGCTTCTCAGTCTTCTTACTTCATCCTTAGCATTCATCACCTCCTGGCTCTTTTCATTGACCTTCCTCTCCCACTCTTGCTGTCTTTTATCCCCCATCTTCTCGCGATCCTTCCTCTCACTTTCAAGCCTCTCTCTGGCATCGGCGACTTTCTCCCTCTCTTCTCCGATAGTCTCCTCGAGGCCTTTGATGACCGTTTCAAGCTCCCCGATCTTGATCTTGTCTGCATCCTGTTCCTCGCGCAAGAATGCAATCTCTCCCTTGGCGCTCTCACTCTGGACGGTCATTCTCTCAATTTTCTCATTAGCCTCACGTAGGGATCCCTCGAGAACACTCATCTCCTGCTCGTTCTCCCTCAGAGTGCGCTGAAGATCTTCTATCTTCTCTTCCAACCTTCGTACTTCACCAACATGCCCTTCGTGCACATCTTCCAGCCTGACAACAATGTCACTGACATTCCTCATTTCTTGTTGGAGACCCTTGAAGTCCTCCTCTTTGCATCTGACGTCCTCTCCCAATTTCGCAATATCACCCAACCTGATATCAAGCTCCTCCTCTAATTTCTGGATCTCTTCCTCTGCCTCTTCCTTCAATTGATCGAAATCCATTTCAATCTCCTCTCTCATCCTTAATGCATCGTTCCGCTCAGCTTGCATTTCCTGGACCTCGGCATGAGCAAGCTGCAACTCTTCCTCATACTCCGCTACAACTCTCTCCATGTCCTCCGTCTTTTGATCGATTTCCCTGTAGCAGTTTTCGATTTGAATCTGGAGTTCCTGGTTTTTGAGTCTCAATTCAGAAATACGATCACGAAGTTGGCCATTCGCATTCTCGAAATCCTCTCTCTCACTCTCGCTCAACATGCTGACGTGAGTCCCAGCAACACTAGCAGCTCCTCCGGCACGAGAAACTGAGCGATCAAGGATTCGGTCGCTGATGACAGATGCAGCCCTATTTTGATGTTGCTGATGCTGATCATGTTCTGCGACCATGCCCAAGGCAGACCCGCCCCCGTTACGCAAATGAAGTTTGAGATCCTCAATTTCCTGATACAAGCGGTCTTTTTCACGATTGCGGGATGTGAGCATGCTGGTCTGAGCGCCGACTTCTCTCCGGAGTTCATCGTTCTCGACCCGAAGTTGGTTCATAAGACCTCTTTCACGGCTTTCATCTCGGTCTCTTTCAGATACAGAACGTGTGGATGAATGACGAGTGCTTATGCTGTGGTGAGAGTTGAGGTAAGGTTGGCCGCTGGACTCATTCTTCATTCTCCAGATTTCCTCCCTTAGGCGGCGGTTTTCCATGTCAACCTTCTCCCTTCTAGCGGTCTCTGTTTCGAGAAATTCTCTCAACATTCCCTACTTCACGTTAGCATTGTTAAAATAAGGAGCGTGGATAACTAACGACTTCTTCAGCTCGCTCTCCACCCACGGCTCCCCCCCGAGAAATTTCCTCCCTCATACGGTCTTCCCTTTCCTTCTCCCGACGGCTAAGTTCTTCAATTTCAACCTCGTATCTCTCCACCCTCTCCTTCAGTTCCCAGAGCTCAGTGATATTATCTTCGCCATCTTCCTTTCCTTCCTTCTCGCCTCCCATTTCTTGAATTTTCTTCTCTAGTTCCTTGATCCTCCGCTTTAGAGACTTTCTTTCACGCATCCCCTCAGCAAGCTTAACTTTCATGTCTACATTTTCCTTCATCATTTCTTTAACTCCTTCATCGGACTGCTTTTCTAGTTTGTCATTGAGATAAAATACTTTGATTTTGAGATCGAAATTCTCTTTTTGCAACCGGTCAATGATAGTGCTCTGTTCCTTCAGTGTCATATTTTTACCCTGTCCTGGGGCTGGTGTGGCGCCTGGTCCGCCGCGTTTCGATGGACTCCCAGGTGTCTGCATTGATGCAAGATGTCCTGCTCGGTATTCCCTAGCTACTGTTGCGGGCACGTGCACCGATTTGACTTGCGCAGTGATGGCAGTATCGGTGGGGGGGAGGGGGGTTTTTTGGAATTTTGGGGTAGTGGGCTCCGCAATAGCGTCATCCTTAGGGCCGCTCTCCTCAGTGCCACCGGCAACTGACCCTCTCCTCGAATTCTTTTCTTCCTCATCAAGTCGTGCCAAAGCTCGTTCTGCGGCGGTTGACATGGCGCCAAACAGCCCCTCCGTGCCCCGAATGCTTCCTGCACCAACTATCCCAGTAATTCCTGAAGCAATAGACCCTAGGCTCGCAGAGCGCGAAAGGACGCCACCACCCTCGACAGTGGTGGCGCCGTCGTCGCCAGCTTCCATACCCGTATCACCAATAGAAGAAACACTAGATCTCTGCGATGATTGTCGTGAGCGTAAAAATTTAGGTCTCCGTCGATGTGTTCCTGATGAAGATCCGCCAACTAAGTTTGATGAAGAATTGCTCGACAAACCCCTCCCCCTCACAGAACCAGTCGGCCTAACAGCAGACGTCGCCTCCTCACTCCCCAATGACCCGTAATTTCCTTCCCCCTTCACTGAAACCGTAGAGGGTCGTCTGTCAATAGCAAGCCCGATTTCCTCTGGTGAAGGTTCATGCGAAGAGCTAGGTACAAACGCAGCAGCCAGACCAGTAGAGCTTCTGTTGTTGTTCCTCGCCCGCGCCGCAAGAGTAGGGCTGCTAGATAAATTCGGCTCGCCGTCAGTTTCGCTAGTCGGAATGGGGGTCTGCAATGGAGAAAAAGCGCCGGAATCTGCGAAAGATGAAGTCGTTTCCTCTGCGTCGGCCAAAAATTTCTTCCCTCGCAAATCCTCCCTACTACCCGCGATGGTAGTGGGGGTCGCCGCACCCGATCTGAGTTTGCGATGATTCGATACGCTGCTAGGTGTGCGTTGTAATCCTCTTCTGGGCACGCCAGCCGGCGGAAGTGGAGGAGGCCCCATATCTCCTATTCGCCCGGATATCGTGCTGGATTCCTCTTCGGGAGTGGTCCCCAGATCCGAATCGATTTTAAAAGAGCTCTCCAACTCCAGCAGATGTCGGCGTTGCTCTGCCGGTAAACTCATATCCCCCATATCGACTTCCTGCCTGGAGCTATCCGGGCCTGGACTTGTTAGTAGAGTGATTTCCACACCGTTTGTTGACCATAAGTTTGGAGAATGCGATGCGACATCATTAGCGGGTGTAGCCTGTTGATCTTCCGTTGGCGGTCCGCGCGAGCTTCCAGACCCGTCGAGAGACATTGTAGGTCCTAATGATGACTTTTTATTGGAAGAAATCGAGGGCCCCAATGATGGGGAACAATGTTGTGTAAATAGGGTGGCCAACGAAGGAAGTTGGCGTAGCAAGAGGATTCCCAGACCGAATGGATCCCTCACCCGAGTAGATATTTGATGAGCCGGGCTTAAGGAATGTTTGTTTGTCTAGGTATAATATTTGAATCCGGTACCCTTTTTTGAGCGGGTGATAAAGATAGCAAAGTTGGCTAAAAACGGGTAATCCCCCATTCATTAACTCATTCACTTCCCTTTTTAAGGGGAGAGGGATGACTGATGTTACTATTTGGGTGGGGGCAGCAAAAAGTTGTTGACTCTGTCAGAGAGGAAAAGAAAAATGGGCCTAGCATTTCCACAGCAACGGCCAACACAAATTATTATTCCTGAGACATCAATTCTCACTGCTCACAAAACGATTTCCTTCACAAACATATATTATGTCAGTAGATCGCCCGCAATAAGGTCAATCTCCGGCCTTCAACAAGCTTTCAAATTTAGGTTAGAAATAGGGCCCCGTGAACCAATTTTTGACGATCTCTCAGTAATAATACGATATTTACAATGCTCTTCTGGCGTCTGGAAATAACTCGCAAATGCTAAATAAACACCACGCGAGTCGCTACAATTCCCTCCTCTGTCTACATCTAGCTAGTCCTTCTCAAGCATTAAAACATACTCCCTAAACCTACCGTCAGTACCACGTTAGATAGTAAATAGAAAAAGACCCAACGAACCTAGTGCTCAGCCCAAAAGTAATCAAATCTCCATCCTTCAACTCCACATACCGACTCTCCGGAATCCTCTTCCCAGCAACTCCCGTCCCATTCGCGCTCTCCAAATCTAGCAGATACGGCCTTACCCCACTCTCCTTATCCCCGAACTCATCTGTCTTTGTGACAAACCTAAATTGTACGACAGCATGTTGTTTCGAACAGCTAGGGTGATCAACCGGTAAGTCCACAACAGCCCTATCCCTCCCGATAAGCCAGCAAGAGGAGGAATTGAGGTTTATAGTATCAATAATGTCCTTGTCTTTGAAGACAAATAATCGCCAACGCTGTGAGCCAGGGGGTTTTCGTGCTTCGCTAGGTTCAGAATACTTAAGGACAACACCATTCGTAGTATTTGATGCAGCGGCGAGGAGGCCGGTGGTATTAAAGTTTGCTTCCTCTCTATCTTTCGGGGGTTCGAGGGCTCCGGATTCGGAGGTCGAAGCTACTGCTCGACGGGCTAGTCGTTCATCCGGGGTAGCAGGAGATGGTAGACCCCTTGATATATCTTTCGAATCTCTTGCTTCCACCCTTTGCTTTTCTACGTAGCCTCTATCTCTGTCATCTCGTCGTCGCCGTCGTTCTGAATGTCTGCCACCGGAGTCATCCCGTCGGCGAGGGGGTCGTTCATCCTCCTCTTTCTGGTCTCTCCGATACCGTCTTTCGCGGTTGCTGTCTCTGCTGGAACGGTCATCTTGTTGCCTTCTATCGCTGCGGCTGTCATGTGAGCGACGGTTTTGACGTCGAGGAGGCGATTGGGAGCGGGAACGAGAATGGGAGCGAGGCATATTATCAGTTAAACCTGTCCTCACGACAGCGGTAGCCAGTTCACCCGATAGGGACCCCCCGGACTAAGGGATGTGGGAGGAAAAATCTGAGAGAATTGAGATCTGGATTGCTCTGCGAACTCGAGTTAATGAACCGTGTGATATCATGAACCTTAAGAGGACGCGGCCGAGGGCTGCCACTTTTTTCAACTCTTAGAATGAGAGGAGTGCCGGGTAACTCCAGCCCCCCAATGATGATGACTAATCAACTCACTGTGCTTGAGTCCTCCATTGCCACAGCGGTTTCGCACATACGAGTGCTCAAGGAGATATTTTAGTACAAAGTGAGGTATCATACAGTGGAACCTCCGATATTTCCCCCCTCCATTACTTCCAACCCTCTAGTAATTCTAGTCTTTGCAGAGTCACTATATTTGAAGTATGGGGAATCCCTCTGTAAATTCTAGGCCTCTTATAATTTCCAATTCCAGGACATTCCGCAGATCTTAACCCCAGCAAACCCTATCGGAGAAAATTTAGCATGAAAGTTTAGCTTGAGAGAAGAAAAAGAAAAAAGTGCAAAGACTCCAGGAATCCACAATACAAGCACAAAGCAGTTTTCTATCATACCGGTACTTCATGGTAGAAAATAGTCTTTAGTTATGTCTGCCTTGACCACACACTCTCTTATTTGAATTTATACTCTCTACTCAGTTATTTGTACATCATATCATCCAAGTTCTACGCCAATTTTCCTTTTCTCTTCGCCATCATGAGATATCACTCGATTTAACCAGCTATGTCTGCGGCCTGTGCCAAGACCCCCCCCCCCTCTTTCCATCCATCCTCCCCTTATTTCCAGCGCCGTGCTACTCCGTACAGATCGGAGGTTTCACTGTAGTCAACTAGCGCAAGAATCCTGTCTTTTACGAAAAAGACATCTTCCCTAGCACTTGTGCGGCGGGGTCTCACGAATCATGATATCCACTTCTCCGTCAGCCCAGGAGTCTCTAGGCTCAGGCCCAATAGCTCCTTGGAAGGATCAGCGCTTTCCTGACACAGTATAAGATCAGCCCTCAAACGTGCCGGGTCTCATCACAGTAACTGGTATTCGCAACTCTATTAACTTGTCAAACTAAACCTATCCTAAGCCCTTAAGCGGAGTATATGAAGCCTCTAACTACCAAAAAAAGAAAAAACTCGTGCCTCAAACTTCCACCATCATGGTTCCTCACTCGGTGTTTGCTATTGTCAGGTTACCGACCACCCGACTACTGTATGATACCACACTTAAATTTTGCCCCCGTGCTGTAAGCCCCCACGAAAGGTCCTCCGTGTAAGTCACACAGACAGCTCTTCAACAATGTCGATTTGCCGAATACTCAACCCTTGCCTAAAAAAAGCCCGGCTACCCCCGAGTCAATTGGTGATGCCATTCCTCTCTCTTTCTCACGCAACCAAAGCAAAGCCACTGCGTCGATGAAGCCAGCTCCACAACCCAGAGACACCGAATTCCGAAGGAAGCCGGAGAAATGTTACTTTCACCATCCTATGCAAACACAACTCGAGTAGATACGCCCCAGAGCCCCCAAGAGGTATCCACTGAAGAAGCACTCCTTAACGCTGCTAACAAACACATAGTAAGTTTACGGCCTATATGAGTTAGTGATATCCAACATGTCCTGAAGGTTGATCTTATACCGTAATATGAGAGCAGTAACCCTTGTCAGGGCCTTGTCTCCGAATCTGCAGTTTATAAGGGTCTTTAGAGCAGAGTATATGCGGGGCAACAAGAAGGAAAAAAAAGGTAGGGGAACCAAAAAATGTTAGGCCCTGTTTGGCACGCAAGAAAAATGTCGTTATTCTGGCTAAGTTTAATCGCATTTTTGTTGCAAATCAAATACCGTATTTACTCGTTCGATTCGCTAGCTCCAAAGAATGGCGAATTGCTGGGACGGCATTAAGTGAGGTGTGACTAACATGATTGAGTGTATGGGAGAGATCCCAAAATTAAGTTTTAGATTTAGGGAACATAAAACAACAACCTCAAACTGAGTGCGGTTAAAGCTAGAAGTTCAACAATTACCGAAGGGAGCGATGAGTAGTTTTGGAACTATTGTGAGTTTTATATACTAGTAAGACAAAGTCCAAGGCTCTGAAGAAACTATCATGACTCAATAGAATATGAAAGCTGTCTCTGAATGAGCAAGAGGCCGTGACAGAGAAGGCCTCTACATTGTGATAGAAAATAAAGATATAAGCAGTATTTTTAAAACTAAATATAGTTTGATAAAAGTCTACTGTATTCTTGCCATAGTTCATACCCACTTTTCCTTCAATAATGCCTGCAATTCAAACTTCAAAACCACATCACAGACTAAAGTCAAAGCCAATTGGTGAGTGAATCCTGCGAGAGCAAGACCTAAATCTAATTATCTGTTGAAAGCGTACCCATTGCAAAAAATATCAAACTTGAGTACTTACTTTTTTTGAGCATTATTGAATCCCTCTCTTAGTCAGGTAAGTTCCGCTGTCCTATTCAGTAAGACGTTAGCAAGTCTTATAAGATTCCTCAAACTCAATGAACTATTAGTGAATGAGCTAGAACAAAACTTAACAGAAGAGAGGGGAAGCAAAGCATTTATAGGGAGATAGAACATGATTTAGGTCAAGGGAGTTGATAATAGTAGCCAGAGTTGGAGAAAGCTATTTATAAGAAGTTTATAAGGTGGCAAGAGAAGAGGTGACTTATGTAGCAAGAGTGGTTTTGAGTTCAGGCGGGGTTCATTTTTGGGAACTGTATCCTGACATCAATCCAGCAACCTTCCGCTTTGGCAATAGATAATTTTTCAAGTTCCTGGGCCAACATATGAGAGCTTACTGATACCACAATTCTCAAAATGGAGGATATAAATACCGTTTACAGGTAGACAGTTAGTGATTGCAGAACTTGAATTCTAACTACTACCTATATGCGAGATCTCTTTTACAAATTCTATCTTGAAAGGAGTGAAATAATTCACCAGAAGTGTTACAATCTGTTACAATCCTCTCCTCTCCGGGTGATACTTGCAGCAGGTAACCGATAGTCTTCTAACGATCACTCCTCTCTGCCCAATAGCTGTTGCGATAGCTAAGTCCGTTGACTCCTATCTAGCAACGTCGATCGCTAGGCTCCTATAAGACAGTCGTGTCTTGATTCTCGAAAGCGTGATAGATAAAGATCTTTGTATTGAAGTAAATGGTATGAAAGAACTTAGATGGTTGCGTGAAGAACCCAAATCTCCTGCCCCGAGGGTGCCCTTATATAGGGGTTCTTCCCTCAACCCTAACCCTGCGT
>Ga0307507_10002483_pt1 | contig 38550 bp, 8 predicted proteins | sample 7_EM_MG_FD_207223 | JGI IMG/M metagenome (GOLD analysis project Ga0307507, IMG submission 207223) | Populus trichocarpa ectomycorrhiza microbial communities from riparian zone in the Pacific Northwest, United States - 7_EM | ecosystem: Host-associated > Plants > Roots > Unclassified | place...
TGTATTCCGTGAACTGGTAGGGTCGTGATTGTATATAAGGTAAGGAGGAAAGAAGGAGGAAAGCCGAAGCTCTATAAATATAGGAAAATGCCAAGACAGTAGGCGACGTCCAATCTACACCACTATATACCTCCCCTACTAAGAACGTTGTCCCCTAACGTTCTACCCTATAGAAGAATAGCTAAATAAAAGTATAGTAAAAGCAGAATAGAAAAAGGAAAGCACATAATGGAACGCAGGAAACCTCTTCTCCTAGTAAGATACCTATCAGACACGCGCTGAATAAATACACCCATTAGTTGTACTAGTTGCCTATGCGCTATACCCACCAGCGTCACTGGTCGAAAGTATAAATGCACGCACTAGTCGCCCTAATTGCCTGTGTACTACACCTACTAGCGGTACTAGTTAAAAGCGTAATTCTGCAGCCATTACAGCCCTATAGAACTATTCCATAATATCTTTCTGTTATCCATAGCTAAGATCTAATCTTCCTACTAGTAACCAGAACAGTAAACTAGAAATAATAACGGCGGCAGTAACAGCAATAGCAGTAATAGTAGTAACAGTAGTAACAGCAGTAACAGTAGTAACAGTAATAAAAGCAGACATTTAGCGTAGTAAAATAAAACAGAACAGTTAGCGGTAGAACATTCGGTAGAAGAACTTGGTAACAGTTAGTAAGCAGTAGGACATCCAGCAGTAGAACTTTTAGTAGTAGAAATCTCGGTAGCGGCAGACGGTTAATGGTAGTTGGTTGGTAGCAGTTGGTTAAAACAGCAGTGGTAGAACAGTTAGAACGGTGGAACGGAATAGTTGGAGTAGCAGTTAGAATAGAACAGTTGGTTAAGATGGTAGTAGCAGTAATAACAGTAGAATAGTCGGTCTAAATAGCGGTTGGTAGAAACAGTAGAATGGGATAGGTTGGTTGGAACGGTAGTTAGAATCGAACAGTTAAAGTAGCATTAGGTCCAGAATAGATCGGTTAGAATGGCTGAACGGCTAAACAGATCTAATAGATCTAGCAGCGGTACAGATCCGGCACAGCTAGATGGAACAGTAGAGACGGAATAGTTAGTTAAAACAGTAGGGACGAAATAGCTGGCAGTAGCAGTGGTGATAGGGCAGTCGACCAAGATAGCAGAAGCTCTGGCTTGGTTTAATTATTTAGTTGGTCGTTTAATATTAAAACTCTGCATCTGGCTCTGCGTCTGGCTGCGCATCTGGCTGTGCATTAGTAGCTCTGCATTGCATATTCTGCGTCCGTGTCTGCGTCCATGTCTACATGCGTCCTGTATGCCTGATTTAACTGCTGGCTAAAGACTGTCTAATTAATTGGCGACGACGTGCTGTAACTGATTATTCAGTTGTTTGACTAAGGTAGAAAGTTGGCCCGGCCGAAGACTCTGACTGTCCTGACTTAAATATGGAGACGGCGTTTAACTAATTGAGATTTGATGAGGCCCTGGCTTGACTTAAGGTGTTTTCTGTTGCATATACATCTGTGGCTTTGCATCTGTAGACAATTAATTAAAACCTCTGTGTAGACGTAGGATCGGTTAAGGCTCTATATCTGCCGTTTGATTAAGGTTTTGTATATATAGGCGTCTAGTTAAGCTGCCGTACTGTTGTCCAATTAAGGCTCTACACCTATATGCTCCATATCCATAGACTCCGTGTATGACTCCGTGTAAGACTCTGTATAAAGCTCCATATTTATATCTATAGGAGAGATCGTTCTAGTTAATTTCCGTAAGCGTTAAAACGGGCGGCAATTAATTAACTGAGGGGGTTAAAGGGAGAGGTTCCTACAGAGGCTCCAAAATGTTAACTAGTGGCGCTTCTGATAATCTTCTAGCCGTGTACTAGTTTCCTAATTAGGCCTAGTGCCTATTAGTCTGCCATTGTAGGATCTTTAACTGCTAATTGAAGGCGTCTGACAGCGACAGGTAACTGATTTAATTTGGCTATGGTAATATATAATTGACTAACGTTCAAATAGGGTACTAGGTTGGCCCAACTAAAAGCTCTAGTTGATCCTACTTAACTGTAGAGACAGCGTCTAATTGATTAAGGTTTGACTAAGGCTCTGGCTTAACTTAAGGCGTCTTCCGCTGTACATACAATTGAGACTCTGTATTGTTATATGTTTAATTAAGGCTTCTAATCCGTTGACGTTTAATTAAGGCTCTGCATCCGTAGACAGTTAATTAAGACTCTAGCTATACAGTTGTTTGGTCAAAGTTCTACATCTATAGTTAATTAAGGCTCTTAGTGTCCACCAGATATCTAATCTAGAGACCTGTCCTAAGACTTCCTCCTTTGCAAGCACTAATGGCAGCTTCCTCTGAACCATTACCATAGGCCTAGTGCCCTTGTAAGACGTCCTTAATAGCTACTTTTTTTCCTTTTAGAACCGTCTTTGCTCTTGGCTTCTTTGGCGCATCCTTAGGCTTTTACAACTGCTTCTTTACCCCAGCTGTTGGCAGTACGCTTATATATCCTTAATCTTCTTCCAGCTTAAGAGCCTTCTTAGGATTGTCTTCTACTTTTAGTCTCTTAATTACTGTCCTACTGGCTCTACATTTCGCCTAAATCGTCCTTAATATTATCCAGTGTCAGCTTCTTAGTTATTATAACTGCCTCTATTATATGTCCCTTGCCCTTATATCCATAATGCAGTCCTTTATTAAGACGACCTCTTAAGGAAAAGCGCTAGCTCCTGTATATCCAAATCCTATTCTCCTTATAATCCTTAACAAGATCCTTTACTAGTTTATCCCAATACGGCTTAGTCCTGTCTTCGGTCGTATAAGGATGGTTTAGGCTTATTATAGTTAGCTGCGTCCTATATATGATCTCTTGTAGAGTATCTTTGTTACTGCCTCTTTGTATACTACTTTGCCGTTTCCACAGTACTTAATCACTGATATTATGTTATTGCTTTTATATAAATCCCTTCCTTGCCGTAGTATCCGTTCTTATTATGCAGCTAGCGCAGTATTGAACTTAGATGGCAGTGATAGTTATACTGCAATCAGTTGTCGTTTAAATAAGGAATAAGGTTGGCCCAGTTAAAGGCTTTAATTTAATAACATTCAACTGACTTAATTTAGTGACGGTGACGTGCTAATATTAAGGCTCTGGCTTAATTCGACTCTCCGATTAACCGTAGCTTCTATATAGTTATTTAATTAACCAAGGCTTCCGTACAGTTGTTTAATTAAGGCTCTATATCTGGCTCTGTATTATACAATCAGCTCTATATCTATGCAATTAATTAAGGCTCTTTATGCCGTTCTTATTATATAGCTGGCGCATTTGAATTCCAGGGGCAGTGTAGAGTTCTGCTAGCTCTATTGCTAAATGGACTAATTAGGATTTTCCGTCCCTAGGATAGAAAATCGCTATTAGTTCATTAATAGGCAGTAAGCTAAACTAATATCTTTTGCAGTAGGTTAACGCGTTTAATAACACGTCATGGTTAAGAAAGTAAATATAAAAGGAGCTTTAGGAAATATAGTAATTAAGTAAACAAAATAGAAATCTTTTATACGGTCATTACCTACGTCCCCTCCCCCACCTTAGAACTTAACTATCCCCTAGTTGAACATCCTACACCTACTATAGAGCTCTTCTTCCTGGCCTTAGCTGTCTTATCTATGGGCCGTAACCTAATCTGGACATAATCTCCCGGTTATAAATTCTTCTCCTATAGCAGAGCCTACGGCCTGATGGTTGTCCTGGTTATATAACTGTCTCTAGGGGTTAGGCAAGTATGCGGACGTTGCTAGCTAGGCGTTGCTACTAAGTCCGTGGGTTATACTTAACAGTAGTCTTCCCAGTTCAGACTTGTCCCGTCACTAATCTTTAGTACTACTCTGTTATGGAAAGCAGTAAAATCCGTTTGTTCTATAGGGGCTTATTTCTGCATCTGTCCTTAGCCTTCCCTTTTCCAATTTAGCTATCCATCTAAGCCTATTCCTTAGTGCGTATAAAGCCAGTTCTTAATACCTTCTAGCCATTCTTTATTGCCGAGCCACGGAAGCTTAGGTCCAGGTTGTTTGCGTATTCCAGCTACTAGTCTTCCTTAATTAGATAGATGTATAAATCCTTGCTAAATAAGATCCTTTAAGCCTTGATATTTGTACTGGGTAAAATGGTAACCTCCTCCGCATCTAAAACAGGTCTATTGGCCTGATTCTCACGTGCCTTACTAACCCCGTACGTCCCGTTGCGGCCGTCCAAAGGCAGTAGAATCTCGCGGATATCGGGGACCTTGCGGATATTAAGAACCTTGCGGATACCGAGAATCCTATGGATATTAAGAGTCTTGCGGAGATTAATAGCCTTGCGGAGATTAACAGCCTTACGGAACAAAGGGAGCTCAGGTGCTGTTCTGCCAGTCTTCATATCCTAGTGCTAAGCTATATCCTTATGCCGGGCTTTAAACTACAGCCTAACTTAATAGCGTTGCGTGCTTCCTTGGGTCCAGAAGTCTTCCTTCCCTTCGGCGGTCAAGCTTATTCCTTTACTGCTGTAGCTCTTATATAAGCTAGACATTTAGGACATCTTCCTCCAAAAGAACAGCTATTCGCTTAACATTCTCTGTAGCCATTATTCTTGACTCTATGGCCTCCTTCAGTCTTTTAAACATAAGGGTACTGGGCTTGTCTACTACAGCTCCTATCTTTTCTATTATGTGCCTATGGTATTTAATAGGGAGTCCTCGCATAAACCACCACCCCTTTTCTTGCTCAGTAAGGTTTCCTATGGCTACCGCTCTTGCTAAAATAGTAGTAAAGTCGTATACGTAGTGACGCAGCTTGCCTGGCTATTCCATAGATTTTTAAATAAAAGCTTCCACAAAGTCTCTTGTCTCCATACGTTAGTAGTAGTTGTTTACTTAGTATTCTGCCCTAAGCTTTCTTATAAGCTCCATCCAATTACCAGCTATAAATTTAGGCAAGCTTTGGATCCACACCCCTATCTAGTAATTACAGTACTCTAAAAGGCCCTAGTGCTTCTCCTTACTTGTTACATAATATTGGGTGTATAGCCGTTTATACTGTTTAATAAACTGCAACACGTTCTGCCCTGTAAAGTAGGGAGTTCTAACAGTTCCTGGGGCTGGCATAGGCTAAACCATAACGCAGATCTTGTCTTAAGCCGTCAACTGCTGGTTACAAGGTGATACATCCTTGGGAGCTTATAGGTGATCCCTATGGCTTTCATCCTTTATCTACTAAGGGTCATTGGTCCTAGGTGTCATAGGTAAACGCTACAGTAGGTCTATTTGCATGGCCGTGGTCTTGACAGAGGATGTCCCAGAGGATGTCCCAGATAACTATCCTGGCGGGATATTAACAGGTGCATGCTTCGGCTGGTCTACTTATACAGCTATGTCCCTAACGGAAGGCGCCTGCTTCTTAATGCCTAAGGGGAGGTCTTCCTGGGAGAGTACAGAATCTTTATCTTCTACCACTGCCGGGTCTTAATACGTCCATCTGTTTTGGCCTACTGTTGTTCTATATAGTAGGTCCTTACAGAGTGCCTCTAGGGCCGCTGCTAATATAATCCAGATAACTTAAAAGAGGATAAAGCTAAGCTAGAATAGGAAGCTTTCAAAGGCAAATCCAATCTCATATGCTTGTGGCCTTGCTTAGTATTATCTCTGTTCTTAAAGGGCAGCGCTAGCTTCCTTCGCCGCCAGATATCTTAGATCTCATTTCCATCTAACTAATTAGCCCTTAGCTTGTTGTCTCTATATCTTTAATAACGTTTTAGCCATGCTTATGCGCGCACAGGTAGCAAGATTTTAACCGCTGGTAGTTGTCTAATTGGCCAACTAGTTCACTTAACGCTAAATTTCTAAGTATAGGCACCAAACCCAACTCCTAAAACCTTTTAACCTACACCATTTTGCTTCCTATTGCCACTCTTTGGCCTATACATTAAGTCTAGCTGTCCGTCTTTTCCGCTGTCTTTCTGTTTAGGGTCTGCTTGGTTCCCCTCACTATCTAATACTGCCTGGTTCTCTAGTTCTCTAGTTCTGCCGTCTCGTCTGTCAGTTCTTCTATAGTTAGTTGTTCTTCTACAGCTAGCAGTTCTTTAGCAGCTATAGTATATTCCTGTATGTCTTCTGTGTATATAGCACTAGACTTCTAATCCAAAGAGCTTGCCGTCGTCCCCACGTGGAATGCTAAATAATATGTGGAAGGGTACAGTGTCTCTCAGATAGGAAAGTCACGGTACTATCTATCTATCAGTCAGTTAGTCAGTTAGTCTGTCTATCTGTCTCTCTGTCGGTAATAAAGAAAGAAAAGAATGTATTCCATAAACTGGTAGGGTCGTGATTGTATATAAGGTAAGGAGGAAAGAAGGAGGAAAGCCGAAGCTCTATAAATATAGGAAAATGCCAAGACAGTAGGCGACGTCCAATCTACACCACCATAGTATAACCCTAGCTAATAGTTCCGTACATAAACTATAGGTTAGTGCTTTGTACTACTACTAATTATAAAACCGGCTATATTCTTAATAAAGTACCCCCTAGCATATATACACTGTTAGAAACTAATATATTAGGACATACTAGCCAAGACCACAGCTACTAACTAAGCCCTATAATCTAGTTATTAAAAGGCTAACCCTTGGACTAAGTCACCTTTAAGGGTTAGAACTATATAGGGAGGAGGATAAAAGGATCAGATCTATACTACTAGATTAGTTAGACCTAGTCCTAAGCTAGCTGCCACTTAACTTTAGAATAGTAAACAATAATAGAAATGCCATCCTTATTTAGACCTACCTCTTCTTACTGTGCAACCTACTCCTAAAAGTCTTTATTGAAATAGTAAGCCTTATTAACAGTAGTAGTATAGTACTAGCGTTTATAGATAAAGACTTACTTATAAAAAAGTATAATATTATAATAAAAAGACTTCTAGTCCTAAAACCACTCCACTTTACTAATAGACTCCCATCTAGCTTTATTACCTATTACTTTATAGTAAAAATAATAATTAGCTACTATATAGAACCTATGCTCTTCTATATTATAAAGTTATTACCCTTAACACTAGTAATTCTTAAAATGCCCTAGCTTAAAAAATATAACCTAAGAATAGACTTCTCTAGTCTAGAGCTTAAGTTTAACTCTAATTACTGCGCCTATAACTGTCTCCTATAGCATATCCCTAACTATAACTAAGTAGTATTATATGGACGCATTATATAGCTAACCCTTAGATACTATTAGCTGATAGTAGAAGAGGTGCCTAATACTAGTAAGCTAATATATGTAGTAAACGAAACAGAGATTTTGGAAGACTGGACTACTACCCTATCCCTAAAAAAATAAACACCGTCAGAATTATAAGTCTCCTATATATACATACTTAACCTAGGTTAGCTAATAAGACACCCGACTTTAAGATATCTGCTATATATACATGCAACCGCACGTATAATAGCTAAGGGTGTTATAGCTAAGGCCGAAACCAGAGCAATTAAGACCTCCCCCCTGTAATGCCTAACCTTATACCTATCTCCCGCGCGTACTGTATAGGGCCGCCGCCTTGTTTCCGCCCCCTAGGCTAACTAAGCCGTACTAGCCTAGCCGCAGCACTGGAGGACCAGACACGCCCTAACCTAGACAACATTAAATGTACTTATGTTGTTAATTTTACCCAGTTTTATAAACAAAAAGATATAAAGGTAATAAGGATCTATATAGCGGAGTTAGTAGATTTGGTTAAATAAGAAGAACACCAATAACTGCTTAAGGAGCTACCTATAGGCCTAATAGAAGTACTGAACCTGTTAGAAAGGTCTTTCCGCCGGCTAATAGAAGGCGACTATATAATAAAGGAAGCCTGTAAAGTGCTACCTCCTTATTTCTATAACTTTCTTAAAATAAACCTAAAAGCTAAGTCCGAGTTTCTATACTAGAAGATAGTTAATACTAATATTAAGAAATTCCTAAAAGGCAAACTAGGATTAACCCGCGAAGACATTTTATAATGCTTACTAAAGGAATTTTGCAAATATATTAAACACTTCCTCCTTAAGAACGTAGATAAGCTGCCCCCTTACTAACTATGGGACTATAAAATTAAGATTATGCCCAGAAAGCAGGCACCGTATTATAAGAATAGACCACTCTTACCCGCTAAACTTAGTTGTGTAAAGAAGTGGATTAATAAGATGCTAGATAAGGGCTTTATCCGCGAATTAACCTTATTAGCTACCGCACCACTCCTCCTTGCTGCGAAACCTGGTGGTGGTGTATAAATCTGCTATAACTACTAAGGCCTAAATATAGTTACTATTAAGAATTAATACCCATTACCACTGGTCTGTAAGACATTTAACGCACTCTGTAGTGCTAAATACTTCACTAAACTTTATGTAATTGCTGCGTTTAACTAGATCTGGATCGTAAAAGGATATAAGTGGCTTATAGTATTTATTACCCGGTTTAGACTCTATAAGATGTTAGTTATACTATTTAGTCTCTATAATGTGCCCGCTATATTCTAGAACTATATCAACCATGTCTTATATAACGCCCTTAATAACTACTGCACTGTGTACCTTAATAATGTCCTTGTCTTCTCTAAAATACGCGCTGAGTATATAAAATATGTAAACAAAATTATCTAAAGACTTGGTAACGCTGGACTCTAGATTAACATCAATAAGTCTAAGTTCTATACTACTAAAATAAAATACCTTAGCTTAATTATCTTAACTAATGGTATAACTATGGACCCTAAGAAGGTGCAGGCCTTATAGAAATAGAAGGACCTGACGTTAGTTAAGGAACTATAGCAATTTCTTAGCTTTGCGAACTTCTACTAATAATTTATCTAAGGCTACTCTAAGGTAGTTAAGCCTATAACTAGGCTACTAAAGAAGAGTACCAGCTAGTTATGGGGCCTGGACTAAGCATAGGCGTTCTAGACCCTAAAAATAGCGTTTACTATAGTACCGGTCTTGGTATACTATAGCTATACAAAGAAGACTGTAGTAGAGATAGATGCCTTAAACTAGGCTTTAGGAGGAGTGCTTTACTAAGCTGGCGAAGACGGCAAACTTAAGCTAGTTATATTCTTCTCTGCTAAGCACGCCGCCCCTAAATATAACTATAAAATATATAATAAGGAGCTCCTAGCAATTGTAAAAGCACTAGAAGAATGGTGCCCTAAACTGTAAGGAACTAAGCAACTGTTTAAGATTATTACAGACTATAAGAACCTCCAGACCTTTATAATAATAAAACAACTAAACTAGCGCTAAGTCCGTTGGGCTGAGTTCCTTTCCTAGTTTAACTTTATTATTACCTATAGGCCTAGCACTAAAGCTATAATCCCAGACGCTCTTAGCTGCCTCCTAGGCGTAGTACCTGCTAACGCTAGTAACGAACGTCTATAATACTAAGACCGTATTGTTTTACCACTAAAAAAAGTTAACCCTATTATCTTAAATAAGCTACTAAATAAATCCCAAGACTAGAGCGTTAAAGACTTTATTACAGTAATAGACCTAGAGCCTAAGAAAAAAACCCTTAAGGAGCTTATTAAGAATGCCTATAAAGAGAATAAACTAGCTAGAGATATATTGGCCGCGCTATAAAAATAGGAAGGCTGTAAGGCACGCCACTGGCCTAAGTAGATTAGGAAGTTGCTCCGCTGTAATAAATCTAAATGCTTAATTATTGACGGCCTAGTTTACTATAAAAACCAAGTGTTTGTCCCCAATTCACCTAAACTCTAACTAGAAGTTATACACTGTATATATAGTTTAGGTCCTGTAGGCCACCTAGGTCGCGTTAAGACCCTAGACCTCCTTAGTTAAACCTATTAGTAGCTAGGTATTTTATGGTTTATGGCTACCTTTATAAAAGACTGCGCTCTCTGCTTCTGTATAAAGACCCCACGCTTAGTATTGCCTAGTTTCCTAAAACTACTGGAACTATTAGTCTGCCTATAGACCAATATCTCTATTAACCACGTTATTAACCTACCTAAGTGCCTTTATAATAGTAAAACATATAGATATATCTTTGTTGTTATTAACCGCCTAATAAAGATAAGACACTTTATTCCTGTTACTAGCCTAGACACTAAGGAGCTTATTAAAGTATTTACCTATACTGTCTATAAGTTATACAGCGCCCTAAGTACTATTGTTTCTAATAGAGGGTCTTTATTTATCTCTAACTTCTGGCGTCGCCTAAATTAATGCCTAAAGGTAACCCTAAACCCTAGTTCCGTATAGCACCCTAAAACAGATGGTTAGACTAAGATTGTTAACGCAGTAATAAATAAGTACCTACGCGCTTTTGTGAGCTTTACCTAAAATAACTGGGTAGATTGGCTCCCCCTTGCTAAGTTTGCTATAAATAACTAAAGCACTATTGTTTATAGCATACTACCTAGAAACGGATGGTTAAATAGAACGTGTAAACGCTATAATGGAACAGTATATTTGGATATATATATTATATTTGCAGGATAACTAGATAGACTAGCTTATATTTACTAAGTTTACTATAAATAACTCCATCTTGGAAACTATAAAGGTCTCCCTATTCCTAGCCAACTATAGCTAGCATCCATAAATAGGGTTTAAACCCTTTAGTAATATCCCTTGCCCCGCTTATTATACCTTATAGGTTATAAAAGTAAATAAATTTATAAAGAAGATAGAAGAACTATAAGAGTTCCTTACTAATAAAATAATATAGACCCAATCTGTTTATAAAGCCGCAGCAAATAAGAACTAAACCCTAGCACTGGCCTACTAAATTAGTAACTTTGTCTAGCTAGATATAAGAAATCTAAATACAAAACAACCTACTAAGAAACTTAATTGGAAGAACGCTGGCCCTTATAAGGTTAAGAGAGTTGTCTCTTCTTATTCCTACTAATTAAAGCTCTCTAATACGGTTAAAATCCACCCTATATTCTATACGTTAGTCCTCTACCCTACTACCCTTATATTAGACGCCCTGCCTAGATAGATTTAGGACCCTTCCCTACTAGTTAAAGTAGATAGTAAGGATAAGTACCTTATTAAAAGAATTAATAATATTAAGTATAACGTGTTCCACCACCGAGCGCATTACACCACCGGGCGTATCACTTTGGGGAACACCAAAAAGCCTAAATTTCAATCTTAAATATCTCAACCACTACTTAATAATATTTTCTAAAAATTTAAATATAAGCTCTAATATACCTATTTTAGTGCCTATTATAACATAAAAGTATATAGTCTGGTGGTTGTTGAGATATTTTAAAATATCTCTATTTTTAGCCCCTAAACTCTATATTATAATAACTATTAAGTTACATACTCTAATATTATAACATACACTAAAATATGTATATAAAAGCTTATATTTAAATTTTTAGAAAATATTAAGTAGTGGTTAAGATATTTAAGATTAAAATTTAGGCTTTTTAGTGTTCTTTAAAGTGATGCGCTTGGTAGTGTAATATGCTTAGTAGTGGAATACGTTAATAAATAAAAACACTAATATATATACCTTACAAAATAGAAAGGCTTTTATAAACTTATATAGGAACCCATTAACTCTATAGGACTTATATAAGCCGTAAAAGAATTTTATAAACTCTACCTAGAACTACTATAGCCCTATTTTATAAAAGCTTAAGTTTAAAGGGGGGTTACTGTTATAGGACACCTCCGTAATACCTTATATATATCTACCTATTTCTACTATCGTAGTAAGAAGAGACTAACCATAAAACGGTAACCTAATGGCAATTTGCTAGCAATTTATGGCAATCTAATAGCAGTCTGCCGCATTCTGCTATATTCTGCTAAAGTCTACTAAATTCTACTAAGTTCTGCTAGAACCGCTCCTTAAGTCCTATTCTACTCTATATACGCGTTAACTAAGCAACTAAACTAATAATATATACCCTTTCTTCCCATTTCCTTACCTTCTCTCCTTATATAATATCTTAATCTTATTACATAGTTTATATAACGTGTTCCACTACTAAGCGCATTATACTACCAAGCGCATTATTTCAAAGAACACTAAAAAGCCTAAATTTCAATTTAAAATATCTTAACCACTACTTAATAATATTTTCTAAAAATTTAAATATAAGCTTTTATATATATATTTTAGTATATGTTATAATATTAGAGTATATAACTTAATAGTTATTATAATATAGAGTTTAGGGGCTAAAAATAGAGATATTTTAAAATATCTCAACAACCACCAGACTATATACTTTTATGTTATAATAGGCACTAAAATAGGTATATTAGAGCTTATATTTAAATTTTTAGAAAATATTATTAAGTAGTGGTTGAGATATTTAAGATTGAAATTTAGGCTTTTTGGTGTTCCCCAAAGTGATGCGCCCGGTGGTATAATGCGCTTAGTGGTGGAACACGTTACATAGCTTAATAATATCTACTTCGCTATATATTATTACCACTTATACTTACTCCGTGACAATTATATATATTGTCCTAGTTAATCTCTTTACTTACACAGTTTACCCCTTTTAGCTATTAGGAGCTTTAAGGCAACCCTAAAATCAGCTCCCTAAGAATTTAAGTTTAGTCTACTAAAGTAATAAATTTAGAGTTATAATATATAGCGCTAAAATAGGACTCTCTTAGTTATAGTAAATCTGCTCCAATGCAGCTTATTAAGTAATAATATTACATAATATAGCGGACCAAATACTAGCTCCCTAATACTAAAGCTAAGTTAATTAAGAATTTATTAGACTTGTCTACTATAATTATATAGGAGGTATAGCAAACCCTCTACTATATAGCCGCTGCTTTTAGCTGCTCTTTTTATTCATTTTAAGCATCTAATAAGGACCGTAGGCATAGAGCTTAAAGAGATATATTGATTTTTGCGCCAAGGCGACACTTTCTAGTTTGTATTATACTTTGATTTAGGGCCTAATTAATTCCTAATTTAATAGTACCTTCTCTTACCTATCTTCCTCCCTCTTCTTCCTTAACTCTTCTTCACTGCTAGCCAATTATATAGAGAGCTAAACATTAACTCCAAATTATATAAATGCGCAATAATGCCTCTGCCTATACCGGCTTTACTAATACTAGGCCTAAATAGGTATAAATCTATACTATATATGTTTCCTTATTACCTAAAGGACTACTAAGTATCTTAGGGGTTCTATATTATATAACCCAAGTAGCTAAGCCTTATATGCATTTTAGAGACGTTAGAGTCTTACTACCTTAGACTTTAAGGGTAGTAAATATATCTAAATGGCCTTTATTAGTAATTAGGATGCAGTACTATGCATTAGATTACACTTATAGCCTAACCTAGCTTATACTTAGCCATTTTAATTTTTAATTAAAGCTAACTATAAGCCTAAATAGAAAATAGCCTGCTTATATAAATAGTTATCTTTAATTATTCCTAGCCTTACTTTAGCTATAGCACCTTATAATCTCGCGACAGAACTGGATATAAGCGTTTACCTAAAATCCAATCCTAGCCAGCTTCGCTCCTACGGTATAACACCCTTTTAAATAAACATATCTCTCTTTCTATTAACACCTTCTATTTATCTATTTACTACTCCTATAAAGACTAGATTTCTCTTAATAATAACTTACTATCAATATGCCCTTTAACTTTAGTATTCTATACAACCTCCTTAATGAGCTAGACCAAAACAACGCTAGAAAATTATTAAAAATACCTAATACCCTAAGTTCTAGAACCAAAATAGTTGTTTTTTTAGTTTAATAAGTATAACCAAATTATTCTACGAGAAGGACTAGGAGCTATTGCCTTCTTATTATATCTATTTCTAAAGCGCAGAGCAGACCGCGTCTTTAATCTATAAAAAGAGCGCCTTAAATCAATTATTAAACAAGCTTAGGGACTTGGCGCAATATATTTAAAGTAATTACAAAACTAGAGGACTAGAGATGGTGCTAACTTTACGTCCTATATTAAGTGTATAATGTTTATAATAGATATAGAAACTAGGTATAGTTTAAGCGTAACTCTTAAAGAGCTTAACGAGACTCTAGACTAGGTTATAGCCATATTACCTATCTTGTCTATTAAGCTAAGGCAAAAAATAGAGGTAAAATACATGGAGCCGAGCCGGACTTATAATATATTATTAAGATTTTTTCAAAGATTATACAGCTCTAAAGCTAAGTAGATGGTCTATATAATCCTAAAAAATTATAATCTAGTACAAATTCCAAAGACACTAGCGATATAAAAGTTCTATTTCCTTTTACTTAATATCCTAGGCTTTTAAATTTCGTTTAAAGCTACTGTAAGGATTTTATCTAGAACCTCAATCTTATAGATACCCGCCTAGCCAACAATAGCTCTTAAATCCCTACTTAGAGAAGTTGCTATATATAGGTTAACACCTTAAATTAGAGTTATAATTATATAACCAGCGCATAATAAGACAAGAACCATTAAACATTGCTGTTAATTAGTAAGGGGTAGACGTTTAAGTGTTAAGCAGAAGTATAATGGCGAGTATTATTAAGTGTATATCGACCTAAGCAAGGAAAGGAATTATATTAAAATCTCCTCTAAAAGTAGAAGGGACTTAACTAAGAATTAGATAGGCCTATATAGTATATTACAGAATTATCTAAGGCTTAAGTCGGTAGAGTGCAAGATCAAAAAGCAATATATCTTAGAGGGAGAGCTACTAGTGTAGAAGGGTACGGTGTCCCTTAGATAGAAGTCACTGTGCCATCTATTAGTCAGTTAGTCTATCTGTCGGTCAGTCGGTCATAACCAGTTAGAAGTAATTAGTAATGCAGTTAGTAAGAAGAGAAGAAAAGAATGTATTTCCGGTAGGTTGTAATAATAAAAAGGAGGGAAGCCGAAGGCTTAATATATATAGGAAAATGCCAAGGCACGAAGCAGTGGCCTATTTTACCCCACTATATACCTCCCCCACTAAGAACGTTGTCCCCTAACGTTCTATACTATAGAAGAATAGGCAAATAAAAGAATAGCAAGAGCAGAATAGAAAAAAGGAAAGCACATCCCTAAAAGAACACAGGTAACCTTATCCTTAACCCTATAAAACTGTTCTACGGCGTCCTTCTATTATCTATAGCTAAGATCTAATCTTCCTACTAGTAGCAACTAGGACAGTAGTAAACTAAAAATAATAATGGCAGCAGTAACAGCAGTAATAGTAATGGTGGTAGAAGCAGTAGTAAAAGTAGACATTTAGTACAGTAAAATAAAATAGAATAGTTAGCGGTAGAATACTTGGTAGAAGAACTCGGTAACAGTTAGTAAGTAGTAGGACATCTAGTAGCAGAACTTTTAATAGTAGAATACTTAGTAGAAGCGGAACGGTTAGTAGAAGCGGAACGGTTGGTAGCAGTTAGTTAAGGCAGTAGCGGCAGAATACTTAGAACAGCGGAATAGAACGGTTGGAAGAGCAGTAGTTAATTAGACAAAACAGCGGCTATAATGGCGGTGGCGGTAGAACAGTAGGTTAAGACAGTAGAACGGAACGGTTGAACAGCAGTAGTAGAATAGCCGATTGGAACAGTAGTAGTAGTAGCAGTAGCAGTAGAACAATTAGTTGGCGGCGGTTAGTTGGAGTAGCAGTTGGTGGAAACAGTTAAACGGAACAGGTTGGTCGGAACAGTTGGGCGGAACAGCATAATAGATCTAGTAGATCCGGTAGTAAATAGATCTAGCAACGGTACAAATCTAGAATAGTAGAGATAGAGCAGTTGGTTAAGATAGTAGGGATAAAGCAGTTAGACGGAATAGCGGCGGCGGCGGCGGCGGCGGTAGGGCAGTTAATTAAAACAGTAGAGACTCTGGCTTAACTTAGTTGTTTAGCTAGTTGTTTAATATCAAGACTCTACATCTAGCTCTGCGTCTGGCTGTGCATCTGGCTATATATTAGTAGCTCTGCATTGTATATTCTGTGTCTGTGTCTGTGTCTATGTCTATGTGCGTGCCTATATGCCTGCTTTAACTACTAGCCAAAGACTATCTAACTAGTCGGCGACGACGTGCTACAACTAATTGTTTGGTTGTTTAATTAAGGCAGAAAGTCGGCCTAGTTAAAGGCTCTGATTGTTCTAATTTAAATGCGGAGACGGCGTTTAACTAATTAAGATTTAGTGGTGCCCTAGCTTAACTTATGGTGTCTTCTACTGTATATATAACTAAGGCTTTACATCCGTAGACAATTAATTAGTACTTCTGTGTAGACGTGCGATTGGTTAAGGCTCCATATCTGCCGTTTGTATAAGGCTTTGTATATCTAAGCGTCTAGTTAAGCTGCCGTACTGTTGTCTAATTAAGGCCCTACACTTATATGCTCTATATCCATAGACTCCATATACGACTCTATATAAGACTCTGTATAAAGCTCTATATCTATATCTTATAGGAAAGATCGTTCTGGTTAACTAATCCATAGGCGTTAAGACAGGCGGCAATTAATTAATAAGGTAGTTAAGGGAGGGACTCTTATAGAGGCTCTAAGACGTTAATTAACCGTGTTTCTAATATTCTGTTAACTATATACTGATTTCCTAGTTAGGCCTAGTGCCTGTCTATCTGCTATTATAGGATCTTTAACTACTAGTTAAAGACGTCTAATGGTAACGGTAACTGATTTAACTTAACTATGATAATATATAATTAACTAACGTTTAAATAGGGTATTGGGTCGGCCCGATTAAAAGCTTTAATTAATCTAACTTAACTATAGAGGCGGCATCTAATTAATTAAGATTTAACTAAGGCTTTAGCTTAACTTAAGGCGTCTTCTGCTGTATATATGACCTGGGTTTTATATCTATAGGTTCTGCATCTACGGACAACCAATTAAAACTCTGGCTATGCAGTTGTTTAGTTAAAGCTCTATATCCATATAGTTGTTTAATTGGGGCTCTGCGTCTATAGTCGATTAAGGCTCTCTATATCCACTAGATGTCTAATCTAGAGACCTGTCCTAAGACTTCCTTCCTTATAAGTATAAACGGCAGCTTTTAGAAGACTATTTTTGCGGGCCCGGTGCCTTTTTAGGACGTCTTTTGTAGCTGCTTTCTTCCCTTTTAGAACCGTCTTTGCTCTTAGCTTCTTTAGTGCATCCTTAGGCTTTTACAGCTGCTTCTTTATTCCTGCTGCTAGCAGTACGCTTTAACCTCTTATATCCTTAATCTTCTTCCGGCTTAAGAACCTTTCCTAGAATTGCCTTCTACTTTTAGTCTTTCTGTCGTTGTCCTACTGGCTTCTACGCTTTACCTAAGTTATCCTTAACATTATTAAGGTTATCCAGTGGCAGCCTCTTGGCTATTGTAACTACCTCTGTCGCATATCCCTTGCCCTTATGCCCATAATATAGTCCTTTTATTAAGACAATCTCTGAGAAATGCCGGCTCCTATACGTCCAATTACTGTTCCCCTTGTAATCCTTAGCAAGGTCCTTTACTGGCTTAGCTAGATACAGCTTGGTTCCGTCTTTAGTTGTATAAGAATAGTTTAGGCTTAACGTGGTCAGCTGTGCCCTCCGTATAATCTCTTGCAGAGCATCTTTGTCAGTGCCTCTTTGTATACTGCTTTACCATTTCCATAGTACTTAATTTCCAATATTATGCTGCCGCCCTTATATAGGTCCCTTCTTTGCCGCAGTATCTGTTCTTGTTATATAGCTAGTGCAGTGCTAAATTTAGATGGCGGTTGCGGAGCTGTGATTAGCTGTTATTTAAATAAGGAATAAGGTTGGCCTGGTTAAAGGCTCTAATTTAACAATATTTAACTAACTTAATTTAGTAATGGTGACGTGCTGGTATTAAGGCTTAGGCTTAATTCGACTCTTTAACTAACCATAGCCTCTGTGCAGTTGTTTGATTAAGGCTTCTGTGTAGTTATTTAGTTAAGGTTCTGTGTATAGCTCTATATCTAGCTCTATATTATACAATCGGCTCTATATCTATGCAATTAATTAAGGCTCTTGGTGCCATTCTTATTATATAGCTAGCGCATTATTAAACTTTAGGGGCGGTGTAGAGTTCTGCCGGCTCTATTGCTAAATAGACCAATTAGGATTTTCTATACTGGGCATGGAAAATCACTATTAGCTTGGTAACAGGCGGTGAGCTAAACTAACATCTTTGCAGTAGGTTAACGCGTCTTAATACGTCGCAATTAAGAAAGTAAATAAGAAAAGAAGCTTAAGAAAATACTGTAATTAAGTAGATAAAATAGAAATCTTTTATACTGTTACCTACGTCCCTTCCCCTACCTTAGAACTTAACTGTCCCCTAGTTAAATACCTAATACCTGCTACGGAGCCTACTGCGGAGCTTATAGGTTAATGGCTGACCTAGTTAAGTGTCCGCCCCCAAGACCGTCTCTAAGGATTAGACAATTTATTCTTCTTCCTAGCTTTAGCTTTCTTATCTGCAGGCCGTAATATAATCCGGATGTAATCTCCTGGTTGTGTATTCTTCTCCTACGGCGGTACCTGCTACTGCTTAATGGTTGTTTTAGCTGTATGGCTATCTTTAAGGGTTGGGCGAGTCTGCGGACGTTGCTGGCTAGGCGTTACTGCTAAGTCCATGGGCTGTACTTATAGTAGTCCTCCTAGTTTATACGCATTTTGTTACTGTTCTTTAGCACTACTCTGTTATAGAAAGTAGTAAAATTAGTTTATAATATAGGGGCCTACTACTGCGTTTGTTCTTCCTTTAGCCTGCCTAGGTCTATTCTTTGGTATATACAGAGCTAGTTCTTAATGTCCCTTAACTATCCTTTATTGCCAAGCCATAGTAGTACTGGTCTAGGTTAATCGCGTGTCCCAGCTACTAGTCTTCCTTAATTAGATAGATGTATAAATCCTTGCTAAATAAGATCCTTTAAGCCTTAATATTCGTGCTTGGTAAAACGGTAACCTCCTCCGCATCTAAAATAGGTCTATAGGCCTTGTCCTCACGTACCTTATTAACCTTATATATTCTGCTACGGCCGTCTAAAGGTAGTAGAACCTTATAGATATTAAAAATTGTGTGGATATTAAAAGTCTTGCGGAGTAAAGGGAGCTTAGGTGCTTTTCTGCCAGTCTTTATATCCTAGTGCTAGGCCATATCCTTACGCTAAGCCCTAAACTACGGCCTAATCTAGCAGTATTGTAAACTTCCTTAGGTCTACCTAGATTTAGTTAAAAAACGGCATTAACCGTACAGCTACCGCAAGCTCCGTCTTAGTTAGTTTTAGACTCTTTAGTTAGCTTAGTATTTTATCCATTTCCTGGTCTACAGTAGAGGGTAACCACTACCATATTAGGGCTCCTCCGCGTATACCTAAGTCCAGAAGCCTTCCTTCTCTCCTATAGTCAAGCTTATTTAGGACGTCTTCTTTTAGAAGGACATCCATTTGCTTAGCGCCCTCTACAGCCACCATCCTTAACTCTACAGCCTCCTTTAGTCTTTTAAATATAAGGGTATTAGGCTTATCTGCTACGGCTCCTGTCTGTTCCATTGCGTGCCTATAGTATTTAGTAGAAAGTCCTCGCATAAACCATTACCCTCTCTCTAGATCTAACAGATTACCCGCCGCTATAGCTTTGGCTGAGATAGTAGTAAAGTCCTACACGTAGTAATATAGGTCGCCTGGTTGTTCCGCAGATTTTTAAACAAAAGCTTTCACAAAGTCTCTTGTCTCTATGCGTTAGTAGAAGTTGTCTACTTAGTATTCGGCTCTAAGGCGGTTTACTAGTCCTTTCCATTCTCCTTAGTTAAACTCTGGCATTACCTAGATAGCTTCCGCGTATATATCCTCGCAATAGTTAGGGAAACACGTAAGCCTATATTCTTTGCCTACGTAATACCTTTAATATATGCCCTCGTAGTCTTTAATAAATCTTAAGATATTCTTTCCGTTAAACCGTGGAACCCCTTGCCTAAAAGGATCTAGCAATACTACCGTTGGAATAAACACGTAGTGTACTTCCCTTGCTGCCTAAACGGGTATATACTGCGGCTAGTCTGCTTGTATAGCCGTGGTCTTAATAGAGGATGTCCCAGATAACTATCCTAGCGGGACCTTAACGGGTAAATGCTGCGGTAGGTCTACTTATACGGCCATGTCCGTAACGGAAGGCACCTACTTCTTAATGTCTGAGGGTGGGTCTCCCTAAGAGAGTATAGAATCTCCATCTTCTACTACTACTGGGTCTTAATACGTCCGTCTATTTTGGCCTATTGTTGCTCTGCGCAGTAGGGTGCTACTAAGCCTTATACTTTTACTTATATCTACTTCTTTACGGAACACCTCTAGAGCCGCTACTAACACAATCCAGATAATTTAAAAGAAGATAAAGCCAAGCTAAAATATAAAGCTTTTAAGGAGAGACCCTATCTTATATGCTTGCGGCCTTGCTCGGTACTGTCTCTGTTCTTAAAGGGCAGTACTAACTTCCTTTGCCGCTAGATCCCTTAAGTCTCGTTTCTATCTAATTAATTAGTCCTTGGCTTGTTATCTCTGCATCCTTAACAAAGCTCTGGCCATGTCCATACGCTAGTTAAAGTTGTCTAACTAGCTTACTAGTTTGCTTAATATCCTTACTTGTATCTTTCTAAGATACTCTTTGGCCTATATATAGAGTCTAGCTGTCCTGCCTTTTCTAGTCTTTCTGTTTAGGGACTGCCTGGTTCCCCTTACTATTTAATACTATTTGCTTCTCTGCTGCTGTCTTGTCTGTCTAGCTGGTCGTTCTTCTACAGCTAGTTGTCCTTTTATAGTTGTAATATATTCTTGCGTGTCTTATATATATATAGCACTAGACTTCTAATCTAAAGAGCTTGCTGTCGTCCCTACGTGGAATGCTAAAATGTAAAAGGGTACGGTGTCCCTTAGATAGAAGTCACTATGCCGTTTATTAGTCAGTTAGTCAGTCTGTTGGTCAGTCGGTCGTAACCAGTTAAAAGTAATTAGTAATACAGTTAGTAAGAAGAGAAGAAAAGAATGTATTTCTAGTAGGTTGTAATAATAAGAAGGAGGGAAGCTGAAGGCTTAATATATATAGGAAAATGCCAAGGTATAAAGCAGTAGCCCATTTTACCCCACTATACTAGCCTAGAACGATTAGGGCGAGCGGATTAAACCCTTCTATAAGATCTGCAATTATATATATTATGGGACACATCCGTAATACCTTATATATATCTACCTGTTTCCACCAACGTAGCAAGAAGAGACTAACCGTAAGACGGCAACTTAATGGCAATCTGCTAGCAATCTATAGCAATCTAACAGCAATCTACTATATTCTGCCATATTCTGCTAAAATCTACCAAATTCTGCTAAGTTCTGCTAGGACCACTCCTTAAATCCTATTCTGCTCTATATATATATTAACTAAGTAACTAAACTAATAATATATACCCTTTCTTCCTGTTTCCTTACCTTTTCTCCTTATATAACGTCTTAACCTTATTATATAGTTTATGTATATAGCTTAATAATATCTACTTTGCTATATATTATTACTACTTATACTTACTCTATAACACTATATTACGTTAAAACCTTAAAAACCTATACTCTGCCCCGCTCTATTTAAAATACAGAATAACCTCAAAGCCCCTATAATGGCTGCTAATATTATATCCATACTTTAGGAGTAATTAATAGATATATAAAAGTCCTTTATAGACGCCCTTGCATAAAACTAAGCTGCTATAGCTTAATAGTAAGCTAAATAAGAAGCACAGCACTAGAAAATAATTAAGGCCCTCTAAAAAGAAATCCGCACCCTTAAGACGCCTACGTTAAGCCCTTAAGACCAATTACTGTTACTAGAAGCTAATACGCGGAACGCAAGCCCTAAACTAGTAATAGTTGTCCTACCAGTAGAACCGACTACTGCGTTATAACAATCTAAAAAACTACTAGACCCTTTAGTATTTACTAGTAAATAATAAGAGCTTTAGTTATTTTTAAGCTGGCTTAAGAATAAGCTAACTGGTAATGCTGACTGTTACCTAACTAAAGCTAACTAACTCTACTACGCCCTAAGTTAACTAGGAGAAGACACAGCTAACCTTATTAAACCTCTTTAGCCGAACTTAGTATAAAGCCTAGTTATACTTCTTAAAGCTATATATAGTAACCTAAACCGCCAAGCTACTAATTAAAGGAAGATAAACTATGTAATTTAAGAAAGAAAAAGTTTCCCAGTATACTTCTCCAAATTTAATTATTATATAAAGGAAATAGGCTGGAATAACTCTGTACTAATTAATAGCCTTATTAAATCTCTAAGCCCTAAACTAAAAACCTCCCTAATTAGTGTAGACTTACTGAAAGCCCTTAGCGCCTACGCAAACGTTATTAATAAATAGTATAATGATATACTACGCCTAATACTAAAGCCTGCTCCTTAATATAATATAACAACCCTATAAATATCCACTAAGTTATTATCCTAGCCTAAGCACCCTAATGCTATAGATATTAACACTAGGACCCTAGAATATGCCCTACTAGGGTCCTCTAAATAGGAACGATGTACTAAGCTAGGCCTTTACTTTAAATATAGAAGTAGCTTCTACCTCTCTAACTGCTGCTCCACCTCCTTTTAAAAAGATCTATAAACAGTTAATACTAGCAGCTGTTTACCGCACTAATCTTTTAGCCACTAACCCTAATCTTTATCTGGCTCTAACTCTATATCTAGTAAGCACTACTTATAAGGATAAAGTTATAACTGATATTCTAGAGGAACCCCTTCCTACTTGCTACTAAAAGGCATATCCTAGAGTTAAGTCACTCTCTAAAATAGCTATATTACAGAATCTTGTTAAATATATTAGATATAGCAAACCCTAACTCTTAGGATTATAGTATAACCGTTAACTACCGTCTTTAGTAGAAAGGTTAATAGGCTAATACTTAAGTCCTAATTAACACAGGAGCTAGCGGTATAGAATTTATTAATAAGATCTTTGCGTAAGATAATAGGTTTATCCTAATACCCCTTAACCGGTATATTAATATATTTGGATTTAATGGCAAATATACTGTCTTAGGCTATATTACTTATATAGCGGCCCTAAGACTCTAATACCTAAGCCACAAAGAATTAATTAAGCTCTTTATGACTACCCTAAGTTACCTAGTAATTCTTAGATAGCTCTGGATAAAGCTATATAAGGTAACTATTAATTAGAATAACCTTAAGCTTCTATTTACCGCCTCCTATTATAAGTAGAAGTGCCTTATAACTTACTACTTAGACCCTAAACTAAAATCTAAAAAATCCACTAGGATTTACTAGTCTATAATTTCCACTAACGTCTACCCTATACCTAAAAAGTCCACCTAATTCCACTAACCTAAGAATTCCACTAAATTCCACTAACCTATAAATTCCACTAAATTTTACTAATATAAGATTCCTACTGACGTCCACTAAGAACCTAAAAATAATATATAACTATATGCACTAACTCTAACTGCTGCACCCTAAACCAAGTAGAAGCTTAAGCTTAATATATAAAAGTACTAGAAGAACTGGTATTCTACTATAAAAAGGATACTTAAAGAACCCGAACCTAAATCTAATACTAAACCTAATCCTAAATAAGAAACTATATAATAAACTAAGGACAATCTAAGCTTGCTTAACACCTTAGACATTTATATAATTAGAGCTACCCTATTAGTATAACTCGCCAGAAAACCTAAATATACGATCTTCGCCGTTATAATGGCTGATATTAAAAAGGCCCTAGCACTAAAGAAGCATATTAACCCTACTATAAAAGTACTAGTATGCCACTATAAGCACCTAGAAGTATTCTTATAAAAGGAAGCTAATAAGTTAGTAGAATATTAACTATATAACCACAAGATCGTACTTAAAGAAGGAAAACAGCTAGGATTTAGACCCCTATATAGAATATCCTAAAATAAACTTAAAGTACTATAAAAGTACTTAGATAAGCACTTAAGTAAAGAATTTATTAGAGCAAGCTCTTCGCTTATAGCTATACCTATAATCTTTATTAAGAAACCTAGCGGCGGTCTACACTTCTATATAGACTACTAAGCTCTTAACGCTATTACTATTAAGAATTAATACCCACTCCCGTTAATTTAAGAGACACTAAACCAACTAAGTAAGGCTTACTACTATATAAAACTTAACCTTATCTACGCATTTAACCGCCTCTATATTATAAAAGGAGATAAATAGCTTACTGCATTCCGTACTAGATACGGACTATTTAAGTACTTAGTAACGCCGTTTGGCCTTATAAATGCCCTAAGTTTGTTCTAATACTTTATAAATAACACCCTATAACCTTATCTAGATGTTTTCTATACTGCTTATATTAACGACATCTTAGTATATAGTAATAACCTAACTAAATATAAGAAACACGTTAACCTTATCTTAGAAGCCCTATATAGAGCTAGCTTATAATTAGATATAAATAAGTACAAATTCTATAAAATGGAAGTTCTATACCTTAGACTTGTTATTTCTATAGATAGCATATAAATGGACCTAAAGAAGATTAAAGTAATTATAAACTGGTAAGAACCTAAGAATGTTAAGGACGTAAGAGCCTTTATAGGATTTGCTAACTTCTACCAACAGTTTATTAATAACTTCTCCGCTCTAGTTTTACCCCTTATAGCTCTAACCTAAAAGGATAAAGCCTTTATTTTTAATAAGGAATATAAGAAGGCCTTTACTTATTTAAAAGTTATATTTACTATCGCACCTATACTCTAACACTTTAACCTAAACTAAAAGAGTATTATAGAAGCTAATTTATCTAACTATGTTACTAGAGGCATTCTGTCTTAGTATAATAAGAAAGGAGTACTATACCCTATAGTATACTTCTTAAAACAACTAAGCCTAGCTAAATATAACTACAAGATCTATAATAAGGAATTATTGGCTATTATTAGGTGTTTTAAATAATAGTAACCTAAACTAGAAGGCGCCGGATTTCTAATTAAGGTCCTTAGTGACTATAAGAATCTATAGTACTTTATAACTATAAAATAGCTAAGTTATTATTAAGCCCGCTAGTTAGAATATCTATTTTATTTCTAATTCTTAATTACGTACTACTTAGGCGTTTAAGGTTAAAAACCTAATGCCCTAACCTAATATTTATAAGATATACCAGTATAGGAAGAAGCGCGTGCCTACTATAATTAAACCCTACTTCGACCTAAGCTATTTAACCCTCCTATTAAAGTTATTATAATGCACATCCTTAAAATAACTAATTAATTAATTAAATTGATAATAGTTAATAAATACCTAAAGAACAAGTTTATCCAAGAAACGCTTAAGCTAATTTAAGATGGCGTTAGATGCTCTAAAAGGATTTTTTTAAGTAAATGCGAAGCTTATGGAGACCGCTTATACTACCAGAACTGTCTAGTTATACCTAACTATAATAAACTTAAGCTTAAGCTCCTTAAATATGCATATAATCTACTAGTAGCTGGCTACCTAGGCTAAGGAAAAACCCTGGAACTCCTCTAATAAGAGTACTATTAGCCAAACATATATAATATAATAAGAAGGTACGTCTCTAGCTATTATACCTGCTGATAAGCTAAAGCTTTATATAAGACGTATAACGGCTTTCTAAAGCTATTACCTATTCCGGACCGAAGATAGAAGGATATCTTAATTAACTTTATTATTGAGCTCTCTATAAGTAAAGGGTGTATAAATATTATAGTAGTTATAGACCAACTATTTAAGATAAAACACTTAATCACCTACCCTAATATGTCAGTATATGCTATTGCCTAATTGTTCCTAGATTATATATAAAAACTCTACAGACTTCCTAAAATAATTATCTCTAATAAAGGTAGACAGTTTATCTCTATATTTTAGAAAGAACTAACTACCTAACTCCGCATTAAAGTACTGTTATCTATAGTATACTACCTAGAAACGGACGGTTAAATAGAACGCATAAATGCTATAATAGGGTAGTATATTTGGATATATACGTTATATTTACAGGATAACTAGATAGACTGGCTTATATTTACTAAGTTTACTATAAATAACTCCATCTTAGAAACTATAAAGATCTCTCTATTCTTAGCCAACTATAGCTAGCATCCGTAAATAGGTTTTAAACCCTTTAGTAATATCCCTTACCCCGCTTATTATACCTTGCAGGTTATAGAAGTAAATAAATTTATAAAGAAGATAGAAGAACTATAAGAGTTCCTTACTAACGAAATAATATAGGCCTAATCTGTCTATAAAGCCGCAGCAAATAAGAACTAAACCCTAGTACCGGCCTGCTAAATTGGCGACTTTGTCTAGCTAGATATAAGAAATCTAAATACAAAACGACCTACTAAAAAACTTAATTAAAAGAACGCTGGCCCTTATAAGGTTAAGAGAGTTGTCTCTCCTTATACCTACTAACTAAAGCTCCCTAATACGGTTAAAATCCACCCCATATTCTATACGTTAGTCCTCTATCCTACCGCCCCTATATTAGATGCCCTGCCTAGACAGATCTAAGACCTTCCCCTATTAGTTAAAGTGGATAGTAAGGATAAGTACCTTGTTAAAAGAATTAATGACATTAAGTATAATAAATAAAGACGCTAGTATATGTACCTTATAAAATAGAGAGGCTTTTATAAGCCTATATGGGAACCTATTAACTCTATAGGACTTATATAAGCTATAGAAGACTTTTATAAACTCTATCTAGAACTACTATAGCCCTATCTTGCAGAAGCTTAAGTTTAAAGGGGGGGTACTGTTATAGGACACCTCTGTAACACCTTATATACATTTATCTATTTCCACTAATATAGTAAAAAGAGACTAACTATAAAACGGCAACCTAATGGCAATCTACTAGCAATCTATGGTAATCTAACAGCAATCTGCCGCATTCTACTATATTCTGCCAAAATCCACTAAATTCTGCCAAGTTCTGCTAGGACCGCTCCTTAAATCCTATTCTACTCTATATACGTGTTAACTAAGCAACTAAACTAATAATATATACCCTTTTTTCCCGATTCCTTACCTTCTCTCTTTATACAACGTCTTAACCTTATTACATAGTTTATGTACATAGCTTAATAATATCTACTTCGCTATATATTATTACTACTTATACTTACTCCGTGACAATATATAACAATTAGGCCACTTTCTTAGGACTTGCGAAGACTTACCTATAGATCTTAATAAGTATCTTATAATTATGTTTTATAATCTACTCTTATAGAATAATACCATCTATATTATAGAAACTTATAACGTATATTACTAATAACTCTGCTTACTAGTCCACCGCATCCCTAGTTAAGCTAATGTCGGAAGTTATAAGAACATCGATTTCTTATCTCACCGTTCCCTTAAATAGCTTTAGGATGTATTTACTTAAGCCATTACACAGCAATAAGAAGGTCTTATACTAATGGAACAAGATAATCCTTACTACTTATTCTCCAGAAATAATAGATTTATCAAGTTAAAGAAAGACTACATTTAGGGACTAGAAGACACCATTGACTTCGCTATTATAGGTAGTTGCCGCGATTTAATAGATGAACAAGAACTGGGTATAGGGAAGTTGCAGTAGATATCCTTTTATATTAGATACCTAGAGAACAAGAACCAGGTTTACCACTTTAACGTTAAGCCAATATTTTGCATTATTAACAAGGTAGATTAGTAGGGTATAACTAAAAAGGATATCCTTTTACTTAATAGACTGGTATTCTTCTAGGAAGTACCTTTTACTCTCTCTATACCCGAGCTTAACGTTAAGTCAGAGCGAGGGCGGCTGCCTTAGCTAACCAACTTATTTAAGCATCCCTTTATTGTAGATGTAATAGGTACTAGCTTTAATAAACTGGCCAATACTAGGTATTTACTCTGCGATTTCCCTGGGTATAGAAGATCTATTAAGACCGTACGTTTAAAGATATAGTTAGCTTTAACGAGCTATAGAAATTAGTAAGGTAAAGCATAAAAGTGTTATAGGAGATTAAGATTAAAAATAAAAATTGGCTTAAGAAGCTAGAAAGAGTAGACCCTAAGCCTAACTACCTAGTAAATTCCATAAATTGTATAACTAGCTATAATATTAGCCTAGAAGAATTGGATAGGGTTAATCTACTTAAGCTTATAGATAAGTAAAGGGATAAAAAGTAGGAAAATAGAAAGCTAAAAACAGATTCTTTACTTTTTAATAATACTTTTTTTTAGCCATTAAAGCGAAAGCTCCTTTTAGAGAATTCCTAATAGGCTATTAAGCAAGCTAAGGTATTGCCTATTACTTTTACAGATAATAAGGGCACGCAGCTACCTCCTACTACCCCAATATATACTACCCCTTCTCCTTTCTATAAAGGCTTATTAGTTACATTGTCCGCTTACTCTTTAGTAACTAAACCCGGATTAAAAGCGCTCGCGAGAAATAGTAACTGACAGCTATAGTATATAGCAGCTTCGTCTACTCCCTAGGAGGTAACTAGCGAGCTAGAGTACTAAATAGTCAGTCCTAACAATATACAACGCATAGGTAGCTAATGCGTAAACTAGTATAGTAAATATTCTTGTTATTCCTATAAGGAATATATGGCTAATAAGGTTCGCTTTTTTACTATAATATTCTATAAGAAATTTCCAAAAGTTAAGTGTATATACGATTACTAAATCCATAACCATAGTATTAGTACCTAAGTAGGATAGGTATTAGGGTAAGAATAGTTTTTAGAAGGAGGGAAGGAGATAAGTAAGAGCTTTATTAGCTCTAAGTATTTCTTAATTAAAGTAGTTTTTAGTTTAAGCTTAGAATCTAAAAGATGCTATTAATTAAATTTTTTATTCTGCTAAATGCTTCTCTCTACCTTTAGAATATAAATCTACCGTCTACTATTTCTTAGTGGGTAGAAGAACTTCTTCAGCTACTGCAATACAATAATAGCCTTATAAGCACTTAATATAATAGTCTAGACGTATATATTAACATAATAGGCAAAATCGTAATTCTAAAGTTAGTACGGTTTATGGTACGGAGAGGTACGTCTCTTTATAAGAGAGTAACTATCTCTATAAACTAGGTATACCTATAAAAGTATAGGGTATACTAAGTTTTTTAGGACTTTACTACATTTTATTAAAGATTTAAACGGTAAAGAAGACAGATTGTTCCGGAAAAGGAATACTCTAGGTCTTTTACCAGAAAATTTAATCTCTAGTAACGTATATTAACCCACTAAGATCCTAACAAAATACGCAAATTCGTCTATAGAATTAAAGGTTATAAGCAACGCTATAATATAAAGTCAGCGGCACTAGGTCTTCGTGCGCGTTCTCTTAAATTACTATATAGTCGCTTAACTTCGCAACTAAATTTCCCCACATTAATAACTAAAATTTAAATTCTGAAAAAGAGAGGAATCTTCTTAAAGATATTAAAAGCTAGTTGCTTTATTTTTAGTCTATAATATATCTGCATTGTTATAATATACTTATTTAAAGAAGATAACAAGTTTTGGTGCTTGTTGGCAGGATTATAGGGATAAAGTAAGTAGCCAGTTTAGGTTTAGTAGGGGCATTCTAACAAACATCCCAAGCTTAGGATATCTTTCTAGCTACCACTTCTAGCTACTTAAAACGCTCTATATACTATTTATTTATACCACTTATCGCGAAAATAGAGACCTATAAATATTTATCAAAATTAACATAATTTCGGGTCTCTATATATTAATTATAACATATCTTAGTACCGTTATTCTTCGCTTTTACTAGGGCCGGACGGTAACTCAGCTTTAAAGATTAAGTATATATATAGTAATTATATAAATTAGCAGATTCTGCGACTTTATAATTTTCATTATGGAGCCTTAATTCTATTAATTCTATTGGCTAGCTCTTATTAATAATAATATACTAGCAAAAGGAATAGGGCAAGGTATCCGTAAGCAGATAAGACATAATATAAAATTGGCATAGGCCGGTACCGAAAGTTAAAAACTTAGGAGTAAGCCTTGGCGAAAAGGCAATAAAGTAGTTAAGTTAGGGTGTTTTGCTCCCCAGTATAAGACAGTAGCGAACCACTACTCTAGGTATATGTTATGGTATAATATAGGATTAAGGATATTTGCTATATAAGCACACAGTGTCTAAGCCATAATGCGATATTGTTATCTCTTTAGCTACTTCCGTTAAAGTCTTATATAATAGCTCTTTTACAACTACAGCGCCTATTACTTTACTTAGAGACAGCACCTAAAAATCCCCCAAATGCCCTTGTTCCGTATACTTCTTGGCTCGCTTCTTAGCCTAGTAAGCCTTTTGCCTTAATTTTTTCTATTTTTACCTCTAATTATATATTTACCGGGAGCACCTAGCCTGCGTATAAGCACTTTATAGCTTAGGTTGTATTGGGTTTTAGCTCCATATTTATAGCGGTACGGTCGCTTTCTTCTTAGTTGGAATCAGGAACACTATCTATTATATTTAAACCCTCTACTTCCTTAAACGCCTTGTTATACTCTAGGTCGCTCACCTCTAACTTAGACGCGGAGTTTAACGGGCCTTGGCCTGCGTTTGTAGCAATATCTGGGTAGTTAGGGCCAACAAAATTCATTAGAACTGTGTCGCCTTGGCTAGGCTAAATGTTACGTTCCTTTTGGCGTCTTCGATGTGGTGGAACCGCGGCTTATTAGGGGGTAAATGGCGGAGGCGAAGGCAGGGGGTAACCTTTAGCTTAACAGGTTAAAGACCGGGGGAGCGACAAAGCGCATTATTAGAGTCATAGTATAAGCTAGACATAGAAGGACACAGAAACGTAAAATATAGTCGTTAGGAGGTATAGGTAGGAGAGGGGATCCTTAGGAGTATTCGTTTATTGAGATCGGCTTGTTATTTGCTTGGGTGTAAACGTCCTACGGAGTACTTGCGCCTCCTTCGCAAAGTGGATCGTAGCTATGACCGCGCTAATATCTAGGAAACGCCACCTTGAAAACCCTGTGGCAGGAGCGGGTCGCCCTCCCTACTAGCGCTAGCAAACTGCAGAGAGCTTTGGGCGAATTCTTGCGCTGGAAGTACCGCTACCTCCCCTGTACCTAAACAGCACAGGGAAGATAAAGATAATAAAGGAGCGACTTGCCCAGCGTCGCAATAAGCCTCGTACGGAGGAGCAGATGCAATAGGCCATTTAGGAGAAGTGGGACAAGATTACACAAGAAGATCTATACCGACTCGTCACATCTATAAGGCAACGCGTACGTGACGTAATTGCAGCCGAAGGGGGCATAACTAAGTGGTAGATTTAGGTGAGAACTCGAAGGAAGGAATTGGACATTCGTTTAGCAATTTGAAGATCGCTTTATTACTCCTCCATAGAAATCAGTATATAGGCAAAATCCCTTACAATTGCTTGATTTTGAAAAGCTTTATTTAATTTTAATATGGGCGTCTTTCTAAGCGTGCTAATCCGTCAGAGACTAGCCCTATTTTACCTAGTGAAACAGACGGCGTTCTCCGAATAATCAGTAGCGCTAATAAGCACTTACAGCAAGATGCGCTAGGGTGGCGTAATAGCGCTAGCAAGGGGGGGTCCCTACTGCAATCGACTTATCCTAATAAAGTAAGGTCAACGATAATCATACACCCCCTAAATGATACGCGTACACCCCCTAATTGATATACATACACCCCCTACCTCATTCGGTTTAGACGCTTCCCTATTAAGTTAGATGCTTCCTTATTAAGTTAGAATATTACGTACGTTTGACTTGTTTGCGCCTACATTGCGAAAATCAAAGTGCGCGCTATATAAGTTTTATAACTGCAACATCACGATTAAGTCTCCATTTTAGTTATAGTATAAGTAGTAGGGTCTAAATTTGGATCGCGACTGAGTTAATTAATTGGATTGCGTAGTGCTTTATAAGGCGTCGCGTAAACTAATTTAGGTGCTGCCACCTACTTCGCGCCCACGCGCCCACGCGCGCGCCCGGTGGGACCCAAAACAGCACCTCTACTTTGCATCTAAGGGCCTGCAATTATAGAAGCGTCGAGGCGGTCGGCCAACCAACCCTATAACCGGCTCTACAATTGCAAATCACGTCAATAGATCTACTCGTAGAGAGCCCTTAGCATTTAAGCAAAATACTAGCTATACTATATAGGCTCGCACTGATTTTCGCAATGCAGGCGCAAACAAGTTAAACGCAAGTAATATTCTAACTTAATAAAGAAGCATCTAACTTAATAGGGAAGCGTTTAAACCAAATAAGGTAGGGGGTGTATGCGTATTAATTAGGGGGTATATGCGTATTATTTAGAGGGTGTATGCGTATTATTTTAGGGGTGTATCTATATTATACTAAATTAATTTTAAGCGATACTTAGGATTTGTTAAAAATTGGTTCTGGTCACCTAATAGAGCACATAGCTACCCTATCAATTTTAACCTCGCGACCTTAATACTTATACTTGCAATATACCTCCCAATAGTAGGTAAATAAGATTTCTATTTATATAGACTTATAGAATTTACAAAGCGCTTTTAAAATGGCACTACTTTTGTCTATATATCTAAAGGCTAAGTAATACTATATTAATATAAAGCTTTAGAGCTCTATAGAAAAAATTTCATAAGGGGTACACGGAGCTCTACACGGAGCTCTGTAAAAGCTCTACACAAAGCTCCGTAAAAACCCTATAAGCTCTGCAAAGCTCTATACAAAGCTCTACACAAAGCTCTACTTAAATCTCTCCCTACTTACCGCCCAAATACCTTCCAATCGTATATTTTATACTAGCTGTAACTAATATCGTTCTTCCACTAACTTTATAACGAACCCTCTTAGAGCTCTATATAAGACCTATAACTCTTACAGAGTTAATTCTTTTTAATTTTTTTTTTACTTACTACCTTTCTAACTCTATATATAGGAGAAAAGAAGGGGACGCGTATAGTCCTAACGATCCGCTACTACTTCTGCTACTACTTCTACCGCTACTTCTCCCTCTACTTCTCGTCCCCTATTTAGCCGCGACCTGCTATAGTCCGCCCTACTGCGGAGCAGCTAGATTATAGTCCTACTACTATCCGCCTTATAGAGCAGCTAGATCTTAGTCCTATAAACGTCGCCTATAACTTCTACGCGGCCCTATATTAGATTAATAAACATATTAGTATATTAAAGCCTAGTAATCCACAGTTTAAAGCCTACTATAAGCACGGTAATGTAAACCTCCCTTTATTCTAGCCTCTGCTAAAATATCTACGTAACCCTTTAAAGTCCTATAATACTTCTACTAGGTAGTTTAAGGAGTGGCTCCGCGCATATAATATAGCATTGGCTTTTACGTCCGTAAACTATACCGTTACCAACCGTAGTATAGCCTAGGGCGGCCCAAATTACTTCCAGATATATAGTAAGCTTTACCATTTATAGGGCCCACTAAAGCCTCCTACTAATATTACTCCGCAGTATACCTAGCTATACTTTTATAACCCTAGTTATACCATAAATATCTAGCTAGATATAACCATTCTGCAGTGCCTTAATACTATACTATCTAAGGTATAGAACCATTTTATCACCTTTTATTAAACCGTAAAGAAACAGCTTTAGGCTTAGCCAATAACAGCCCCATTATAGATTATTTTAAACCTATAAATACGGCTGATCTTAAAGGCTAGTGCTAATAGGCGCTATAAGAACCTCCTAATAAGTAATAAGGTAGTTGTTATTATACCAAACAAGTATAGTAATGCCAGCTTCCGCAATATTATACTTGCAAAGCGTTATATACCTAATAAGCAGCCGCGTTACTACTATATTAACTTAATATATACCGCATATATGCCGCTCCACTACATACTGCTCTTCCCCTATAGTAATACTGGCTGGCACTAAGGTCTCTAGCTACGCGACTCCAATTAGGCCTATTAGTAAGACCGTTTAATATAGCGGGCGTACTTTTGGTTTTACCTATATATCTAGATTAACTCTAGATTAATTTCTTTTACCTACTACTGGCTATTTTAGTAGTATATTGTAGATATATATATAAGCTTTTGCAATGTAGGAGAATTGAGTAAACAACTTAATTGTAAATCTATGGAAATCAGATGGTATATATACATAAAAGGTGTAGACAATAAAGGGGTAATTGACCGAGTCGGTAAGCGAGTCGGTGAGCGAGTTAAGGTAATACATAGGTGAAACAGTAGTGGTTTGGTAGGGTACCGTAGTCGGTTACAATATAGGCTCTATATAATTAAAATAAGCTTAGCTAGATCCACTTTAACTAAATAACCCTTCGCGTGGAGTTATATAATAGCGTTACGGATACTTTTACCCGCTATAATCTAGACCCTAAATTATTAGGCCGCCGTGTAATTCTTCTATTAAGTTTCCTTAGCGGAGATTGCTTTATTAGGCAGTACTATTAGAACTTAATAGCTATTATCCGTAAATACGGCCGTCTAAGTATATTTATTAAGCCTACTGCTAACCCTAAGTAGGATAAGATTACCCATAAGCTACTATTTAGGTAGACCGCTGTAGATAGGCTTGATCTAGTTATACGCGTCTTTTATATAAAAGTTATCTATATCCTACACAACCTAAAACAGAAGTAGATCTTTGGCCAGTACCGCAGCTATATCTAGGCTATTAAGTACTAGAAATGGGGCCTACCCCATATACACCTACTGCTCTTTTTATATCTGTATAACCGCAATAGGCTACTAGACCTAGCTATTATTAACCATTTTATGTCTATAGAGCTTCTATAGCTAGAGGACAATCCTACTAGTTATCTTACTAAGATTATAAAGTTAATAATAGTTTACGGCCCTTACGGCTTCTAGAATCCGCGAGCTCCCTATATAGTTTTGCTAGAGCTAGGCCTTCTACTAACCTGCTTAAAGCAGTACCCTAAGCCTTTTAACCTTACTACTATTATATATGGGGACGGCTATCTAAAATACCACTATTATAATAATTAGCGGGCGTAATTTGTTTGCTTACTAAGGCCTCTTAGAGCTATATTTAAAATAAAAAACTGCTAGATTATTTTATATAGTCCATATCTAACTATAAAGTACTATGCCTATATAAATATTAAGATCTACGCCTCTATAAAGTCCGTTATGTATATCTATAAGTATATATATAAAGGGAATAACTATACTACTTTATAACTTATGGACTATAATAAGGTAAGCCAGTATTTATAGGGCCGTTATATTAGCCCCTCCAAGGCTATCTAGCGGCTATTTAAGTTTTCTATTTATAAGGAGTTCCCCCCTATAACCTAGCCTGCGGTATACCTTCTAGGTAAGTAGCCCGTATACTTTTAGCTAAACTAGTCTATAAAGGAAATCTAGTAGCGCCTTAAGCTCTCCTACTCTATACTAACGGCCTTCTTTAAGTATAATATAGAGTATAAGAATACCCGTAACCGCCTATATTAAGACTTCCCTAAGCGGTATATCTTTTATATAAAGCAATAAGAGTAGCGTCTACGCTAGTAAGGCCTTACAATAGGCCGTATATATTACTACAGTTTTATTACAGGCGAGAGGTTCTACTTACGGCTACTACTAATATCCATTTCCGGCCCTACCTCCTTTAAGGACCTCTATACTATTGCTAGTATGGTTTATTTAACCTTTTAGGCCGCCTATATAGCTCTAGGGCTACTAGAGGATAATTATAAGTAGATTAATTACTTTATAAAGGCCGCCGTTTTTGCCGCTAGCGCCTAGCTATACTCCTTATTTATAACCACTTTAATTTACAGCCCTATTGCGGAGCTAGTTGCTTTATAAAACCGCTTTAAACAGTCTATCTATAATAATCTACCTTAATTTCTGGCCTAGTAGCCTAATACTTCTATAGTTAGCAAGGATAATAACGCCTATACCTTATCTATTAGATACTTATAGATTACTAGAAGACACTTACAGACTATAGCCTACCCTAGTTTTAGCACTAGTGGGCTGTTATTGCTAAGGGAAGTAACCTACTTCTTATAGCCAAGCTATAGCAATACAACCCTATAGAGAAAGGTTGCTAGTTTACTAAGCTACGCTAGCAGCTAAATGCCAATTAGGCAGCGTGCTTTAGTACTATTATTGCCGCTATAGATATGGATTTGTAAATAGCCCGCCTCTTTCTTTAGGGCCCTATAGGTACTAGTAAAACATTTCTCTATTACTACCTCTGCCATTACTACCGCTTATATAGTAAGATTATTCTTTATATAGCTTCTTCTAGCATTACAGCCCTTTTACTACCTAGCAGCTGTACTACCTACTCCTATTTTTAGATACCTCTTAATCTATATAAAGAGTCTACTTATAATATCTCCAAAAGCTTAAATCTAGCTATGCTTTTATGCTATACTTCTTTGTTTATCTAGGATAAGGCGCTAATACAGCACTACTACTACTTTAAAGCCGTATACTATATGCTTACGGACATCCATTCTAATAACTCTACCTTTAGCGGACTTTCTACTATTTTAGGCGGTAACCTTACTTAGATACTGCCTATTATTCTATAAGGGAACCGCGCAGCCATTATAGGTGCCTACCTATAGTGGTCTTCCTCTAGCCTACCTTCTATATACTATCCCTATGGTTAAATATATATATCTACTAGGGCAAGATAAATTAGCGGTTTATAGCTTAGGTATAAAGCTTATCCTACAATCTAGCCCTAGCTAGTAGTATTAGCATCCCGCCTAGTATAGCTATATTATGGTTCTAGAAACCCTTTAATGGGTATATATACCCTCTATAACTACTTACTTAGATATATACTACCCCTAATACCTTCTACAATTACACTATCCTAACTATTTATAATAATACTATAGCTAAGATTAACGACGCTATCCTTCTACGGCTTTATAGCTCCCTAAGCACCTTTTATTTTATAGACTCTATAAAGCAAAATAGGGAAGAAGAAAATTATATAAAACTACTACTAGCGGAGCTTCTATAGACATTTAACCCTAATAGCTTACCTCTATTAAAGCTTTCCCTAAAGGAAGGCGCGCCTATACTTTTTTTATAAAACCTCTACCCTAATAAAGGGCTCTATAATAGCACCCATATAGTTATTACGCGCATAGGCCGCTGCTATATTAAAACTTAGATACTTAGCAGTAGCTTTTATAACTAGCTACGGCTAATTCCTTATATTAAGCTTACCTCTATAGAAGAAGAACTACCATTTATTATTAGTAAAAGGCAGTTTCTAATCTAGCTATACTTTACTATAACTATAAATAAGTCATAGAGGCAGTCTTTTAACTTTATTGGCGTTAACTTATATATACCAGTCTTTACCTATAGGCAGCTATATATTACGCTATTAAGAGTAACGGATATAGCTAGGCTTTTACTATTATTGCCATAGGATGGGGATGCTATAATAACTAATATTATATATCCGGAGGTATTGCTATAGTCTTAGTATATTACTAGCCGTTACGGGCTAAGATATAAGGGGATAGTATAGTAGTAGTAATAGTAATAGTAGAGGGCAGTAGGGTAGTAATAGGATAGTACTTAGTTTTGGGCTAATATTATATCTAGGGGTATTACTTTTATAACTGCCCTATAGGGCTAGTAAAACCTTTATAAATGCCCTATAGGGTCTAGTAAATACTCCCTTTTCCCTCCCTTCTTCCCCCCCTTCTCTTACCCCCCCCCCTACTTCTTATCTTTACCCCCCTTCTACTTCTTTACTATATCCGCTAAATAGCAAAGTAGCCCTATAACTTACTAGCGCTATATAGGGTAGGGACAGGCGTAGGTAGGTGGGGCTTTCTTCTTTTTATTATTATCATTATTATTATTGTTATTATTAGCGGTGGTAGCGACGGTAGTAGAAGGGGCTAAGATATAGAAGGAGGCGCGGCCGCAGTAGACTAGTAGGGTAGCAGTAATAGCTATAGTAGGGGCAGACGCTATTATCTCTATTAGTTATACTTTTTACTATTTATATTACTAACTTATAGGCCTAGAAGAAGTAGTGTGCCCCTTTACTACTATAATAGCAGTTAGTATAGCTACTGTATAGCTAGCCTATAACTAATATATATTCTATAAATAGGCTATAACCTTATATATATAACGCATAAGCCTACGGGGCTACTATACCCCAGCTTTACGCCAGGGCCGCCTCCATATTTAAGGCCCTAGCCTTAAGGCGGACCCCTAGTAGACCCTAGAAACTCCACCTAGGCTAAAAACCTACCATAGGAATACGCCCTAAACGCGCGGTAGGGGACATAGCGCCCATATTATAGCTATATTAGCGGTGGCGGCTTTAGCAGCGGCGGTAAGTATAGTAGGCAAGGGATTCTAGGCCCGGGGGGGGGGGGGGGGGGGGGGGGGGGGGGGGGGGAAAGGGGGGGGGGGGGTGGGGGGGGGGGGGGGAAAAAAAATGTGTTAAAA
>Ga0307507_10002484_pt1 | contig 38535 bp, 30 predicted proteins | sample 7_EM_MG_FD_207223 | JGI IMG/M metagenome (GOLD analysis project Ga0307507, IMG submission 207223) | Populus trichocarpa ectomycorrhiza microbial communities from riparian zone in the Pacific Northwest, United States - 7_EM | ecosystem: Host-associated > Plants > Roots > Unclassified | place...
GAAAACCGTCTGCTCATACGTCCGGTTGCGAATCCGTTCGAGTTCGGGAATCGGAAACTCGGCGTCCTCGAAAATGCTGAGCAGATCGTTCGGCAGATCGACCTCGCTCTTGTCGAGCTCGTCGATCAGCAGGACCCGAGGCAGCCGGCGAGGCAGGAACGCGGTACCGAGGACGCCGAGCCGGAGGAACTCGCCGATCGGCGGTTCCTCCACCGGATCGCCCCGATCACCCGAGACCGCGAACCGCGCGCCGGCGGCCTGGACGCGGCCGATCGCGTCGTAGTCGTAGAGCCCCGACCTCAGCGTTGTCCGGCTGGTGATCGGCCAGCGCAGCACGCGGCCGAGGCGCAGCTCCCACGCGATCCGGTAGGCCAGCGTGGATTTCCCGGTGCCCGGCCTGCCGGTGATCAGCAACGGGCGGCGCAGGAACAACGCCGCGTTGATCATGTCCAGCTCGGTGGAGCCGAGCCGCTGCGCGGAGAGGTGGTGCGCCCTGCCCAGTCGCCGGACGGACTCCTCGTCGGCGGCAGGCGGGACATCGGGGTCGGGCAAGGGACCGCCGTCGAAATCCCGCCACGGCGGGGGCGGTGGCAACAGTTCGGCCAGCTCGATGTCGTGGATAGGCCGACCGGAGCCGCGGTAAATCCACCAATCGGGCGATATCAGCCGAGAGGTTTCGCGCTCTGGCGCGACCTCTTCAGGATGCTCGCTCACGCTCATCCGCGGTTTCCCCTCGTTGCCGCGGGAAGCCAGGTGACTGATCGAAAACTGCCAAGCGACCCGGATCGTCCCAGAGTACCACTAAATCCCGCATCAGATTCTCGAGTAGGGGTGACGAATCTTCGAGCGCGGCCAGACGCGAGTCCTTGGCCTGCATCGGCAAATCCCCCAAACCGTCGCCTTTGGTGAACTCGGCGACCACCTCCCGAAGCAGGTCGAGTGGCGCGTCGGGGTGCCATAGTACTGCCGGCACCCCGGAACGCAAGGCTGCCGTGAGGCTGTCCGCCTTGCCCCCGGGCTCCGGCGCCGGGGCCGCACCCAGCACTACCAGCCCCCATTCCGGATCACTGAGAATGACGTCCAGCCGGGACGTGTCACTACCGTTCTCGAAATACACCCGAGTGGCCGCAGGGTCCACCATCAACTTGTCCCAGTGCATGTGCCAAAGGCGATGCCAATGCCGTGACCGCATCCGTTCGAGTGAGCGAACGACGATCAGGTAATCCACCGACAGTGGCCGCGGCGCACCGGACTCGTGCTCGCGGTGCCACAAGTGCACCGGCAGGCTGAGCAAGGCCCGCGGCAGCACGAACTCGATGCCCACCGAGCCGCGGTGCTCCGACCAGGTCCGTTCCGCCGCGACGACGAGGCTGTCCACATATCGTTCGAGGTCGGCGGCCGGCACGCCGGCCGTACCCCCGCTCGGCGGCGGCCATTCCTCGGGAACCTCTTGACACCAGTGGGAAACCTGGTAGCGACCGGGGTCGATCGCGTCATGGTCGACCAGGATCATCAGGTGCAGGCGCGTCCCTTCCGAGGACGGCACCGCGAGCGTCGCCCGACGCGCTTTCAATTGCGCCTCGAGCCGCAGCCGACGGGCCTGGAAGTCGTTCCACTCGATCAGCCGCTCGCGCAGCTCGCCCCCGAGGTGGTAGCCGACCAGTTCGAGAAAGGTGAACGCGGGAGGGAAGCCATCGGTGTCGGCACAGAAATCCGCCAGATGGGAGAACGCTTCCCACGCGCTGTGCAGCTGAGGCGGCGCCGGCGCACCGGTCCCGCCGGCGCGGCGGACGAGCTCGGCCAGCCGTGGCGGGGCGACGTCAGTGAGCCATTCACGCAGGCGTTTCTGCTCGGACGCCGGCAGCAGGTCCAGCACCCGTGGCCGGTGGACGAGCTGGCGGATCCGTTCACATTCCGGCGAGCCCGGTCGCATGAACCCGACGACGTGGACCAGCGCGAACATGCCGCCCTGGTAACGCATACAGGCGGTCACCACTTCGATCAGCCCGCTGCGCGGTGTCGTGTGATGCGGGACCGTCAGCTCGATGTCCAGCGTCTGCCCGATCAACCGGACCATCAAGGTCAGGTCCTCGGCAAGTCCCGCCTCGGCCATTACGTCGACGATCGCTTCGCGGACTCCGTGTCCCGGCACCTGGCGCAACACCCCCTACCACCTCGCTCGGTACGGAACCATGCCCCAGTGAACCCGCGGCTTACGCGCGGCCACGCCGATTTTACCTGCCGGAACGCGCGGCACCGGGTGCCAAAAACATGTCAGAGCGTTCCCCATCCGGCCACCCGTTCGACGAGTCTGCGCACCGCTACCGAACCGGGGTCGAACAATTGCACGACGCCGACGAGTTCGGCAACCCCGCCCTCGTAGCGCAGGCAGGTACGTACCAGTTCCATGACGTGCATCCTGGCCTGTGGGTGATACGCCACCATGGTCCCGATCTCCGGCCGAAGGTGACTCAGCAGAAGACGCCGGCTGTTCTCGTCGGCAACACAGGAAATGTCGAGCAGGAGCTCGGTGAGTTCCTGAATCCACGACATAGTGCCCTGTTTCCCGTTGACCGCCGCCGGGCCGCGGGAGGGTTTACCGTCGACGGCCGGTGAATTCCCCCCGAACAGCCGTAACCAGGCATCCACGGTCGTTTCCTTGACCATCTCCTGCTGAATGCGGCGGTAGGAGGGCGGGTCCGCGGCCGGGTCGTGCACTACCACGTCGCGGTAGAAGCGGTCCGACACGATCAGCACGAACGCGGCGCCGGACCGCTTCAACGCGCTCTTCGCTTCCGGCGCGTCGAGGATGCGGAACGTGAAGCTCGTCGCCTGGCTCACCGTGCCATGGCTCGCCTGGTGCACCTCGCCGGCGTGGAGCGCGACGCGCAGCTGGATGTTGGCTTCCTCGGCGTGCACGGCGTTGTGACGCCGTAGCTCGGCGAGCAGGCGGTCCGGGAACTGGGCGACCAGGTCCGCCTTGGCGACCTGGTCGGGCAGCTGGATCATCGCGCCATCGCCGGTGTTCTCGATGAAGCAGACGTCCCACGGGATACCGACTTCGGCGAACGACGTGCGCAGCAGGCCCCAGAACCCTTCGTGCACAGCCAGTTGGTGGGCGGTGGTTCGCTGTGGGCCGTTGTAGCCGGCGATGTCGACGGCCATGATCGTCTTGTGCTGTGTGGCTGGGTCCCAAGACACCGGACCTCCCCAATTACTCGGCATCCCTATTGTCACAGGTTCATCCATCTGCGGCCATGCTCGCGCGAGGTCGGGGGATAAGGTGTCCACTCTGGGCGAAAAATTGTCCAGAGACTGTCCTTGACATGCGAAGATGCGCCGTGCACACGAGACGCCTGCATCTGGTGGGCGCGGATGAGGATCACCGCGTCTCCACCATCGAGCTGTTCTTCGACCTCGTTTTCGTCTACGCCATCACGCAGACCACGCAGCTGATGGCCGACCACCTGAGCGTGCTCGGTGTCGGCCAGGGCATCGCCATGCTCGGCGTGCTGTGGTGGTGCTGGTGCAGTTTCGCCTGGCTGGGCACCACGATCCACGTCGACCACGGCATCGCGCGGCTGGCGATGTTCGGCGCGATGGCCGTGATGTTCCTGGTTTCACTGACCATCCCGGAGGCGTTCACCGACCGGCCCGGCGGGTTGTTCGCGCCGATCCTGTTCGTCGGCTGCTATTTCGTCGTGCGGGTGCTGCACCAGGTCGCGTATCTCGGCGCCGCGCGGCACGATCCGGGGCTGCGGAAGGTACTGCTCAAGATGTGGATCGGGCTCGGGCCGAGCATCGTGATCCTCGCCGTCGCCGCGTTCCTGAGCGGGCCGTGGCAGCTCGTGCTGTGGGTCGTCGCGCTGGCCGCCGACTACCTGAACGTCTATTTCTCCGGGCCCGAGGGCTGGCGGATGAACTCACCCGCGCACTTCGCCGAGCGGTTCGGGCTGATCGTGATCATCGCGCTCGGCGAGTCCATCGTGGCGATCGGGATCGGCATCGGCCCGCTGCCGATGACGTGGCTGATCGCGGGCGCGGCGGTCTGCGGGCTCGGGGTGGCCGCCGGGATGTGGTGGACCTACTTCGACGTCGTCGCGCGCGTGTCCGAGCACAAGCTGACGCGAACCACCGGAATCGAGCGCGTCAAGATCGCCACCGACTCCTACACCTACCTGCACCTGCCGCTCATCGCCGGGATCGTGCTGGTCGCGCTCGGCCTGAAGAAGGCCTTGCTGTACATCGCCGACACCGAGCACCACGCGCCCGGCGAAGCGGTGCACGGCGTCGCGATCTGGGCGCTGACCGGCGGGCTCGCGCTCTACCTGGTCGCGCTCAGTTCGCTGCGGCGGCGCAACCTGGGCAGCTGGAACGTCCAGCGCCTGGTGCTGGCCGTCCTGCTGCTCGCCGCGACGCCGCTGCTCGAGCACGTGCCCGCGGCCGCGCTCGTCGGGATCGTGGCCGCGCTGGTGCTCGGACTCATCACTTTCGAACGAATCCGGTGGGCGGAGTGGCGCAGAGAGGTACATGCACATCACGAGTGAGTGAGCCCGACTGGCGCATCCCGACATCCCGAGCTAACCTACTGACGAGTAGGTAACGGGATGGAGGACCCACATGGCCGCGCCGAGGAAACGGGACGCGATGGGCTGGGGGCTGGCCGCGCTGACCCGGCTCGCCGGGAGCAACGTCGTCGAGCGCACCGGGCTGCGCAAGCCCGTGCAGAACCTGGTCACGGCCGGGACCCGCAGCGGCTTCCGCGTCGCGGGCGCGGCTGGCCGGTCGTTCCGGTCGGTGCAGCGGCTCGGCAAGCCCGCGCGGCTCACGCCGGCCGCGGACACCGGGCTGTTCGACCTCACCCCGAGCGAGGACCAGCAGCTCATCGTCGAGACGGTCACCGAGTTCGCCGCCGAGCAGCTCCGCCCGGCCGCCGCGGACGCCGACGCCAAGCTCGACGCCCCCGAGGGCCTGCTGTCCCGGGCCGCCGAGCTGGGCATCAGCCTGGTCGGCATCCCCGAGGAGCTGGGCGGCGTCGGCGTCGAACGCTCGGTCGTCACCAACGCGCTGGTCGCGGAAGCGCTTGCGCACGGCGACCTCGGGCTCGCCCTGGCCGTGCTCGCACCGTCCGCGGTGAGCACCGCGCTGGTCAGCTGGGGCGACGAGCAACAGCAGGCCGACTACCTGCCCGCGTTCGTCGGGGAAAACGTCCCGGCCGCGGCGCTCACGCTGCAGGAGCGCACCCCGCTGTTCGACCCGTTCAAGCCCGCCACCAAGGCCCGCCGCACGCCGAAGGGCTACCAGCTCGACGGCGTGAAGTCCCTGGTCCCGCGAGCCGCGTCGGCCGAACTGTTCGTCGTTAGCGCGGACCTCGAAGGCCGTGGACCGGCGTTGTTCCTGGTCGAGTCGTCCAGCGCCGGGGTCTCCATCGAGGCCGAGCCCGCGATGGGCCTGCGCGGCGCCGCGACCGGAAAGCTGCACCTGGAGAAGGTCGCGCTGCCCGCGGGCGCGCTGCTCGGCGGCGGCAAGCTCGACGTCTTCACCGAGGTCGTGCGGCTTTCGCGGCTGGGCTGGGCGGCGCTCGCCGCCGGGACCGCGAAGGCCGTGCTCGACTACGTCGTGCCCTACGTCAACGAGCGGAAGGCGTTCGGCGAGCCGATCAGCCACCGGCAGGCGGTGGCGTTCTCGGTGGCCGACATCGCGATCGAGCTCGAGGGCCTGCGCCTGGTCACGCTGCGCGCCGCCGCGCGGGCCGAGCAGGGCAAGGACTACGCCCGCGAGGTCGCGCTGGCCCGGAAACTGGCCGTGGACAAGGGCATGCAGATCGGCAACGCGGGCGTGCAGCTGCTCGGCGGCCACGGCTTCGTCAAGGAGCACCCGGTCGAGCGCTGGTACCGCGACCTGCGCGCCATCGGCGTCATGGAAGGCGCTGTCCTTCTTTAGGAAAGGCTTGGCATGATCAACCTGGAAGTCCCCAAGAAGGCCGGCGCGCTGATCAACCAGGCGTACCAGGCCGCGGCCGAGGTGTTCCGGCCGATCTCACGCAAGTACGACCGCGCCGAGCACACCTACCCGGCCGAGCTGGACATGTTCGCCGCGCTCCTGGACGGCCTCAACTCCTCCGGCGAGGGCGGCGCGGGCGCGGCCGGCGTGCGGCGCAACGACGACGGTGGCAAGGGAAACCGCAACGGTGCCAACCTGAATCTCGTGCTCGGCACGATGGAGATGTGCTGGGGTGACGTCGGTCTGCTGCTGGCGATGCCTCGCCAAGGTCTGGGCAACGCGGCGATCGGCTCGGTCGCGACCGACGAGCAGCTCAAGCGGTTCTCCGGGCTGTGGGCCGCGATGGCGATCACCGAGCCGGACTGCGGCTCGGACTCGGCGGCCATCACCGCGACGGCCCGCCTCGACGGCGACTCGTATGTACTGAACGGAGAGAAGATCTTCGTGACGTCCGGGGAGCGCGCGGACGCCGTCGTCGTCTGGGCGACGCTGGACAAGTCAAAGGGCCGCGCGGCGATCAAGTCGTTCGTAGTCGAGAAGGGCACGCCGGGCTTCGAGGTCGTGCGCGTCGAGCACAAGCTCGGCATCCGCGCGTCGGACACGGCGGTGCTGCGCTTCGAGAACTGCCGCGTGCCTCGTGAGAACCTCCTTGGCACGCCTGAAATCAACACAGCCACCGGGGGGTTCGCGGGGGTCATGCAGACCTTCGACAACACGCGCCCGCTGGTCGCGGCGATGGCCGTCGGCGTCGCGCGTGCCGCGCTGGAGGAGACTCGCCGGATTCTCGAAGGCGCCGGGATCACGATCGACTACGACCGCCCGGCCCACATCCAGCACGCGGCCGCGGCGGCGTTCCTCCAGCTCGAGGCCGACTACGAGTCGGCTTACCTGTTGACGCTGGAGTCGGCGTGGATGGCCGACAACCGGCAGCCGAACTCGCTGCAGGCGTCCATGGCGAAGGCCAAGGCGGGCCGGTCGGTGGTGGAGATCGCGCTGAAATGCGTCGAGCTGACCGGGGCGTACACCGAGGAATCGCTGCTGGAGAAGTGGAGCCGGGACGCGAAAATCCTGGACATCTTCGAAGGCACGCAGCAGATCCAGCAGCTCATCGTGGCGCGGCGGGTGCTGGGGAAGTCGTCAGCGGAGTTGAAGTAGGCGGGGGTCGGGTCGTCATGAGTGGTAAGTGCCATGCTCTGGTCCGGTGTGCTGAAGGGGACTTTCCTCGCGTGAGGTGAGAGGAAAGTCCCCTTCATAACGTGTGTCGGCGGGGCTGTGGGGCAGGTGTGACTGTTGGGACGGGTGGGGTGGTTCGCGGTGGGGTCGTGAGTGTTTAGGAGTGTTAGAACACCTCTAGCCACTCACGACGGTTGTGTGTGGGATAGGTGGGGTTGCTGAGGCGGTGCATGGTCCGGCAGCCCGCAGGGGTGGACAAATCTGCCTGTCTGGCCCTCGCCTCCGCAGGGCTCCTCGTGGTGTTTCTCGTGGAGAACGCATCAGTCGACCCGGCGCGGCCCTACGACGTCGTCGTCGGCGAGGCTGCTGTCCATGGCCGACGGCGTCGGGCTCGGGCCCGGCGTTCGTCCGGTCCGTCGGCCTGGCCGCCGGGCTGCTGCTGATCGGCCTCGCCGTACTGCTCGGCGGGCTTGCCTTCCGCCGCTCCCGAAGTGCGGCTTAGTCCTCCGCCGCGATCCGGTCGTCGATGAACTCGTCGAGGTACCGCCAGGTCGTACCGCGAGCCTTGCGGCCGGTGAGGACGCCGAGGTGCCCGCCCGGCGCGGTCTTGAACCGCACCTCCGGCGCGTTGTCCAGCAGCCCGACGACCCGCTCGACCGACGCCCGCGGCGCGATCGTGTCGTTCTCGCCGGCGACGATCAGCGTCGGCACCTTCACCGCGGACAGCGAGATGATCCGCCCGTTGAGGTCGACCTTGCCCTCGGCGAGGTCGTTGGTGCGGAAGAGCCGGTGATAGAGCTGGCCGAACGTCCGCCCCGGGTAGGCGTACATGTTGTCCATGAAGTGGTCGACGGCCTCGATCTGCGCGAGGTAGTCCCGGTCGTCGAGGTTCTTCAGGATCGCGATCGGCTTGGTGATCTCCTTGCTGATCCCGGTGGCGCGGAACACCTTGGTGACCAAATAGGACGGTGCGCCGCCGAACATGCGGTAGATCGGGGTCAGCAGGTGTCCGCCGGTGAGGTCGACCAGCGGGCGGAACGGCGCGACGATCGGGATCGCGGTGAAGTCCACCGGTGAGCCGATCGCGGTGATCGAGGCGATCGGCAGCTCGGGCTGGTCGGCGTTCACCAGCATCGAGAAGATCCCGCCGAGCGACCACGAGACCAGGTGCACGCCCTGGTCGCCGGCGTCCTTGCTGACCTTGCGGATCGCCCGCGGCAGCACCTCGTCGATCCAGTGCTCGATGCCCAGGCGCCGGTCGGAGAACGCGACCATCCCGTAGTCGACCAGGTAGACGTTGCGCCCGCCCTCGACCAGGTGCTCGATCAGACTGCAGCCACGGCGCAGGTCGAAGCAGATCGCGGGCGCGGCCAGCGGCGGCACGAGCAGGATCGGCGGCCCGGAGGTCTTCGCGCCGCTGTGCGTCATCCGGTAGACCGAGCGGTTCGGGCCCTGGTCGATCAGCACGCGCGGCATCGGGCGCAGGTCGGCGACACCGCCGTGCAGCGTTTTCCCGACGACGTTCGCCGCCGCCGCGGCCAGCCGTGCGGCCGGTGATGCCATCGGGTGCCTCCTGGAAGTTCCGTGAATTCCAGGCAATCTTGCCGTGCGACGCCGACGCATTCAACACCGCCGTCGCGCCGAGCCCGTCCATTTCGGACGGTGATTAGGCCGTCCGTGTTACTTCTGCGGTCCGGAATCGGCCGCGGGCGCACTCTGCGCGGCCCGCGCTTCATAGTCCGCCCGGGCCGAAGAATGGGCCGCTGAAGCCAAAAGCTGGTCCGCTTTCAGCGCGCGGGCGAGTGCTTCTCCCGCCCGCCGAGGGAGCAACCGGGTGAGCTTGCCCATAGTGCCCAGCGAGCGGGGCACAAAGACCTCGAAACGAGGTTTGAGCAGGGTGGTGACGATGGCGTCCGCCACATCCTCTGCCCGGACGGATTTGAAGAATTTCGCCTCGCCGAGCCCGGCAGCGAGTTCCGTCCGCACGATTCCGGGCATCACGCACGAAATGCGGACGCCGCTGCCGTGCAGTTCCAGATGCACCGCTTCGGACAGCCCGACGACGGCGTGTTTCGTAGCGCAGTAGGTCGCCGCGCCGGGGAATCCGGCCTTGCCGGCGAACGAAGCGACGTTGACGATGTGCCCGCTGCTGCGTGGCCGCATCCGTTTCACCGCCTCACGCGTGCCGTGCAGGACCGCGTGCAGGTTGATCTCCAGCTGACGCCGGGTGGTCGCATCGTCCTCTTCCTCGAGCCGGGCGAGCGGCATGATCCCGGCGTTGTTGATCAGCACGTCGATGCGGCCGAAGCGCCGCTCGACCTCGTCCAGGAACGCGGTGAAGCCGCCGATGTCGGTGACGTCCAGTGGCAACGCAGCGGCCCCGAGTTCGCCGGCGGTCTTCTCGGCGCGGACCTGGTCGAGGTCGCCGATGATCACCCGCGCACCGAGCCGGGACAGCGCCGCGGCGGTCGCGGCGCCGATCCCCTGCCCGCCGCCGGTGATGACGACGACCTTGCCGGTGAGCTGCTCGACCATGGGTCACTCCTCCGCGTCGACACTGTTGGCATCGCGTCAACAGTGTCCCTCCGCGCCGCCGATCCCGCTACCCGACGCGGTACTCGAACACCTGCCCGATCCAGCCGTCGACATCGAACCGGACGGTCGGCTTGAAGCCCTTGCCCTCGTAGTACTGCTCCAGTTCGCCGTCACCGCCGGCCCAGCAGTCGACCCGCACGAGGTCGATCCTGCGACGGCGCGCCTCGTCGCAGGCGTACTCGATCAGCCTGCCGCCGACGCCCTTGCCGCTGAAGCGCCGCGACGTGATCAGCAGCCGGATGTACAGCTCGCGCTCATCGACAGCCGGAATGTTCCGCCCGCGCTCTTCGGCGACGACCAGCGCGCCTACGGGCTCGCCCCCGATCTCCGCGATGCGCAGACCGGGGTCGGCCGCCATGCCCGTGACGTACTCGACGCGTTTCGGGTCGGCCGACACCGGTTCGGTCCCCCACTGGCCGGAACTGCCGCGCGCGACGAGCCACTCGACGGCTTCGTCGAAGAAGCCGAGGATCAGGTCGACGTCGGCAAATTCACCCGATCGAATGACAACGGTGTCCATGCCTCCTGTCTACCGGACGGCGAGCACGCGCGGGCCGTCTTCGGTGATCGCGACAGTGTGTTCGACGTGCGCGGCCCGGCTGCCGTCGGCGGTGTGGATCCTCCAGCCGTCGTCGGCGTGGCGATAGTCGTCCGTCCCGCCCGCGGCCTGCGGACCGCGCGGCGGCTGGGCGGCCGGGCAGAACCAGTGAGTGCGGTACCGGCGCGGAGACCGCGCCGGTACCGCGGGACTCACGGCAGGGTCAGGCCGTACGCGGCGAGCGCCGCCGGGACGGGCTGGAAGAACGTTTCGCCGCCGGAGGTGCAGTCGCCGCTTCCGCCAGAGGTCAGGCCGATGGCCGTGGACCCGTCGAACAGCGCGCCGCCGCTGTCGCCGGGTTCGGCGCAGACGTCGGTGTCGATGAGCCCGGTGACGGTGCCCTCCGAGTAGTTCACCGTCGCATCGAGGCCGGTCACGGTGCCGGAGTGGACACCGCTGGTCGAACCGCTGCGTGTCACCGATTCGCCGACGGTCGCGTCGCCGGCGCCGGTGATCTCCTGGCCGGTGTTCACCGCGCTGGGCGCGTCGACACCCTGGTCATAGGCCGCCCACGAGTAGTCGGTGCCGGGGAAATCAGCCTGCTGGGTCGTCGCGATGTGCTCGGCGTTGCCGGAGTCGGCCCACCAGTCGTTGGTGGCGACACCGCAGTGCCCGGCGGTGAGCATCGCGGGATTCCCGTTGGAGTCATGGACATTGAAGCCGAGCGAACACCGCAGCCCCTGGCCCCAGATGGCGTCGCCGCCGCTGATGAACAGGCGCAGCTTCCCGGTGGTCCGCTTGAGGTTCACCTTGTCGCCGAACCCGCTCAGGGTCGTGGTCAGCTTCGCCAGCGCGGCGCCGGTGACCGTCGAGTCGGCTGTCACGAGCACCTGGCCGCTGCGCGGGTCGACACGCCACGCCGTGCCCGCGATCCGGGCCGACCGGTTCAGCTCGGAGGTCACCACGCGCGCGGCCGCCATCTTGGCGGACAGCGCGGCGGCACCGCTGGTCTCGAGTGGGGCGGCTGCCGCGGGAACGGCGAGTGCCACGCCCGCGACGAGCGCGGCCGCGGCGCAGAGGGTCAACCCGCGACGAGGAAAACGTGATGGGGACATGGGCCATCTCCATAAGGGTCAAATGGGTCGATGACACACCGGTGCTGGGCAACCGAAACCGCGCGCGGCGCTCAGCGTAGAAGTCTCCAAAGTGGCTTTCCACCCACTAAAGTCGTGACTTCGTTATCCGCCCACAGTGTCCGCTCAGGAAACGCCGAGGTGGCGCGCGATCAGCATCTTCTGGACTTCGCTGGTGCCCTCGCCGATCTCGAGGATCTTGGCGTCGCGGTAGAAGCGGCCGACCGGGAACTCGTTCATGAAGCCGTAGCCGCCGAAGATCTGGGTCGCGTCGCGGGAGTTGTCCATCGCCGCGTTGGAGGCGACCAGCTTCGCGATCGACGCCTCCTTCTTGAACGGCTCGCCGCGCAGCATCTTCGACGCCGCCTGGTAGTAGGCCAGGCGGGCGGTGTGCGTGCGGACCTCCATGTCGGCGATCTTGAACTGGATCGCCTGATACTCCCCGATCCGGTGGCCGAACGCCTCGCGTTCCTTGGCGTAGCGCAGGCATTCGTCGACGCAGCCCTGCGCGAGACCCACGCTGAGCGCGGCGATCGCCACCCGGCCTTCGTCCAAAATGGACAGGAACTGCGCGTAGCCGCGGCCTCGCTGGCCGACCAGGTTCTCCACCGGCACCCGGACGTCCGCGAAGGACAGCTCGTGGGTGTCCGAGCAGTTCCAGCCGACCTTCGAGTACTTCGGCGCCACCGCGAAGCCGGGGGTGCCCGACGGGACGATGATCGCCGAGATCTCCTTGCGGCCGTTCTCCATCACGTCGGTGACCGCGGTGACGGTGACCAATCGCGTGATATCGGTGCCGGAGTTCGTGATGAACGCCTTGCTGCCGTTGATGATCCAGTCGTCGCCGTCGAGCCGGGCGCGCGTGCGCGTGGCGCCGGCGTCCGAGCCACCACCCGGCTCGGTCAGGCCGAAGGCGCCGAGCGCCTCACCGGTGCACAGCTCGGGCAGCCACTTCTCCTTCTGCTCCTGGGTTCCGAAGCGGAAGATCGGCATCGCACCCAGCGAAACCCCGGCCTCCAGCGTGATGGCCACCGACGAATCCACTCGCGCGAGTTCTTCCAAAGCCAGGCACAGCGCGAAGTAGTCGCCGCCCATGCCGCCGAACTCCTCCGGGAAAGGCAGCCCGAACAGGCCCATCTCGCCCATCTTGGCCACGATCGCGTACGGGAACTCCTCGCGCTCGTACAGTTGGCCGATCACCGGCGCGACTTCGGCGTGCGCGAAGTCCTCCACGGTCTTGCGAAGGGCCTCGTACTCTTCGTCAAGGCGGAAGTCGATCACGGTGTCTCCTCTTGGGGTTTCACGACTGCCAGCGTTTCGTCCAGCGCGACCTGTTGGCCGGCCCGGACGGGAAGTTCGGCGACCACACCGTCGATCGGCGCGGTGACGGTGTGCTCCATCTTCATCGCCTCGACGATCAGCAACGGCGTCCCGGCCTTGACGACGTCGCCCGCAGCCACCTTGACCACGAGCACAGTGCCCGGCATCGGACTGGTGACGGGCCCGGCCCCGGCGGCCTCACCACGGGAGGACAGCACGAACTCCTGCTCCCCGAAGGCGAAGCCGTGTCCGTCGCGAGCGAGCCAGACCGTCCTGTTCGGACCTTCGGCGTGGCGGTAGCGGTGGAATCCGTTGGCGTGACGCAGCTCCAGGACGTCGCCGTCGCGCCGCGCCGATACCCGCACCGGCTCGGCATCGTCGACGTACACCAGCGCGTCGGCCGGGATCCCCTCGACGCGCACGACCGCTTTCGCCGTCCCCGCCTTCAGACGGAACGTCACGCCGCCGGAACCGCCCATGCGCCAGCCGTTCGGCACGTCCCAGGGGTCCACAGTGGACGACGTGGGCTGCAGCTCCAGGAGCCGGTCCAGCGCCGCCGCGACGAAGAACTCCGTCGGCACGTCCGCGGAGACCAAAGTGGACAGCCGGCGGTCGACCAGTTCGGTGTCGAGCTTGCCCGCCCGGACGTCCTCGTCGGCCAGCAGGGCGCGCAGGAACGCGATGTTCGTGCCCACACCGAGCAACGCCGTGTCGGCCAGCGCGAGGTCGAGCCGGTGCAGGGCGGCCGCACGGTCCGGGCCCCAGGCGATCACCTTGGCCAGCATCGGGTCGTAGTTCGAGCCGATCACCGCGCCGCGGGTCATCCAGGAGTCGACGCGCACGCCGTCGCCCGAGGGCTCGTGCACGGCCAGCACCGTCCCACCCGTCGGGATGAACCCGCGTGCTGGATCCTCGGCATAGACCCGCGCTTCGACGGCATGGCCGTTCAGCCGGACATCCTCCTGCGCCAGCGCCAAAACCTCACCGGCGGCCACGCGGACCTGCCACTCGACCAGGTCCAGACCGGTGACCAGCTCGGTCACCGGGTGTTCGACCTGCAGCCGGGTGTTCATCTCCATGAAGAAGAACTCGTCCGGGTCGTGCGCCGACATGATGAACTCGACCGTGCCCGCGCCGACGTACCCGACCGCGCGCGCCGCCTCGACCGCCGCCGAACCCATCTTCGCCCGCGTGGCCTCGTCGAGGAGCGCGGAAGGCGCTTCCTCGATGATCTTCTGGTGCCGACGCTGCAGGCTGCACTCACGTTCACCGAGGTGGATGACGTTGCCGTGCCGGTCGGCCAGGACCTGGATCTCGATGTGCCGCGGCGTCGTGACGAACCGCTCCATCAGCAGCGTGTCGTCGCCGAAGGACCCCTTGGCCTCCCTGCGGGCGGACTCGATCGCCGCGTCCAGTTCGGACTCGGCGTGCACCAGCCGCATGCCCTTGCCACCGCCACCGGCGGACGGCTTGAGCAGCAGCGGATAGCCGACCTTCGCCGCGGCTTCGGCGAACCCACCGGCCGGAATGTCCACATCGGACGCACCGGGCACGACCGGGACGCCGGCCTTCGACACCGTCGCCTTGGCGCGGATCTTGTCGCCCATCGCGTCGATCGCGGCCACCGGCGGCCCGATGAACACCAGCCCGGCGGCCTCGCAGGCACGCGCGAACTCGGCGTTCTCCGCCAGGAACCCGTAGCCGGGGTGCACGGCCTGCGCACCGGAGGACGCCGCGGCGTCCACAATGGCCGGTATCGACAAATAGCTTTTCGCCGCTTCGGCCGGGCCGATGCGCACCGCCGTGTGCGCCGCGCGGACGTGCCGCGCCTCGGCGTCGGCGTCGCTGTACACCGCGACCGCGCGGATGCCCAGGTCACGCAGGGTGCGAATGACCCGGACCGCGATCTCGCCGCGGTTCGCGACCAGCACTGAGTCGAACATCATTCAGTCACATCCGGAAGACGCCGTAATTGGTTTCAGTCAAGGGTGCGTTGGCGGCGACCGACAGCGCGAGGCCGAGCACCGTGCGGGTGTCCGCCGGGTCGATCACGCCGTCGTCCCACAGCCGCGCGGTGGAGTAGTACGGGCTGCCCTGCGCCTCGTACTGCTCGCGGATCGGGTCCTTGAACGTCTCTTCGTCCTCTGTGGACCATTCGTCGCCACGCGCTTCGATGGCGTCGCGGCGGACCGTCGACAGCACCGAGGCCGCCTGCTCGCCGCCCATCACCGAGATCCGCGCGTTCGGCCACATCCACAGGAACCGCGGCGAGTACGCCCGCCCGCACATCGAGTAGTTCCCGGCGCCGAACGAGCCGCCGATCACCACGGTCAGCTTCGGCACCCGCGCGCACGCCACCGCGGTGACCATCTTCGCGCCGTGCTTGGCGATTCCGCCGGCCTCGTAGGCACGGCCGACCATGAAGCCGGTGATGTTCTGCAGGAACAGCAACGGGATCGAGCGCTTGTCGCACAGCTCGATGAAGTGCGCGCCCTTCATGGCGGACTCGCTGAACAGCACGCCGTTGTTCGCGATGATGCCGACCGGATGGCCGTGGATCCGCGCGAACCCGGTGACCAGGGTGGCGCCGTACTCTTTCTTGAACTCCGCGAACCGGCTGCCGTCGACGAGCCGCGCGATCACCTCACGCACGTCGTAAGGCGTTCGCGGGTCGGTCGGCACGACGCCGTAGAGCTCGGCGGGGTCGACCGCGGGTTCCTCGGACGGGAGGACGTCCCACGGGCGCGGCGCGCGCGGGCCGAGCGTCGACACGATCGAGCGGACGATCCGCAGCGCGTGCGCGTCGTCGTCGGCCAGGTGGTCGGTGACGCCGGACTGACGCGCGTGGACGTCGCCGCCGCCGAGTTCCTCCGCCGTGACCACCTCGCCGGTCGCGGCCTTCACCAGCGGCGGGCCGCCGAGGAAGATCGTGCCCTGGTTGCGGACGATCACGGCCTCGTCGCTCATCGCCGGGACGTACGCGCCGCCCGCGGTGCACGAGCCGAGCACCGCGGCGACCTGCGGGATGCCGCGCGCGGACATCGTGGCCTGGTTGTAGAAGATCCGGCCGAAGTGCTCGCGGTCCGGGAAGACCTCGTCCTGGCGCGGCAGGAACGCGCCGCCGGAATCCACCAGGTAGACGCACGGGAGGTTGTTGTGGAGCGCCACCTCCTGCGCGCGAAGGTGCTTCTTCACGGTCAGCGGGTAGTACGTGCCGCCCTTGACGGTGGCATCGTTGGCGACGACCACGCACTCGCGCCCGGAGACTCGCCCGATCCCGGTGATGATGCCCGCGGACGGCGCCTCGTCGTCATACAGTCCGGTGGCGGCCAGCGGGGACAGCTCGAGGAACGGCGAGCCGGGGTCGAGCAGGGTGTCGACCCGGTCGCGCGGCAGCAGCTTGCCGCGTTCGACGTGCCGCGTGCGCGACTTCTCGGGACCTCCGAGGCGGGCGCTCGCCAGCCGTTTCCGCAGGTCTTCGACGAGTTCCGCGTGCGATGTGGCGTTGCGGGCGTAGGCCTCGCCGTCCGGGTTCGCCGTCGTCGGAAGTACCGGCGTGTCCATGAGCTCCCTCGAAGTTAGCGGTCGTTAACCTCAGGCCCGATGTTAGCGACCGCTAACCTGGCTGTCCAGTCGCCTGAAAGCCGTGAAGGACCCCTTACCGGCTCTTACAGCCGGTAAGGGGTCCTTCACGGACGACCCGTCAGCCGATGGCGGCCTTCAGCGGGGCGTAGTAGCCGCCGGACTGCCCGGAGGCGGTCGGGTGGTAGGACTCGACGACCGGCCACGTGAGGCTGTGGAGGTAGTCGTCGGCCGAGGAACAGATGTTGTGCCCGGCGAATGCCGACCGGACGTCGACGAAAGTCGCTCCGGCCGCACTCGCGCGTTGCGAAATCACCGAAGCGAGGGTGTCGGAACCGGAATTGATCGCCGACCTTTTCGTATCGCTCAACCCCACCCAGCACGAACCGGGCACGGTGTAGAAGCGTGGATACGAGAGGACGACCAGCCTCGCGCTCGGAGCCTTTTGCTTGATCGCGTTGTAGACGTTGGTGAGTAACGACGGAAGCGTGTTGTTGATGTAGGTCTTGGCGGTGTTCACCCGATTGACGCAAGTGCTGTCACTGCCTGTGGTGCACGTGGTCATCACGTCGGCGAAACCGGCGTCATTGCCGCCCACCGTGACCGTGACCAGCGTCGCTCCGGAGGAGAGCGAGTTGATCTGGCTGAGCACGTCGCCGGTCCTCGCGCCCGAGCACGCGAGGAAACTGAACGAGGTGCCGGAATGGGCGTTGGCCCACAACTGCGGATAGGAGTTGGAACTGCGGTAGCAACTGCCCGAGCTGCCATAGCTCCCGGCACCCACTCCGGAGGAGTAGGAATCGCCGAGTGCCGCGTAGGTCGTCGCGGCATGCGCTGTGCCTGCCACGCCGAGCGTAGTCAGGACGGCGACCCCCAGGGCCGCACCGAACCGCGAAAATGGACGTAGTGATTTCCGGGAGAGAACAGCCATGGGTCACTCCTTTGTGACATGGGCCGACTCCAAAAGTGCAACAGGCCACACCCCCTAATTGGAAGACCCCTACCCGGAAGTAACCCGCTCGGCCCAGCCCATAAGTCAGTACCGGTTGTTAGCGATCGCTAACCTGCTGGCCTACTATGGCGGGATGCCCGCCACCCCCACCCCCCTCGCGAACGGCGAGAAGGCGAACCGGCGTGAACAGATCATGGCCGCGGCCGCGGAGCTGTTCGCCCACCACGGCTTCCACGGAGTGGGCATCGACGACATCGGCGCCGCGGTCGGCATCTCCGGCCCGGCGCTGTACCGGCACTTCCGCAGCAAGGACGCCATCCTCGGCGAGATGCTCAACTCGATCAGCCGCTACCTGCTCGACGGCGGCACGGCGCGGGCCAGCCACCCCGGCGAGCCGGACGAGGTGCTCACCGGCCTGGTCCGGTTCCACGTCGAGTTCGCGCTGGAGCATCCGGCGTTGATCACGGTGCAGGAGCGCAACCTCGCGAATCTCACCGACGGTGACCGCAAGCAGGTGCGCGCGATGCAACGGCAGTACGTCGAGGTCTGGGTGCGGGCGATCCGCGATGCCGTGCCCCGGATCGGCGAACGGCAGGCGCGCTCGGCCGCACACGCCGTGTTCGGACTGATCAACTCGACGCCGTACAACCGCCATCTCGGTGACGACGAACTCGCCGAACTGCTCTGCCGCCTCGCCCTCGGCGCGCTCCGCGCGGCCGGCTGAACCCGGCGGATCAAGGTATCCCCACGACCGCCGGTGCTGGTGTTTGATAGGCACGTGGACCCGGATCGGAGCGAGCAGGAGCGGCAGCTGGTCGAGAAGGCGCAGCGTGCCCTTGTCGCGATCAGTCTCGGCGAGGACGCGGAGGCCCTCGGGCACCTCGCGCCCAGCTCAGTCGAGCCGCAGGCCCGCTCGGACGAGACGAAGGCGCTGATGCTGCTGCTCTTCGGCGAGTGCAGCGCGATGGTGTCCACGCTCGGCGACGGCGGCAGCGCCCCGGTCAAGGTGCAGGTCTTCGACGAGGACGGCGAGGAGGTCTCGATCGACCAGGCCGACCCGCCGGTCCGCACCGCCGTCCGCACGCTGCTGGCCGAGGTGCACGGCAACACCGCGGCGGCGCAGGAGCAGGTCGAGATCGCGCTGGCCAACGCGGCCCCGGACGAGGTCGACAGCCTGGTGCTGCAGGCGCTGCGCTGGACGATCCGCCTTTCGGTGGAATGCCTCGACCGCGACCTCCCGGTGGCGGCCTGGATCTCCGACGCGGTCTCCGACTGAACTAGCCCAGCAGCGACTTCACCAGCGCCGCGATCTGATCCGTTTCGATCAGGAACGAATCGTGCCCGTACGGCGAGGAGACCACCGACGGCTCGGTCCCGAGGCCCGCGGCGAGCTCCGCCGACTGGTAGAACGGATACAGCCGGTCACTGTCGACGCCGGCGATCACCGGCCGTGCGGTCACCCGCGCCAGCGCCGCCGCCACGCCGCCGCGTCCGCGTCCGATGTCGTGGGTGTTCATGGACTCGGTGAGCACGAGGTAGCTGTTGGCGTCGAACCGGCGGGCGAGCTTGCCGGCGTGATGGTCCAAATAGGACTCAATGGCGAACCGCCCGCCCTGCAAGGGATCCTCCGCCTCCTGGTGCTCGCGCCCGAACCGCTGCGCCAGCTCTGCTTCGCTGCGATAGGTGACCTGCGCGATCCGCCGGGCGATCCCGAGGCCGACGTCGGGGCCGGACGCCTCGCGGTAGTAATCACCGCCGTGCCAACACGGGTCGGCGCGGATCGCGTGCAGTTGCGGCGCGGCCCAGGCGATCTGCTCGGCCGACGCCCGCGCGGTGGCGGCGAGCACGAGCACCGACGCGACCCGCTCCGGCAGCCCGACGGCCCATTCGAGCGCGCGCATCCCGCCCATCGACCCGCCGACGACCGCCGCCCAGCGGCCGATCCCCAGCGCGTCCGCCAGCACCGCTTCGGCGGCCACCTGGTCGCGCACGGTCAGCACCGGGAACCGGCTGCCCCACGGCGATCCGTCCGGCGCGGGCGAGGACGGCCCGGTCGAACCCTGGCAGCCACCGAGCACATTCGGGACCACCACGAAGAATTCCCCGGTGTCCACGGCCCGTCCCGGCCCGATCAGCGCGTCCCACCAGCCCGCGCTCGGATGCCCCGGCTCGACGGGACCGACGGCGTGACTGTCACCGGTCAGCGCGTGCTCGACGAGGACCGCGTTGGACGCGTCGGCGTTGAGCGTGCCCCATGTTTCATACGCGAGGGTGAACGCGGGCAGTGCGCCGCCGGCCTCGAGCGCGAGTGCGGGCCCGGCGACGAACCGGCGCCTGCCGGGCGGGTCGCCCGCCCGCCAGGCCCCGGTGACCGGCTCCGACGTCATCGGGTTTCTCCTTGCGGCTCAAGGGGGTCGGCTGCCTGCCCGAAGCTAGCCGCGCGAAACGGGGCACCCAACCACTCCCACCTCATGAGAGCACGTCGTGAATGGTAAGTGTCGTTCTAACGACACTTACCACTCACGACCACCGGGCCCAACGGAACCGCAGGCCGGCCACGCAGACTTGCCCACCCACCTGCAGCCGCCGGACCACGCCGCCTCAGCAACCCCACCTACCCCACACGCAACCGTCGTGAGTGGCTAGAGGTGTTCTAACACTCCTAAACACTCACGACCCCACCGCAAGCCACCCCACCCGACCCAACAGCCACACCCGCCCCACAGCCCCGCCGACACACGTCATGAAGGGGACCTTCCTCTCACCTCACGAGAGGAAAGTCCCCTTCACAACGCTGGACGAGAGCATGGGCACCCTTCAGACCGCAGGTACACAAATGCACACTGGCTCTAACGACACTTACCACTCACGACGTCTGGTTCCGCAAGCGCTTGCGGAGCTACTGGACCACAATGGCCGGGTGGTCTCGGTGCGCAGCGTGGTCGACCGGGTGGGGCCGACGCTGCTCCACGCGCTTCAGGTGCCCGAAGACTGCCCGGCCGTCGGCGACGTCGTGATCGCCGAGCCCGGCGGGACGCTGAGCTTGGCCGCGGGCGATCTCGTGCTCGGGGTGGCCACCACCGCACCTGAGGACGCCGCCGAGCTGGTCCGGCTCAGCGCCGAGCACGGCGCCGCCGCCGTCCTGTTCAAGCCGCCGCTGGCCGCCAAACCCTCGGTGAAGCGCGCCGCGAAGTCGGCCGGGATCGCGTTGATCCAGGTCCACGCGGCGACGTCGTGGGCACAGCTGGTGTGGCTGCTCAGGACCGTCCTCGACGCGCTCGCGGACGAGTCGGAGAACCTCGAAAACGGCGGCGATCCCGGCTCCGGTGACCTTTTCCGGCTCGCCGACGCGGTCGCCTCCGTCGTCGATGCCCCGGTGACCATCGAGGACACCAATTCGCGCGTGCTCGCCTACTCCGCGCGCCAGGACCTCACCGACCCCGCTCGCGTCGCCACCATCATGGGCCGCCGGATCCCGGACGACGTCCTGGCGCGCTTCCGCTCGCGGGGCGTCTTCCGGGAGCTGTCGCGGGGCCGCCAGACGATCTTCGTCCCGGCGCAGCGCGACGGCACGCTGCCGCGGCTGATCGTGCCGATCCGGATGGGCGGCGAACTGCTCGGCTCGATGTGGGCGGTCGTCGCCGGCCCGGTCTCCGACGAGCGCGCAGCCGCCTTCGCCGACGCTGCGCCGGTTGTCGCGCTACACCTGCTTCGCCGCCGCGCGCACACTGACGCGCAACGGCGTGCTTCGGCCGAGTTGCTGCGTACGGTGCTCGAAGGCCGAGCCAACCCCCGCAAGGCGATGGCCGAGCTGGACCTGTCCGACGAGCCGCACCGGGTGGTCGTCATCGAGGTCACCGGCGGCGACGGACGCGACGCCGAGGGCCTGCGGCTGGCATTGCTCGAGCGCATCTCCCAGGGCATCGGCCGCCGCCCGGTCGCCACCGAGCTCGGCGGGCTGCTCTACGCCGTCGTCCCGGACACCACGGGCCCGGGCGGCTGGGCCGAGCTGCGAGACGCGCTGACGGTGCAACCGGCGCCGCGCCGCGGCGGCCTGCCCCGCGCGGCCGCGGGCTCCCCCGGCGAGATCGCCGACCTGTCGCGTTCGCGCGCGCAGGCCGACGAGACGCTCGGGCTGCTGCGCGCCGAGCTCGTCCCGGAACGGGTGATCGCGTTCGACGACGCGTGGACGGCGCTGGCATTGCACCGCGGCGCCGCGGCCGCCGCAGCGGCGAACGTAACGGAACTCGGCCCCCTGAGTGTTCTTCGCGCCTACGACGTAACGAATAAGGCGGGTTATGTCGACACCCTCTACGAGTGGCTGCGGCATCCCGGCGACCCGCGGGCGGCCGCGCGGCAGCTGCGGATCCACCCCAACACGCTGCGGTACCGGATGCGGAAGCTCCTCGAGCTCGTCCCGCTCGACATCGACGACCCGGACGTCCGGCTCGCGCTGCTCGTCCAGCTGGTCTCACTGCGGTGGAGCTGACATTCGGCCGTACGGCGGTTGGCCAAACGGAGTATGCGTTACTCCGCATAGATCAATTCGTTCGTTCCGAATGTGAGCCCTGACCGATAGCCCCCTGGCTTCCGGTAAGTCCTTGCCGCACCTTTCTCCTCACCACCCGGGGTTGCCGGGTCGTCACAGAGGAGCGTCCATGACCAGTTCCCATGTCCGCAGGGCCGTCAAGCTGGGCGCGCTGTCCGCGCTCACCCTGGCCTGCCTGGTGGTCCCGGGCACCGCGGCGAGCACGGCCGCCGCGCCGGCGGGCAGTGACTGCTTCACCCCGACGCTGAAGGCCGACCGCAGCAAGGACGGCCACGCCGACACGGTCAGCCCCGCCGAAGCGGCCAGGATGGAGGCCGACCTCCAGGCCAAGCTGGCAGCGAAGCGCGCCGCCACCGGCGCCCGCACCGCCGCGGTGGACAGCCTGGCCGCGGTTTCGATCCCGGTCTACTTCCACGTAATCACCAGCGGCAGCGCCGGCGCGGTCTCGTCGTCGACGATCACCAAGCAGATCTCGGTGCTGAACAGCGCTTACTCGGGCACCGGCTTCAGCTTCACCCTCGCCGGCACGGACACCACCAACAATTCAACCTGGTACAACGGCATCACCGACGGCACCACCGCCGAGAAGAACATGAAGAACGCCCTGCGCAAGGGCGGCAAGAACGCGCTCAACGTCTACACCGCCAACCTCGGTGACGACCTGCTCGGCTGGGCGACGTTCCCGTCGAGCTACAGCTCGGCTCCGAAGATGGACGGCGTGGTCATCCTGGATGCCTCGCTGCCCGGCGGCACCGCCACCAACTACAACGAGGGCGACACCGCGACCCACGAGATCGGTCACTGGCTCGGGCTGTACCACACGTTCCAGGGCGGCTGCTCCGGTTCGGGTGACTACGTTTCCGACACCCCGGCCGAGGCCACCGCGACGTCGGGCTGCCCGGCGTCGAAGGACACCTGCTCGTCCTCCGGTGTCGACCCGATCCACAACTACATGGACTACAGCTACGACCCCTGCATGACCCAGTTCACCTCGGGCCAGGCCACCCGGATGAACAGCCAGTGGACGGCGTACCGCGCCTGATCCATTGTCCGTGAATGGCACATTGAGGGCTTTTAAGGCCCTCAATGTGCCATTCACGGCTTTCAGACCTGGTAGCTGAGGTCGGTCGCGACGAGGCGGGACGGCGGTAGGCGGAGCCAGAGCGTGCCGGGGGCGTTGTGCAGGTAGGCGCGGAACCGCGGGTCCCAGCGCGTCTCGTCCTCGCCCAGGTAGCGGGCCAGTTTCCGGCGCCCGCGCGGGACGTCGAACGGCCGGATTTCGGCCTCCCCGCTCGCCACCACCTGGCGGACCATGCCGGTGTCCAACTCGCAGACGTCGACGGTCAGCGCGAGCTTCGGGGACCTGCTCACCCGGCCCGGCAGGCGCGACCACGGGCCGCTCAGGATCCAGAACGCGCCGTCCTCCCAGAGGTACCAGGTCGGCCGGACGGTCGGCCCGTCCGTGGCGACACGCGCGGTCAGCGGCCGTGCGAGGAACTCGTCGACGTCGAAGTCCATCGGGTCAGCCTGCAACCTCCAGTGACCTCCAGGTCAACGCTCTTGTGCCACCAACACCATGAATGCGGGAAAGAACTGTTCCCGAAGCATGATGACACCGCCGTCCGGGTGCATCACCGTGAGTGGTACCACCGTTGATGAGCGCAAGACCGACCCAGGAGGCCGTCCGTGCGTATCGCCGTTCCCCGTGAGATCAAGAAGCACGAGTACCGGGTCGCGCTGACCCCGGCCGGCGTGCACGAGCTGATCGGCCGCGGGCACGACGTGTTCGTCGAGACCGGCGCGGGCGTCGGTTCCTCCATCTCCGACGAGGAGTACGTCTCGGCGGGCGCGAAGATCCTGGCCACGGCCGAGGAGACCTGGGCCGAGGGCGAACTCGTGCTCAAGGTCAAGGAGCCGATCGCCGAGGAGTACCCGCGCCTGCGTCGCGACCAGGTGCTCTTCACCTACCTGCACATCGCCGCCGACCGGCCGCTGACGGACGCGCTACTGGCCGCGGGCACCACCGCGATCGCCTACGAGACCGTGCAGACCGCGAACGGCGCGCTGCCGCTGCTGGCCCCGATGTCGGAGGTCGCCGGCAGGCTGGCCCCGCAGGTCGGCGCGTTCTCGCTGATGAAGCCGAGTGGCGGCCGCGGCGTGCTGCCCGGCGGCATCCCCGGCGTGCACCCGGCGAAGGTCGTCGTGATCGGCGGCGGCGTGGCGGGGCTCAACGCCGCCCGCGTCGCGCTGGGTCTCGGCTCGGACGTCGAGATCCTGGACACCAACGTGGACCGCCTCCGCCAGATCGACAACGACTTCGGCGGCCGCATCCGCACGGTGACCTCGAACCGGCTCTCGGTCGAGGAGTCCGTGCTGCAGGCCGACATGGTGATCGGCGCGGTCCTGGTCCCGGGCGCGAAGGCCCCCAAGCTGGTCTCGAACGAGCTGGTCTCCCGCATGAAGGCCGGCAGCGTCCTGGTGGACATCGCGATCGACCAGGGCGGCTGCTTCGCCGACTCCCGCCCGACCACCCACGACGAGCCGACCTACACGGTCCACGAGTCGGTCTTCTACTGCGTGGCCAACATGCCGGGCGCGGTCCCCCGCACCTCCACCTACGGCCTGACCAACGTGACCCTCCCGTACGCGGTCGCCCTGGCCGACCACGGGTGGCACGCGGCCCTGCAGGCCGACCCGGCGCTGGCCAAGGGCCTCAACACGCACGCGGGCGCCCTGACCAACGAGCCGGTCGCGGTGGCTCACGACCTGCCGTTCACGGCGCTGGACACCGTCCTCGCCTGATCGAGGACGAGTGGGCCTTCGCCGACGGGCGAGGGCCCACTCGTCTTTTTCCGCCGCAAAGAACGACCCCACGCGATCGCCGGGAGCTCGACCCAGCGCCGCAGCGCGCACGCGAAAAGCAGCGCCACGGCGGACGTCGCGACGGCCTTGCCGAGGCCGCTCGGCAGCAGGAGCCCGGTCACCCCGGCCGCGGCGGTCTGGGCGAGGTAGAGCGCATACGACCGGTCCCCCACGAACGTCAGCGGGCGGCTCGACAGCAGCCGGCGGACCGGCCCCGGAGCGAGCGCCGCGACCAGCAGCACAGCCGACCCCGCGGCGTAGATCGGCGTCACGAACTGCCAGTGCCCGCCGAGCACGATCCCGAGCGGCTTGATCGAAAACTGGAGCACGACGAACCCGCAGGCGGCCAGGACCGCCGCGGCCGGGCTGGTCAGCGGCCGGAACACGGCGAAGCCGCGCGGATGGTGCAGGGCCAGCGCCAGCAGGCAGCCGATCAGGAGCGAGCAGTAGTGGACGGAAAGGCTCGCCCACTGCGCGGAGGGCGCGTGCGGCAGCGCGACCAGGACCACCGCGAGCACCCCGGCGGAGCCGATCAGCAGCCGTAGCGCGGTCTTTCCGTTGCGCGCCAACGAAGTCAGCACCAGCAGCGCGGGCCAGACCAGGTAGAACTTCTCCTCCACGCCGAGCGACCACGACGTCGGGTACGGCGTGTTGTAGTCGACGAGCTCGTTGCCGAAGACGAGGTAGAACGGCATCGCGTCGGCGAGCCTGCTGCTGTGGTAGGACCCCGCGAGCGTGACGGCCAGCGCGGTCAGCCCGAGCAGCAGGAAGTACACCGGCATGATCCGGAAGACCCGCCGCAGGTAGAAGCCGCGCAACGAGATCCGGCCGGCCCGGTCCTCCTCGCGCAGCGCCAGCGTGGTGATGAGGAACCCGGACAGCACGAAGAACAGCTGCACGGCGATCCAGCCCTGCAGCCGGTCGAGGCCGGGACCGCCGAAGTGGAAGAACACGACGGCCAGGGCCGCGAGCGCGCGCAGGCCGGTGAGCCCGGGGAACCACGACGAGGCCAGGTAGTCCTCGTGGCTCCAGGTGCGGAAGATCGACATGCCCGGCAGCGTCGCGCCCGGACGCTGAACCGGACCTGAAGCGAGCTGAAGACGTCTTCAGCTCCGGATCGGGAGCCGGACGACGAACCGGGCGCCGCCCTCGTGGTCGGCCACTTCGGCCGTGCCCCCGTGCGCGCGGGCGATGTCGGCCACGATGGCCAGGCCCAGGCCTGAGCCGCCCTCGTCGCGGTCGCGGCCGTCGTCCAGCCGGACGAAGCGGTCGAAGACGCGCTCGCGGTCCTCGGCGAGGATCCCGGGCCCGTCGTCGGTGACCGTGAGCACCGCGGCACCGTCCACCTTGGACACCTCGACGACGACGCTGCTGCGCGCGTGGCGCTCGGCGTTGTCGACGAGGTTGCGCACCAGCCGTTCCAGCCGCGACCGGTGACCCGGCACGACGACATCGGCCGTCTCGGCCCGGATCGTGACGCTCTCGCGGGCGACACGTCCGTCCAGGCAGCTTCTGACCACTTCGGACAGTGAAACCGGCACGTGCTCCTCGGGTGCCGCGTCCAGCTTGCCCAGCAACACCAGATCGGCGACGACGTCCTGCAGCCGGGTGACGTCGAGGAGCGTGTTCTCACACGTGGTCCGCCAGTCGATCCGATCGGGATGGGTCAGCAGCACCTCGAGCTGGGTCCGCAACGAAGCGAGCGGCGTGCGCAGCTCGTGGGAGGCGTCCGAGGTGAACCGGCTCTGGCGCGTGACGGCCGCGTCGAGGCGGGCGAGCATGGTGTTCATCGTGCCGGCGAGCCGGGCGATCTCGTCGCCGCTGCCGGGCGCCGGGACGCGGCGGGACAGGTCGTGCGCGCCGATCTCCGCGACCTCCGCCCGGATCGCCTCGACCGGGCGCAGCGACCGCCGGACGGCGAACCAGGCGATCACCCCGATCAGCAGCGCCACCCCGGGACCCCGGCGATCAGCGTGGTCCGGACGGCGTCGACGGCCTGCTGGTCGCCGTCGTCGACCCGGGCCGCGCCGTGGACGCGGTAACGGCTGTCGAGGCTGATCACCATGGTGACGTGCAGCCGGACGGGCGCGTCGTCGTCCGGGCCGAGCTGTCCCCCGCAGCCGACGGTCGCGGCGTCGGCCCGGTCGATCTCGTAGGGCTGCAAGGTCTTGACCTGGTCGACGTCGCGGGCCGTCGCGAGGGTTGCGTCTCGCAGGGCCGGGCACGAGGCGACCAGGGTGCCGTCGCGTTCGTCGACCTCGTACACCGAATCGCGCACGAGCAGGCGAAGGTCGGCGGGCCGGGCACCGCTGCCGAGCAGCTGGACGACGGCGACGGCCCGGGAGCGCGCCAGCTGGGCAGCGCTGTTCTCCAGCCGGCTCTGGGACTGGGCGACGAACCACACCGAGACCGCGCCGAGGGCGACCGCCGAAGCCAGCGCGGAGGTCAGGGCCACGCGCAGGCGGGTCGAGCGCAGGGCCGTCAAGATCGGCATCGCGCCAGGTTCCCACACCACTGGGCCGATGTCCGGACATGTAGCGGCGGCCCGCTCAACCAGCCTGGGGGTCACTGGGAGCGGGCCGCCGCTTACTAGCTTAGGGAATAACTCCTGAGTTCGCTGCACCGGGGTCCCGATGTCTGCCGAATTCTTTACCCGGGAGAAGTCTCCGGGTACGGCCTCCGCGGCGAAACCCGTCGTCAGGCCCCCTTTCACGCACTCTGGGTGCACGTCAGTGCCGGTAGCGCTACGTGACGAACATCGCTCCTCGGGCAGTTCGCGCGTTCGGCACGCGGGGGCGTCGCCGTTAGGGCAGGATGGCGCCCGATCATGCGGGGAACGTAAGGGGACGGTATGCACGACGGCAGTGGCCGGATTGTGGTGCAGAACCTGAGCAAGCGGTTCGGTGCGGTGAACGCGGTCCAGAACCTGAGCTTCACGGTGGAGCCGGGCTCGGTGACGGGCTTCCTGGGCCCGAACGGCGCGGGCAAGACGACGACGTTGCGGATGCTGCTGGGGCTCGTGACACCCACGGCGGGGCAGGCGACGATCAACGGCCGTCCGCACGACCAGCTCGGGAACCCGGCCCGGATCGTCGGGTCGGTGCTGGAGAACGAGGGGTTCCACCCGAGCCGGACCGCCCGCAACCACCTCCGGGTGTACGCGGCGGCGGTCGGGGTGCCGGACCGGCGCGCGGACGAGGTGCTGGGGCTGGTCGGGCTGGGCCCGGCCGCGGACCGCAAGGCGGGCGGGTTCTCGCTCGGCATGCGGCAGCGGCTGGCACTCGCGACGGCGTTGCTGGGTGATCCGCAGGTGCTCGTGCTGGACGAGCCGACGAACGGCCTCGACCCCGAGGGCATCCTGTGGCTGCGCAACTTCCTCCGTTCGTACGCCCGTGAGCAGGGCCGCACCGTGCTGGTGTCGAGCCACCTGCTGAACGAGGTCGAGCAGCTGATCGACCAGGTCGTCATCATCAGCCAGGGCGTGACGCGCTACTTCGGGCCGCTGGACCAGCTGCGCAAGAGCCAGCAGTCGCGGGTGCTCGTCCAGCCCGCGGACGCGAGCGCGCTGGTGAAGGCACTGCAGGAGAACGGGATCACGCAGGTTTCGCCGACGCCGGACGGCCGGGTCGCGGTCGCCGGGGCGACGGTGCAGCAGATCGGCGACCTGGCCGCGAAGGCCGGGATCGCGGTGTACGGCATGCAGGAGGAGACGGCCGATCTGGAGCGGCTGTTCTTCCAGCTCACCCAGGGCCAGTACCAGGGGGCGCCGGGTTATCCGCCGCAAGGGCCGCCACCGGGTCCGCCGCAGAGCCCGCCGCCGGGTTTCGCGCCGCCCCAGCAGTACCAGCAGCAGTACCAGCAGGGCCCGCCGCCCGGGTACGCGCCGCCGCAGCAGTATCAGCAGGGCCCGCCGTCCGGGCCGCAACAGCAGCAGGGCTGGGGAGGTCCGCGCTAAATGGGCAACCTGATCAAGGCGGAGTTCCGCAAGACGCTCACCCTGAAGACCTGGTGGGTGCTGCTCATCCCGCTGGTGCTGGTGGCGTTCTGGCTGTCCTACTTCTGGGGCTGGGCCATGAACGACTTCGCCGCCTTCATCGGCAGCGGCACGGCGCGCGAGATCGCCGGGCCGATCGGGCTGGACCCGGACAAGCTGCCGGTGGGGTTGCTGGCGATCGCGCACGGCGTCAACATCGCGCAGATCATCCCGGCGATGTTCGGCATCTTCGCCCTCGCCGGCGAGTACCGCAGCAAGACCATCACCACGACGTTCCTCACCGCGCCCAACCGGGTCTCGGCGCTGAGCGCGAAGATGATCACCTACGTCGTGTGGGGTGCGCTGTACGGCCTCGTCAGCTTCGGCGTGTCCGCACTGGCCGTGGTGATAACCGTCGACTCGTCCCGGCTGCCCGACACGACGCAGTGGCTGGCCGCGCTCGGCGGCACGGTGCTGGCGTTCGTGCTGGTCACGCTCTTCGGCATCGGGTTCGGCGCGGTGCTGCGCAGTGTCACCCTGGCCGTCGTGCTGCTGCTGGTGTGGTTCCTGCTCGTGGAGAACGTCCTGGTCGGCGTGCTCTGGAACGTCACCGACGTGCTCGGCGGCATCCTGCCGAACGGCACCGCGAACGGGATCGTCGGCGGGATCGCGGCGGACGCGTTCGGGATCAACTCGCTCAACCTGCCGGCCGGCGTCGACACCTGGGCCCAGTTCGGGCTGCAGATCGGCGCGGGCGCGCCCGGGGTGTTCTCGTGGTGGGCCTCGGCGCTGATCTTCTTCGGCTGGACGATGCTGTTCTTCGGCCTTGGCTGGGCGGGCAACCAGCGCCGCGACATCAGCTGAGTTTCAAACGACAAACCGGCGGAAGTTGTCGGGGGTGGCGCTTAGGCTGGCTTGGTGACCATCGCTGTCCCTCGCTCCCGTCAAGCGCTCCCGGCCCCTGAGACCACCGGCTGGGTGCGCCGTCTGGCTGCAGCCGCCTGGGAACACCGCATGCTCGTCGTGCTTTCCCTAGTGGCGGCCGGGATCGGGGTCGGCGTGCAGGCGGCGAGCCCGCTGCTGGTGCGCGCTGCGGTGGACGACGCGGTGGCCGGGCAGACGAGCCAGCTCACCTCGATCGCGATCGGGCTGATCGCGTTGCAGGTGGTGGCGTTCGGCACGGCGTTCGCGCGCCGGTTCCTGGGCGGGAAGCTGGCCCTGGACGTCCAGCACGACCTGCGGCAGCGGGTGTTCAACGCGGTCTCCCGGCTCGACGGCGGCAAGCAGGACGCGCTGCGCACCGGCCAGGTCGTCTCTCGGGCGATCTCCGATCTGCAGCTGGTGACCGGGATCCTCATGCAGGTCCCGCTTTCGGCGGGGTCGCTGATCTTCGCCGTCCTCGCCTTCGGCGCGATGCTCTGGCTGTCCCCGATGCTGACGCTGATCGCGCTCGTCGTCGCGCCCGCGGTCGGGATCACGGTCGCGTTCAGCCGCAAACGCCTCTTCCCGGCGACCTGGTCGGCCCAGCAGCGCGCGGCGGATGTCGCGCAGCAGGTCGAGGAAACCGTCACCGGTGTCCGCGTGGTCAAGGGCTTCGGCCAGGAGACGCGGGAGGTCTCGCGGCTGGAGAAGACCGCGCGCAAACTGTTCGCCGAACGCCTCCGCGCGGCGAACCTGTCCGCGGTTCCCACCGCGACGACGACGGCGCTGCCCGCCGCGGGCCAGGTCGCCGTGCTGGGCATCGGCGGCATCCTCGCGATGAACGGCCAGATCAGCCTCGGCACGTTCCTCGCGTTCGCGACCTACCTCAGCACGCTGATCGGCCCGGCGCGGATGCTGTCGGGCCTGGTCGTGCAGGCCCAGCTCACCCGAGCGGGCGCGGAGCGCGTGTACGAGCTGATCGACGCGCAGCCGGAGGTCGTGGACAGCCCGGACGCGCGGCCGCTACCGGAGGGGGCGCTGGGCGTCGAACTCGAGGGCGTCCGCTTCGGCTACACGCTCAGCGACCCGGTGCTGAACGGCCTGTCGGTCACCGCGAAGCCCGGCGAGACGCTCGCGCTGGTCGGCACAGCGGGCTCGGGCAAGTCGACGATTTCGCTGCTGCTGCCCCGGTTCTACGACGTGCACGCGGGCTCGGTGCGGGTCGGCGGGCTGGACGTCCGCGATGTGCCGCTGCGGCAGCTGCGGCAGGCGATCGGCGTCGTGTTCGAAGAGGCGTTCCTGTTCTCTTCCTCGATCCGCGACAACATCGCCTACGGCAGGCCGGACGCGAGCGACGAGGAGATCGTCGCGGCCGCGCGGGCGGCGGAGGCCGACGAGTTCATCCGCGCGCTGCCCGACGGGTACGACACGCTGGTCGGCGAGCGCGGGCTGACGCTCTCGGGCGGGCAGCGCCAGCGGCTCGGGCTGGCCAGGGCGCTGATCACCGACCCCCGGATCCTGATCCTCGACGACGCGACCTCGGCGATCGACACGGTCACCGAAGCCGCGATCCACGACACGCTCCGTGCAGTCACCGCGAGCCGGACGACGCTGCTGATCGCGCACCGCCGGTCCACTTTGGCCTTGGCGGACCGGATCGCGGTGCTGGACAAGGGGCACGTCGTGGACGTCGGCACCGAGGCCGAGCTGATGGCGCGGTGCCCGCTGTTCCGCGAACTGGTGGCCGGGCCGGGCGACGACGTCGAGGAGCCGTGCCGCTGCGAGGGCCTGGACTGCGGGCCCGCCGGCATCACGCCCGCGTTGTGGCCGCGCGACGAAAGCCGGGACGAGGTGGACAACCTGGCGGACACGGCGCTCCAGCGCAGCGCGACGCCGTCCGCTGTGGTCGGCGGAATGGGCAGTGCCGCCGACCTGCCGCCCACCGAGGAGCTGATCGAGGGCGTCCGGAAGCTGCCGCCCGCCACCGACGAACCCCGGCTGTCCGATGTGGACGTCACCGCGCCGGACCCGGGCTTCCGGCTCGGCCGCCTGCTGCGCATCGTGCGGTGGCCGCTGGTCGTGGTGGTCGGGCTGGTGGCGGCGGACGCGCTGGCCTCGATCGCGCTGCCGGGGCTGTACCAGCTGGGGGTCGACCGGGGCATCCGGCCGGGGGTCGCCTCGATGGTGTGGCTCGCGGCCGGGATCGGCGCCGCGGTGATCGCGGCCGACTGGCTGATCGTGCGTACCCAGACGCGGATGACCGCGCGGGTCGGCGAAACGGTGCTGTACGGCTTGCGCGTCCGCAGCTACGCGCACCTTCAGCGGCTCGGGCTCGACTACTACGAGCGCGAGCTGTCCGGAAAGATCATGACCCGGATGACGACGGACGTCGACGCGCTGTCGACGTTCCTGCAGACCGGCCTCGCAACCGCGGTCGTCAGCGCGATGACGCTGCTCGGGATCTCGGCGGCACTGCTGGTCACCGACATCGAGCTGGCCTTGTACGCGCTCGCGGTGGTGCCGGTGCTGGCGGTCGCGACGGTGATCTTCCGGCGGGTGGCTTCGCGGGCGTACAACGAGGCGCGCGAGCGGGTCAGCGTCGTCAACGCGGACATGCAGGAGAACGTCAGCGGGCTGCGCGTCGCCCAGGCGTACACCCGCGAGGACCGCTCGGCCGAGGCGTTCGCGTCGCGCAGTGACGACTACCGCCGCTCCCGGCTGCGCGCGCAGCGCTACATCGCCACCTACTTCCCTTTGGTGGCGCTGCTGTCGGACCTGGCGATGACCACGGTGCTGGTGGCGGGCTCGAGCCGGGTGTCGGCGGGCACGCTGTCCGCGGGCGTGCTGCTGGCGTTCCTGCTCTACCTCGAACAGTTCTTCTCGCCGATCCAGCAGCTGTCCCAGGTGTTCGACGGCTACCAGCAGGCCCGCGTCGGCCTGGACCGGATCGGTGACCTCCTCCGCACGCCGACGTCCGTGCCGCCGGCGGAGAACCCGGTCGCGGTCCCGGCCCGGCTGCGCGGCGAGGTGAGCTTCAAGGAGGTCGACTTCTCCTACACCGGCGTGGAAGCACTGGCGCTGACGGATCTTTCGCTGGAGGTCGCGGCCGGGGAGACGGTGGCGCTGGTCGGCGCGACCGGCGCGGGGAAGTCGACGGCGGTGAAGCTGGTCGCGCGCTTCTACGACGTCACGGCGGGCACGGTCCGGATCGACGGCACGGACGTCCGCGAGTACGAGCTGGCCGGGCTCCGGCGCCGGATGGGCGTGGTGCCGCAGGAGGCACACCTGTTCTCGGGCACGGTGGCGGACAACGTCCGCTACGGCCGCCCGTCGGCCACCGACGCCGAGGTCGAGGCGGCGGTCCGTTCGGTCGGCGCGCTGGACGGCGTCGCGGCGCTCCCGGCGGGTTTCCTGCAGCCGGTGGGCGAGCGCGGCCGTTCTCTCTCGGCGGGCCAGCGCCAGCTGGTCGCACTGGCCCGGGCCGAACTGGTCGACCCGGACGTCCTCCTGCTCGACGAGGCCACCGCGGCCCTCGACCCGTCCACCGAGGCCGCGGTCCTGCGCGCGACCGAGCAACTGTCCCGCCGCCGCACCACCTTCGTGGTCGCCCACCGTCTGGCGACCGCCGCGAAGGCCGACCGGATCGTGGTCCTCGACCACGGCCGGATCGTGGAAACCGGCACCCACGAGGAACTCCTGGCCACCAACGGCCACTACGCCCGCCTCTGGTCCCTGGGCTAACGGGCATCACGCGTGATCAGAAGGGCATCACGCGTGTCTGGAGAGGCATCGCGAGTGATGCCCGCCCAATCACGCATGATGCCCCTCCCATCACGCGTGATCGCCGGAAATGCGTGGCTTGGCGGGGTGCCCGGCTGACACGATGGCGGCATGTTCGAAGAAAACCGGGCCCCGGCGCGGCAGATCCGCGCCTTCCAGAGCGACACCACGGTCCGGGTGTACCAGGCCTATACATCGGAGATCGCCGAGCCGGCGCTCGCGAAGGGCACCTTCGTCGCCCCGTTCAAGCGGGAGCGGATGACGTGGATCAAGCCCTCGTTCCGGTGGATGGCCTACCGCTGCGGCTACGCCCGCAAACCCGGCCAGGAGCACGTGCTCGCCCTGGACCTCACCCGCGAAGGCTTCGAGTGGGCGCTGGCCCACGCGAGCCTCAGCCACTACGACTCCGACGTCCACCCCGACCAGAAGGCGTGGCAGGCCGCGCTCAAGACCAGCCCGGTCCGGATCCAGTGGGACCCGGAGCGCGACCTCCACCACCGCCCGCTGAACTACCGCTCGATCCAGATCGGCCTCAGCGGCGAAGCCGTCGGCCGCTACGTCGACGAGTGGATCACGCAGATCACCGACGTCACCCCGGTGATGCACGAGATCGGCGCGCACGTCGCCGCGAACCGGCTCCCGGAAGCACTGGCGCTGCTCCCCGAGGAGACGCCGTACGCGCTCCCCGAGGGCCTCGCGAAGGCGATCGACGCGACCGCATAGGTCAGGGCAGGGCCCGCCAGGTCACTGCACCCATGCCCGCCGCCTCGACGTCCGGGCGCTCGGCCCAGCGGAACGTGCCCGGCCGGACGTGGACGTCGGCCGCGACGGCCCAATCCGGCTCGTCTGGCTCGACGTGCTCCTGCTCCTCGAAGTCGCCGAGGGTCGGCCAGACCGCCTCGCACGAATCGCACCTCAGGACGACCTTGCCGCACTCGGTGACCAGCGGCCGTACCAGGCCCTGGTCCCAGAAGGACGGACATTCGACCAGCCACATCGCCAACCACCTCGCCAGAACGCGGGCGGCCCCGGGCCGACAGAGGCCGCATCGTCGTCCCAGGAAAGCGGCCCGAGGTGAACGCCCACCGAGCGCTGCACGTCCGGTTCGCCAACCTTGCCCGAAGAGTCATGATCGCTGGTCAGGACACGACACCCGGTCTACCGCTTAAGGTTCCCTTAGCACATCTTGATCGTGTCAGTGACTCATCCCCTAGTGCGCCACGCCTCACACAGGCTGGTTCCATCACATCGCGGTCACCAAGGGGGTTAGCCTGGTAGGCGCATCATGACGATTCAAGATCGAGACGGATAGAGGCGAGCCCAAGCCGTGTCCAGCAGCAGCCCTGCGTCACAGTTCGGCCCCAATGAGTGGCTGGTCGAAGAGATGTACGACCAGTTCCTTGCCGACCCCTCCTCAGTCGACGCCGCATGGCACGACTTCTTCGCGGACTTCAAGCCGACGCAGAGCGCGCAGGCCAAGGCGGACACCGCCCGCCAGACCGCCGAGGAGACCCCCACCAACGGCCAGGCCACACCGCCGTCGGCGAAGGCCGTTCAGAACGCGCAGTCCGCCGCCAAGCAGGCCTCGGCCCCCGCCAAGGCCGTCGAGCCGGCCAAGCCCGCCACCAAGGCGGCGCCGAAGGCCAAGGACGAGTCTGAGTCCAAGCAGCTTCGCGGCGCCGCGGCCGCCATCGCGAAGAACATGGACGCCTCGCTGAGCGTCCCCACCGCGACGAGCGTGCGTGCGGTCCCGGCCAAGCTGATGGCCGACAACCGCATCGTCATCAACAACCACCTCAAGCGCACCCGCGGCGGCAAGATCTCCTTCACGCACCTCATCGGCTACGCCATGGTCCGTGCGCTGAAGAACTTCCCGAACATGAACCGGCACTACCAGCTGATCGACGGGAAGCCGTTCGCGATCACGCCGGAGCACGTCAACTTCGGCCTCGCGATCGACATGAAGGGCAAGGACGGGTCCCGCACCCTGGTCGTGGCCTCGGTCAAGCGCTGCGAGGACATGACGTTCATGCAGTTCTGGCAGGCCTACGAGGACATCGTCAAGAAGGCCCGCAACAACAAGCTGACCGCGGACGACTTCGCAGGCACCACGATCTCGCTGACGAACCCGGGCGGTATCGGCACCAACCACTCGGTGCCGCGCCTGCAGGCCGGCCAGGGCGCCATCATCGGCGTCGGCGCCATGCAGTACCCAGCCGCCTTCGAGGGCACCAGCGAGAAGACGCTGGTCGACCTCGCCGTCAGCAAGATCATGACGCTGACCTCGACCTATGACCACCGGATCATCCAGGGCGCCGAGTCGGGCGAATTCCTCAAGCGCATCCACCAGCTGCTGCTCGGCGAGGACGGCTTCTACGACGACGTCTTCACCAGCCTGCGTCTGCCGTACGAGCCGATCCGCTGGGTCGCCGACCTGCCCGAGGGCCCGGTCGACAAGACCGCCCGCGTGATCGAGCTGATCGACGCGTTCCGGATGCGCGGCCACCTGATGGCCGACACCGACCCGCTGAACTACCGCCAGCGCATGCACGCCGACCTCGACGTCCTGAGCCACGGGCTGACCCTGTGGGACCTGGACCGCGAGTTCCCGGTCGGCGGCTTCGCGGGCCAGGAGCGGATGAAGCTGCGCGACGTCCTGGGCGTGCTGCGCAACTCCTACTGCCGCACGGTGGGCATCGAGTACACCCACATCCTCGACCCCGAGGAGCGCCGCTGGATCCAGGAGCGCGTCGAGATCCCGCACGAGAAGCCGGACCCCGCGGTCCAGAAGTACGTGCTCTCGAAGCTCAACGCCGCCGAGGCGTTCGAGACGTTCCTGCAGACCAAGTACGTCGGCCAGAAGCGCTTCTCGCTCGAGGGCGGCGAGACGGCGATCCCGCTGCTCGACACGATCCTCGACAAGGCCGCCGAGCACGAGCTCGACGAGGTCGTCATCGGCATGCCGCACCGCGGCCGCCTGAACGTCCTGGCCAACATCGTCGGCAAGCCGATCAGCCAGATCTTTCAGGAGTTCGAGGGCAACCTCGACCCGGGCCAGGCGCACGGTTCCGGCGACGTGAAGTACCACCTCGGCGCCGAGGGCAAGTACTTCCGGATGTTCGGCGACGGCGAGACGAAGGTGTCGCTGACCGCGAACCCGTCCCACCTGGAGACCGTCGACCCGGTCCTCGAAGGCATCGTCCGCGCCAAGCAGGACCTGCTGGACAAGGGCGGCGAGGGCTACACCGTGCTGCCGGTCCTGATGCACGGCGACGCGGCCTTCGCGGGCCAGGGCGTCGTGGCCGAGACGCTGAACCTGGCGCTGCTGCGGGGATACCGCACCGGCGGCACCGTGCACGTGATCGTCAACAACCAGGTCGGCTTCACCACCGCGCCGGAGCACTCGCGCTCGTCGCAGTACGCCACCGACGTCGCGAAGATCATCGCCGCGCCGGTCTTCCACGTGAACGGTGACGACCCGGAGGCCGCGCACTGGGTGGCCAAGCTGGCCGTCGAGTACCGCCAGGCGTTCCACAAGGACGTCGTGATCGACCTGATCTGCTACCGCCGCCGCGGCCACAACGAGGGCGACGACCCCTCGATGACCCAGCCGGCGATGTACGACATCATCGACACGAAGCGCTCGGTCCGTAAGGGCTACACCGAGTCGCTGATCGGCCGTGGTGACATCTCCGTCGACGAGGCCGAGGCCGCGCTCCGCGACTTCTCCAGCCAGCTGGAGCACGTCTTCAACGAGGTCCGCGAGCTCGAGAAGCACCCGGCGAAGGCCAGCCCGTCGGTCGAGGAGGAGCAGCAGGTGCCCGCCAAGGTGCCGACGGCTGTCACCACCGAAATCGTCGAGCACATCGGCAACGCGTTCCTCAACGTGCCGGAGGGCTTCACCCCGCACCCGCGGGTCAAGCCGGTCATGGAACGGCGCCACAAGATGTCGCGCGAGGGCGACATCGACTGGGCCTTCGGCGAACTGCTCGCCTTCGGGTCGCTGGCGCTGGAAGGCCGTCTCGTGCGGCTGTCCGGCCAGGACTCGCGGCGCGGCACGTTCACCCAGCGCCACTCGGTCTACATCGACCGCAAGACCGGCCAGGAGTACTCGCCGCTGCAGAACCTGGCCGAGGGCCAGGGCCGCGTGATGATCTACGACTCGGCGCTGTCGGAGTACGCGGCCGTCGGCTTCGAGTACGGCTACTCGGTGGCGAACTCCGAGGCGCTGGTGATGTGGGAAGCGCAGTTCGGTGACTTCGTCAACGGCGCGCAGACCGTCATCGACGAGTACATCTCCTCCGGTGAGGCGAAGTGGGGCCAGCGCTCCGACGTCGTGCTGCTGCTGCCGCACGGCCACGAGGGCCAGGGCCCGGACCACACCTCCGGCCGCATCGAGCGCTTCCTGTCGCTGTGCGCCGAGAAGTCGATGACGGTGGCTGTGCCTTCCACTCCGGCGAACTACTTCCACCTGCTGCGCCGCCACGCCCTCGACGGCATCCAGCGGCCGCTGATCGTCTTCACCCCGAAGTCGATGCTGCGCAACAAGGCCGCGACATCGCCGGTCGCGGACTTCACCGACCAGACCCGGTTCATGTCCGTGATCGACGACGTGACGCCGGACCCGGGCAAGATCCGCAAGGTGCTGCTGACCTCCGGGAAGCTGTACTGGGAGCTCGTCGCGGAGCGGACGAAGCGCGAGGCGCACGACGTCGCGATCGTGCGGGTCGAGCAGTACTACCCGCTGCCGCAGAAGAAGCTGCTGGCCGCGGTCGAGCGCTACACCGCCGCGACCGAAGTCATGTGGGTGCAGGAGGAGCCGGAGAACCAGGGCGCCTGGCCGTTCTTCGGGCTCAACCTGCCGCGCAAGTTCCCGGAGGTGTTCGCGGGGCTGCAGGTCTCCTCGCGGCGTCCGATGGCGGCGCCGTCGGCGGGCTCGTCCAAGGTGCACGAGGTCGAGCAGAAGGCGCTGATCGCGAAGGCGTTCGAGTGATCGCTTGATGGTCCGTGAAGGCCCCCTTTCCGGCTCTTAGAGCCAATGCCAGGAACTTAAGGCGGCGGAGTTGATCACGGTTGTGAGGGTGGTCAGCGTGGTGAGGTGAAGGGCAACGAGGCTCCGGCTAGGACTGGTGATTGTCTAGGTCATCAGTGCGG
>Ga0307507_10002485_pt1 | contig 38507 bp, 10 predicted proteins | sample 7_EM_MG_FD_207223 | JGI IMG/M metagenome (GOLD analysis project Ga0307507, IMG submission 207223) | Populus trichocarpa ectomycorrhiza microbial communities from riparian zone in the Pacific Northwest, United States - 7_EM | ecosystem: Host-associated > Plants > Roots > Unclassified | place...
GCAGTAGGTAGACATGTCGCGAGGGCCGCCAAGGCGCTAGTGGTAAGCGGGCCAATAGCGATTTTGCATGCCGGGCATGGAAAATCCTGATTGGTTGAATATGGCAGGTGACGCGCTCCGGCACCGTCACACTAATGTTAGCGACTCAGTTAATCGAGGCACGAGCACGGCAAGAGGGTCGCGCAAGCCTGTATGATTGGTTTGTCTATAAACGAGGATCCAAAGCTAGAGAGAGGAAAAGGGAAGAACAGAAGCACCGCTTAAAGTTATATACAATTCTCTGGTTATATAACGGCACTTTACTATTATATAACGGTAATCTACGGCAATCTGCGGTAATGTGCCGGCAATGTACTAGTACTATAATATTACCCCCCCTCTAAAAAAGCCTGCCCTTAGGCTTTATATATCTGTATTATACCTATAGGGCGTTCTTATTTTTATACTCTATAGGCAACCTATTATCCTTACTATACTAGCATTCCATTTACTTATTTAAGTACTTTAGCGGTCTAGGTTTATTAGGGTAATAGCTATAGAACTCTTATAGCTTATAGGGACTACCTATAAAATTCTATATAGGGTATTAGGTAGGATCTAGATTATATCCTTTCTAATTTATACGGTACTTTAGTATTCCCCTTATAAGTTTATAGGTTAGTATTTCTTTAATTTTCTATTTACTATTACTATTAACTTAAATTAGTAGGGGTGGTTTATTCTTTTATTTAGGTAATAGGTTATTTGCAGCTCTCTATAGCTTATCTAGTAAGAAAATATAGTAGACCTTAATTAAATCCGGGAGCTTTACTTTATATAAGTTGCCTCTTTTTTTAAGAACCTTATATAGTCCTACTATCTAATAGTCTAGCTTATGGCTAGGCTGTTCTATCTTCTAGTTTTTTATTATAACCTAAACCTTATTGCCTTTAATAAAGTTAGGCTTATGCCTATACTTATTTACCTACTATTCTATTAATTTTTAGGCCTTTTTTAGGTTTATATAGACTACTTTCTAGGCTTTTTTTAAGCGTTTAGCGTAATGCCGTACTTCTTTATAAGATAGTTTTTTACGTACGGTCTATAGCCCTTTTAGTCTTTCTTAGTTAAAGCTTATATAAGGTAAATACCCTATTTCTAGCTAGATAGGTATAAATTCTATAAAGTTATAGGGTAGGGTAGCCTAGGCGTAGTCTATTAGAGGTAGTAGTTTGGCCTAATTATCCTAAAAGTAGTTAATAAAAGGTCACGTCAGGAAAACGGGAGAGTGGTAGGGGCTAGCCCGGGGTCATTTCAGCTAGATCCGCTGATCTGCTTATGTACACTTCTTTACGCTAGCCTGTTACGAACAGCTTAAGTACGATGTTACGACTACTTGGAGAAGAGTCGGCGGAAGCTAGTTGGTTGATATAGGCACGGTCCAGAATAGATCCAGTAGAACTATATAACGAGGAATAGTAGCCAAGTCATGTGACGTGCTACGTGAGGAACGTAGGGAACGTAGTGAACGTATGTACCTTACGTATAACACGTACCTTACGTACAAGGGAGGATTTCTTAGGAGTACGGTTGTGTATTTAAAGGACCTCAGTCCCTACCGTAGATAGTTCTCTCCTTGTAGTAAATCTTAGAATATAATTAGAGTTAATCTATTAGGCAACTACTCTACCAGTTATTATTATATTGTTAACCTATTTATATCTATATACCTAGCCTAATAACAGGACCTACTGTAGTTCTTGCTACAAGGTTCCGTTACACATTCACTACTAAGGTTACGGTATTAAAAAAAGTTGAATAATATACCACCCAAAGCACCAGTTATAACACTATCGACGGCAGCTACTACCTCAGGCGGAGATACCAGTATAGCAGATACGGATTCTTAGTTAATTACGTAAGGTTAGTTATAGGAAATAGTTAATTACTTATAGGATAATAATAGGATACTTAAAGAACGCATTAATGGAATTGGAGTAGTAAAGGTTAAGTTACCTTTAATTAAACGGTTCTTAGGAGAGAAGTTAAAACTTAAAGGATTCCTTACGCAGATATATTTTAAGGTTATACAGAAGGGAGTAAAGTTAGTAACATTATTGGACTAAATAGCGTATGCAGGATTGTTCCTAATAGGATAAGCACTTAAGCGGTTTAAACCTTATCTTACTAAAATATAAGTAAATAGTATAACAACTACTAACTAAGATATACGGTATATATTTGCCAGTTGGAACGGGTTTGTAAAATGGTTAACGCAGATATTTAGAGACCCAAAGGCAATAACTATAGTAGAATAAAAGCTTTAGAACCTAGCATAATAAACCTTAGCAATAAAGTATATAACGCAGTTTTAGACGCTAACCATATAGGTTAAATGGAATGATAAGGCACTTATAGCATAGTATAAATAGGGACTTAAGGCTAAAGTCTAGAACGCAATTATCCTAATAGAAGATGCGGAAAGTCTACGAGACTTAATAGATTAGTTAATAAAGATTAACAATAGGATCTATTAAAGGGAATAAGTTAAGAAAGGGCAAGATAGAGTTCTATAGTTATATAAGGCATAGAGCATGCATTGGCAAACATAGAGCTAAAAACTATAGAATGGCGCAGAGCTAATAGACCTAAGCGGTACTAAAGAATCCAAGAGATAAATAAAGAAACTATAGAAACCTAAAGGTTAAGAATTAAGTAATTATAGGACTAAGGAGCAGAGGCTAAACTAGAGATCTTAGTAGTAGAAGACGTTTAGGCGGACTCCATGATAAGAAAGATGGTTTAAAGATAGAGCTTATATAAATTATAGAAAATAAGGTTATTTCGCCAAAGACTATAGAGGTAGTTAGAGTAACTATGTGGTAAAGGGCACTAGGTCGTTAGAGTATAATAATATAGATATAGGGATGTTGCGCGGGACTAAGGAGTATTTAATTAAGCACTTTATGTTTTATTACAATAACGCATACCAAATTTATAAAGACGCTAAGTATGGCGCAAGCTATTAGCCGCAAGAGCCAGAGTTAAGAGGACTTAAAGAAACTAGAGAGTTAGATAAAGAGTAAAATTAACTCTATAAGCTAGATTAAGATATTAAAGCAATATACAGACAAAGATTAGTAATAATAATAATAAAGTCAGAGTACTTATTAATTAATAGCAATAAGGAAGAAAACAAGGCTAACTGGGAGTATTTACACCCTAATAATGTAACAGAAGTAGAGACTAAAACCACTATAAAACACGGATTAGTAACGGGTATTATAACACTATTAGATACAGCATCCATTATTTTATAAGACGGAAGGAGTAATATCTAGAGATAATCAAGCAAGTAAATAACTGCTAGTGCTAGCTTACCATTTATAAAAGGCAAAAGGCCACAGGTCCAAGATTCTTAAGAAGAGATAAAAAAAGCTCTAGACTTATAGGATATAATAAGAACAGCTTAAGAACCCACAATAAACAAAAACTGATAGGAAAAAGCAGTAACTTAGTTTAATAATAAATAAATAAGTATAGAACGCAAGTTTAAGAACTATAAGTTTAGGGAATAAATAAGAACGTTATTAGGAAACCAAGATTTTAAAAAATAAATAAGGACTATAGCAATTCCAGGTAAATATAGTATTTAGCTTAAAGATTAAAAAGTTAATACTAAGATTAGGAAGTAAGATAACTTTAAGAATCTAGCTATAAGATACAGAAAATAAGAAACTATAGATAAGTTTAAACAAAGAATTATTGCATAGCAAGAGCAAAAGCTAGATAAAAGGTTAGCTATGCTAGGTTGTATAAGGGATAGAGCACCTATATAAAGAGTCACTAATAGGCCTAGTGCAGGGACACCTAGAGCAAAGTGGTTAGATAAACTAGAATAAGAAGAGGATCTAGACATTCCAGTTAGATTTAAAGAAAGATATACTAAAGGATATCACAACGTAGCGATAATAAGGTACTTTCTTATAGACAGACTATACACACTAAACCAGTTATATGGAAAGTGGTATAGGCAATAACACAACAATAAATAGGAAGACTTTTATATATAGCTAAACAAAAAAGTTGTCCAAGACTAACCCATTATAGAAAAACGTATAAATTATATTAAAGGAGCGTTAATTATAATATTAAGGAACCTAGAAGAAGGATCTAGGGACTAGAAAAGTAAACAACAAATCTTAGTACCTATAGCGGAAATACTAGTAGTTAGGTTAACCAGGTATAGGTTTAAACTTAAGGATAAAGACAAGCTAAGAGTTAACCTAAGTCACCTAGCGTATTATACACTATCGTGGATAGCTTGTGTGGATAATGTATATAATATATATAGGGCACCAAAAGACAAGAACCAGAAATACCTAGTAAAAATATATTAGGCACCAGAAGAAAAGCGGTTTAGAGACGCTAAGTATATACATAGATAGCACCTAGTAGAAGTACAGAATTAAGGGAACCTAATACTTTAACCTAGAAAATTCCTTACGGAAGAATGCCTAGAAGGACAATAGTAGTGGGATTGCCTAGAGAACACTTATCTATAGTATATAGAGGAAAAGAAGCGAACTAAATATTGGCTAAGAGTAGACTAAGTATAAACAGGATCTAGCAGCTAATAGTTAGGAAAAGGGGAGGCCTACAGGACTAGAGGGAACTAGTAGTAGAGCCTTAAACCCTCAAAGGAATTTAAAAATAATACCTAAATTTATATATCTAGTAGCAAGATTAGTAGTTTGAAGCGTTAATAGACAATAGAGTAATAAGGAACCACATATTACCAATAATAGTGGAAAGAATAGGGTTACTATATAGACAAAAGGAACACCTATATCTACTTACAACAATTTTAGGAGATTAGATAGCCTATAGAGGAGGTATTATTAATTTTAAAATAGGACCTATTTAGTTAACTATTAAAGGGAGACCAGTTAGAATGTCTTTTAATATCTTACCGTTAGGAAAAGACGAGGCAATACTAGGAATGCCTTAGTTACAGAAATATAATCTAAAGGTTAATTAGGTTATAGGTTAGGTCGATATTAAGAATACTTAATAATATAAGATACAACAGTAAACTAAGTTGGTATGGTACCAAGTCAGAGCGATATACAAAGAGACTGAGTGAGGCTTAAGTTATATACCAAAGAGATACTATAAGTATGGTAAAAAGTTATAGTTACTAGAAAGTAAAAAGCTATCAAAGTATATAGCATGGGACTATAAGATAGAGTTAGAAGAGGGAACTAGTCCAAAGTTTTTTCTAATCTATAAGCTTACTAAAGTAGAGTTAGTAGTGCTTAAGGAGTTTATCTAGAAGAACTTACGAAAAGGATATATTAGACCATTATAGTTATTAGCAGAATATCCAGTACTGTTTATCCCAAAGAAAAATGGAAAACTTAGGATATATATAGACTATAGACAGTTAAACAGCATTACTAAAAAGGATAGGTATCCTTTACCCTTAATTAGCAAAATCTAAGATAGGATAGGTAACGTAAAGATCTTTACAAAGATAGATTTAAGATAGGCGTACTATTAAATTAGGATTAAGGAAGGCGACAAATAGAAGGCAGCCTTTAGGTTAAAGGAAGGACTGTATAAACTATTAGTTATGCAGTTTAGGCTTATAAACGCACTAGCAACATTCCAGAAGCGAATTAATAGTATATTAGGAGAACACCTTAATAAGTTTATTATAGTATACCTTAACAATATTATCATCTACTTAGAGAGTAAGAAAGAATATAGAGAACACATTAAATAAGTCTTAAAAAGACTATAGGAGGAATAGATGCTAGTAGCAATTAAGAAATACAAGTTCTTTATATAAAAGACTAATTTTATAGGATTTATTATCAAACTAGGAAGAATTAGTAGATTCTTTAATTAACGTCTAATACGGATCCTATCTAGGCCCACGCAGACTACTCCGTATATAAGGGAAAAGTAATATTAACGGGAAAAAACCCTTGCTATTAGGGGGGAAGGAAAAACCCTATAAGCCACCTTAGTAGGATAAAAAACCCTAAATTGCCATACCTGCACGTAGCCGCGGCCCTATAGGCCTATAGCTACGTCCTCCTCCTTGGATATTTTGAACTCCTTGGGAACCACTGCTTCCTTCTCTAGCTTATCTAGAGCTAGGGTTTACTACGCCCTAGCTAGGCCTTGCTAATTAATTGCCGTATACTTATAGTTGTGTCCCGTATCTTAACCACCCCCTATATGCTATCTCTCTTATTGACTATTGCTATATACGCCTTGCCTCCCCCCCCTAAGGCCTATTGAAGGCGTAAGGGGGATTTATCCGTTCCAATTACCGTAATACTGACAGCGGGATATTATATATTAGGTATCTTTTATGCCTAGGCCCCAGCTAGGCCCTTTCTAAGGGTTACCACTCCGTTAAAAGGAGATAAGGAAAACCGTGGGTCGCAATCCAGGCTGCTAGGTATTTAGTACTTACAAACGGCAAGTGACCGTATGCTCCGCGGGCGATCGCCCTAAGGGTTAGGAGGGGCCGTATATTTGCTTATTTATTCGTTTACGCTTGTCTATTTGTTAATGTGAGGTCGTTAATGCTTTCTATTAGGGTTTTTAGGGATGTTATTAAAAACTGCTTATCTATGTTAGATCGTATAGGTGCCCTGGATAGAACAGTGTAGTAGTTGTCGTATTATAGAGGGCCAACAGTAGTGGTTTTTAAGATCTCACCATCCAAAAATTTCTCACCACCGCCCTTGACGCCCACAACCACCACCAGGTCCTGTCCGCACGCTATACGACGTCTCTGCGTTGGCTCTGGATCTGAACTTCAAAGACCAGGTTCGTAGCCGTCACCACGTACAGGTGCAGAGTCCGATTTTAACGGCCACTAGGAAGAATTAGTATAGACCTAAAGAAAGTTAAAGCTATAGTAAGTTGGCAAGAACTAGAGAATATTACGCAGTTAAGGTCATTTCTAGGGTTTTGTAACTACTATAGGAGGTTTATAGCACAGTAGTTAAAAAGTATTAAGCCATTTACAAGGTTAACAAAAAAAAGAAACTATAGGTTTAGGGTAGTAAATAAAAGAAGCTATTTTAAGAACTTAAAGAGTTATTTACCTAGGAACTAATCCTTAAGATCTACCAACCAAAGTTAGAAACGGTTATTAAGATAGATATATTAGACTTCGCACTAGGAGCATATTTACTATAGAAGTATTAGGACGCATAGCATCCAGTAGCATACTATAGTTAAAAGATAACACTACTAGAACTAAACTATAACATCTATAACAAGGAGTTATTAGGTATAGTTATAGCATTAAAAAAATAAAGAGCATTCTTATAAGGCACAGAAAAACTATTTATAGTTAAAACGGACTATAAGAACCTTATAGAATTCCTAATAACAAAGGAACTCAACCAAAGATAGGTTAGATAGGCAGAAATACTTACAGAATACTATTTTGAAATTTAGTATACCAAGGATACAGATAATATATAAGTAGATGCTTTAAGTAGAAAAGCTAAACTATAAAATAACAAAAAGCTATTAGGGGCTTTATTATGAAAGAATTAAGACAGACTAATTAGGTATAATTATCCCAAAATAGCAGTAATAAGAGAAGGCCAGATCCACAAATTACTAGAGAATAATTAGATATAAAAGATCTAAGAGGCATAGGTAGAGGATCTAGACACAGAATAGTATAAGAATAGAGAAGCAACCTATATTCTAAGGTCTATTATAAAAGAGTTTATTAAGTTATTCCATAAGGGACTAACTTAAGGACATAACGGAGCTATAGGCTTAGTATTAAGACTTTAAAAAGAGTACATTATTTAAGGAATCTAGGGACTAGTAAGATAAGTTATAAAAGAATATCTAAATTGCTAAAGAAACAAACCAATAAGGCATAAGCTATACGGAGGGCTATAACCTATTAAAACACTAGAAAGACCATGGGAAGTTATATTATAGGACTTTATTATTAAGTTACTAAAGTTAAAAGATCCTATTACAGGATAAGATTATAATATAATCTTAGTAATAGTAGACAAGCTTATAAAGTGGGGGTACTTTATAGCAGCATACATAGAAGAGATATTAGTAGAAGATATCGCTAGAATCTATATTAAGGAAGTATTTATAAGATATAGAGCACTAAGCAAGGTTATATTAGACAGAGATCTAAGATTCATAGCAGTATTCTAGGAGGTATTTTTGGCGGAATAAGGAGTTCGCGCAGTAACCTTAACAGCGTATTATCCGCAGACGGACGGATAAATAGAAAGGTTAAACTAAACACTAGAACAGTATCTAAGGCACTATGTTAATTATATATAGAACAATTAGGTATTGTTACTACCAGTTATATAGTTTATATATAATATAACACCACAAGAAGGAATAGGAACATTACTATTTAAGGCAAATTACGGGTATAAGCTAAAATCATTATTATTACCACATTAAGTAAAGAAGACAAGTAGCACAGCTAAAGAAAGAATAGAGACTTTAATAAATCTTTATATAGACTTTAAGGAAATAGCTAAACTAGTATAAGAGCAAATAAAAAGGTACTATAACGCTAAAAGATCTGAGGGACCAGATCTTAAGGAGGGAGATAAAGTATAGCTACTATACAAAATTTTTAAGAGTCAACAACTAAGCAAAAAGTTGGACTATATTAGACTAGGACCTTTCAAAATCATATAGAGAATTTTATTAGTTATATTTAAGTTAAACCTACTAGCCAAAATAAAAATTTACCCTATATAGCATATCGCGATGCTAGAGCTAGCACACAGGAATATTAAACCACCAGTCTACAAGGCGGACATATATAGAGGGCAAGAAAAAGACAAATAGTAAGTTTTAAAGATTATCAGTTATAAGGATATAGATAATAAAACATAGTATAAAGTAAAGTAGATAGGCTATAGTAAGACTACCTAGGAATCACTAAGCAACCTAGAAAATGCTATAGGAAAGGTAAAGAAGTATTAAAAGAAAGTAGGTTAGGGAGCATTAAAAAAGGATTACTAAAGGACAAGTTACCTAAGGGGGACCTATAAGGAGCAATTACTAAGCTACTTAAAGTTATTTCCCTTACAGGAGGAAAGCCTATTCTTTTATTACCTAGCTTATTAAGACCCTATTAAACAAGTTTCTACTCCTTAGAACGGACCTTCTTATAAACCTTCTTAAGATAAAGCAGCCAGGCAGACGCCGCAATCCAAGCATCTAGGGCCTTCTACTCCGCGTCCCAAGAACGTTCCAGCTTAACTAAGATAGTAGAGAGCTTACCGTTAAGCTTCACAGTAGTAGATTAAACACAAGACCTTATAATAAGTTACTTAGGGAACTTAAAGACTATTAAAAGTCATAGAATGCGTATACTTAGCGTTAGAAGTAGAACGAACATTATAAAGCAATTAAATATTTACTTTAGTGCACTCTAAGCAAGAGGAAGGTTATTAAGATAAAGAACTTGCTAGCGTAACACAGACTAACCCCTCTTTCGCACAACAAGAATATAGAGACGGCATTATCTTACCCAGCGACAGTATAGCAGCAATAGTATAAGCACGGCGTTACGCGTATAAAGAAGAAGAGGCTTTAGGTATAATAAGTAAGGATATTAACTAGATTAATTAAATAGACATCACACCTTTAGTGAATAACTTAGAGATATTAGGAATCTTTAAGAATAAAGATAAAGAGGAGGGAGATAGTATTATAGACAGCTTAAGTACAATGTTATAACTACTTAGAGAAGAGTCGGCGGAAGCTAGTTAGTTAATATAGGTATAGTCCAGAATAGATCTAGTGGAACTATATAATAAGGAATAGTAGCCAAGTTATATAACGTGCTACGTAAGGAACGCAGGGAATGTAGTAAACGTATATATCTTATATATAACACGTACCTTACATACAAGGGAGGATTTCTTAGGAGTATAGTTGTGTATTTAAAGGACCTTAGTCCCTACCGTAGATAGTTCTCTCCTTATAGTAAATCTTAGAATATAATTAGAGTTAATCTATTAGGCAACTACTCTACTAGTTATTATTATGTTGTTGACCTGTTTATATCTACATACCCGGCCTAATAACAGGACCCACCGTAGTTCTTGCTATAAGGTTCCGTTACATAGCCCGGGGCCCTATTAGCAATATTAGCAATATTAGCAATATTAATAATATTATTTTTAAAAATAATAATATATCTTTTTACTATAATAGTTATAATATTTCCCATAACTGCAATATTTATATAAAAATAATAATAAGTTTTAAAAATTTAAAATTGGATATTAAGTAATTAAGATAAGCAGGAAGCCTCTCGCAGAGGCTCCAAATTGTCAATTGGCAGTGTTCCTGACGATTTACCGGCCGTGTACTGATTTCCTAACTAGGCCTAGCACCCGCCTGCATGCCTGCCTGCCTGCCTGCCTGCCTGCCTGTCTGCCTGTCTGTGCCTGCCTGTCTGTGCCTGCCTGTCTGTGCCTGCCTGTCTGTGCCTACCTGTCTGTGCCTACCTGTCTGTGCCTACCTGTCTGTACCTACCGTCTGTGCCTATCGTCTGTATCTGTCTTTGGTATTTAATTCAATTCGGGGGAGAGGTTGGCCCGATTGAAGGCTCCAATTAATTCGATTAATCGATTGATTATATTGATTCGAATTATTCTCTATAGGCGTTAGCTGGCTGTACATTCGAACGGCGGTTGTCTAGGGTACCTCCCTAGGAAGCCTTGATTCCATTTGATTCGGTGGCAGGCCGATGTCGAGGCTCTGGTTCGATTCGATCGATCGATTGAATCGTTCGTAGTGTTCGCTGGCTGGTTGTTCGAACGGTCGTCGTCTGGTTCTGGTAACAGTCATCTGGCTCTCACGACGGTCGTCTGGTTCTGGTCACAGTCCTCTGGCTACCGTTCTGGTGCCTCCCTAAGTAGGGAGGATGTAAGGAAGGAAGGAAGGGTAAAGGTGGCATTTAGGTGTACAAGGGGTATGCAAAGGCACTGTCGGGAATATAGCGGGGACCCGATGGTACTTAGGACGATTTATATAATTGGGAAAATCAAAGTCCTGCTAGGAGCCTGCTAGAAAACCTGCTAGGAGCCTACCAGGAGGCCTTTAAGATTTTAATACTCTAAAAGCAATAAATGTAATAATACTAACAATATTTATTTTATAGCCGTAAGCTAGCGTAATGCTAGCGTATAGCTCTAGGGCTTAGCTAATATGGCGGAAAGCTGGCCCTGGGCTCTAGGGGGTTAGCTAATATAGCGGAAAGCTGGCCCCGGGCTCTAGGGGGTTGGCTAATATGGCTAAAAGCTGGCCCCAGGCCCTAGGGGGTTGGCTAATATGACGAAAAGCTAGCCCCGGGCCCCAAAAACACTTTTAGCGAAACTAAATTTCCTGCGCCACTTCCCGTTTTCCTGACGTAAGAAAAATCCGTTTTTTTATTACCTAACTTAGCTAGACCCTATTAAACTAATTTCTACTCCTTTAAATAAACCTTTTTATAGACATTTTTAAGATAATAGAGATAAGTATAGATAGCTATTCTAGCGTCTAGAATACGAGCTTCCTTTTTATAAAGATATTGCACTAGTAAAGATGGAGGATAGCTTACCTTTAAGGCGCTTAGCCCTAGATTAAACCCAGGACCTTAGTAGTGTGGTAGTATAATTTAGCCCCCTAAATTTAATATCTAGATTAGGCATAGCTTTAAGAGAGCCTAGGCCTTTTATATATTTAATATAGATTGGTTTAAAGCTCTAGAGTCTTTAATAACTTAGACTGGACAGATAGATAGAAAAATCCTTTTTAATACACTATTTTCTTCTCTTACTTCTAACCGGCAGTATAGTAACTTCTTATCTAAAAAGTGGATTTACCCTCCCTTATATTTTATGGCATTCTATATAGGGAGTAACGATCTGCCTTTAGATTAGAAGCCTAGAATATTAAGTAGTAGAGTAATATAATAGTAGAACTATACTTAATAGTAGTAGTAACGGAACCAGCAAAGCTAGTAGAGTAAGTAGACTAAATAAGCAATATCTGTATTTAAGATGTAGTAGGGCATCTAGGAGACCCCTAAAAACCAAAACTAAAAGAAACAGATTAGGAGACTAACGTTAAGATTTTCGGTAGTTAATACACAACTAAATTAGTAACGCTAAATATAGAGACGTATAATACGGAGAAGAAAGGTTAAAACTTGCTATTGGTATAGCAAGGGAAACAACGTAAAGACTTTTAGTAATAAGAATAGGAAAAAAAATAAGATATAGCTAGCTTTGTCAACTCCTGCCAAGTTCTAACAGATTAATCGAATTCTACTAAAATCCGTCAAAGACCGCGTGCGTACGTGCGCATATATTGACCACTAAGACCTCTAACTATTTAATTATAAGATTCTTTTATTATTCTTTTCTCTTCTTTACGCAATGTCTTGTTCTCTACAAGAGCTATATACCCTTAAATTTAGATAGAATTTATATTGTTCCTTTAAATCTTCCCTAAAGCCTCTTCGCGCCCTTATAGCAGTAGAGGATAGTAGAAATCTTGGAGTATAATTAGGAGCTTAAAAAAGATATTTAAACACTTATTTAATTGCTAAGCGTTAATTTTAACACTTATTTAGCTACTATAACTTTAGAAATATTTGTATATAGGCAATTTACTATACAATTATTAGTTTTAAAAAGCTTTATAAAATTTAATATTAAGGTCTTCTAAAGCTCGCTGCCAAGATAGGGAAACTCATACTAATCTATATAAGGATTTCCGCCCGAAAGGCGTCGCTAGTAAGGCGCTAACAACTGGAATTAACAAGAGGGTATAGAGATACCCTATCTTAGGGCAGTCTAGATAGGAAAGTAGGTCGGTAGGAGTAGGGGTAGGTCTAGATAAATAGTGCGCAGTTAATCTATAGGGGTAAATTAAGGCTTAGCTTTTAACATTTCTTATCTAGACACCCCTACGCTCTACTTGTGGCTCTGCTTATGGCTCTACTTGCGCCTCTACTCGCGCCTCTACTCGTGTCTTTACTTGTGCCTCTACTTGTGCCTCTACTACCCGTGCCTCGCCTGTGCCTCTTTTATATAAAAAGGGAGATGTATAGAGAGAGACGCGTAGAGAGAGACGCGTAGAGGAAGACGTGTAAAGCATAAGAAAGAGTAAAAATAGATAACGGGAAAGCTAAAATAGGCCTCGAGTAGTATCTTAGCTTCTATTATACGGGAATATAGGTATATAATAGTATAGACTCTATAAGGTAGAGTTGTCCCAAAGGGACGACTTAATATACTAGCTAAGCAAGGATTATATAACCTAAGGAAGCTCCTATAGATGCCCCAGCCCCTACTAACAGCTTCTTTTACCACCTGCTAAGATTACATAAGCTAAACTTAAGGAGAGCCGAAGAGCAATCTCGGAGCGAGTATAAATAAATACGAATCTTAACCAGAAACTTCGGATAGCGGAACTAATATTAGAAAAGTTTTAAGATGTCCAAGATGTAGATTAAGATTATTATATCTTATATTCTTTATCCAGATAAAAGCTGTCAAAAACTTTAGAGTATTACAATAAGAAAGTTTCTAAGCGGAATTAATATTATATAAGAGCCGGCTAACATACGGATCGTTCCGCTAATAAAAATTTAACCCAAGTTTATTGTTAGCAAGTCGGTCTAGAGCCTTGTAGTATAGAGTTTAATTGGTATATATATAGATATAAGATTTTCTAGGGGGAGACCCCCTGGACCCCCCTATATATAGGGAATGGTAAGGAGGTTAAGGGGCCTTAGTCACTAGTGGGTAAGGTTAAGGTACTGTTACGGAGTAAGTACAAGTGGTGATAATATATAGCGAAGTAGATATTATTAAGCTATGTACATAAACTGTGTAATAAAGTCAAGACGTTGCGTAAGGAGAGAAGGTAAGGAAACGGGAAGAAAGGGTATATATCGCTAGTTTGGTTGCTTAGTTAATACATATATAGAGCAGAATAGGATTCGAGTAGCGGTCCTAGCAGAACTTAGCAGGATTTAGTGGACTTGGCAGAATATAGTAGAATGCGGCAGATTGCCGTTAGATTGCCGTAGATTGCCGTTAGACTGCTGTCTCATAGTTGGTCTCTTCTTGCTACGTAGGTGGAAATAGGTGGACGTATATAAGGTGTTATAGAGGTATCCCGTGACAGTACCCCCCCTTTAAACTTAAGCTTCTGCGAGATAGGGCTGAGGTAGTTCTAAGTGGAGTTCGTAAAAGTCTTCTGCGGCTTGTGTAAGTCCTACAGAGTTAACGGGTTCCTATAAGGGCTTAGTAAAGCCTCTCCATTTCGTAAGGTATATATATTTACGTTTCCGTTTATTATACTTAATATCATCAACTTTTTTAATAAGGTACTTATCCTCACCATCCACTTTAACTGGTGGGGGAGGGTCTTAAATCTATCTAGGTAGGGCGTCTAATATAGGGGCAGCAGGGTAGAGGACTGACGTATAGAATATAGGGTAGATTTTAACCGTATTAGGGAGCTTCAGTTAGTAGGTATAAGGAGAGACAACTTTTTTAACCTTATAAGGGCCGGCGTTCTTCCAGTTAAGTTTCTTAGTAGGTCGTTTTATATTTAGATTTCTTGCGTCTAGCTAGATAAAGTCACTAATTCGGTAAGCTAGTGCTAGGGTTCGGTTCTTATTTGCTGCGGCTTTATAGATAAACTAGGCCTATATTATTTTATTAGTAAGGAATTCTTATAGTTCTTCTATCTTCTTTATAAATTTATTTGCTTCTACAATTTATAAGGCCTAATAAGCTAGGCAAGGAACCTTACTAAAGGGTTTAAAACCTATTCGCGGGTGCTAGCCGTAATTAGCCAGGAATAGGGAGACCTTTATGGTTTCTAAGATGGAGTTATTTATAGTAAACTTGGCAAATATAAGCCAGTCTATCCAGTCGTCCTGTAAATATAATGTGTATATCCGAATATACTGTTCTATTATAGCATTTGCACGTTCTATTTAACTATCCGTTTTTAGGTAATATGCTATAGACAATAGCGCTTTAATGCGGAGTTAGGTAGTTAGTTCTTTCTAAAACGCTAAAATAAACTAGCGGCCTCTATTAGAGACAATTATTTTAGGAAGTCTATGGAGTTTCTATATATAATCCAGGAACAGTCGGGCAATAGCAGGTGTTAATATATTAGGGCAGGCGATTAAGTATCTTATCTTAGATAGTTGGTCTATAACTACTATAATATTTATACAGCCTTTACTTATAGGGAGATTAATAACAAAGTTAATTAAGATATCCTTCCATCTTCGGTCCGGAATAGGTAGTGGTTTTAGAAAGCCGTTATATGTCTTATGCAAAGCTTTGGCTTGTTAGTAGATATAATAGCTAGAGACATACCTTCATACCATATTATATATATTTGGCCAGTAGTACTCCTATTAGAGTAGCTCTAGGGTTTTTCCTTAGCCTAGGTGGCCGGCTACTAGTAGATTATATACATGTTTAAGGAGCTTAAGTTTAAGTTTATTATGGTTAGGTACAACTAGGCGGTTCTAGTAGTACAAGCGGTTTTTATAAGCTTTATATTTGCTTAGAGAGATCTTTTTAGAGCATCTAACGCCATCTTAAATTAACTTAAGTGTCTCTTGGATAAACTTGTCATTTAGGTATTTATTAATTATAATCTGCTTAATTAATTAATTAGTTATTTTAAGGACATATACCGTAAGGTCTTTAGCCAGGGGATTAAATAGTTTAGGGCGAAGTAGGGTTTAATTGTGGTAGGTACGCGCTTCTTCCTATGCTGGTATATCTTATAAACATTAGGTTAGGGCATTAGGTTTTTAACCTTAAACGCCTAGACGGTATATAATTAAGAATTGGAAATAAGATAGATATTCTAACCAGCGGGCTTAACAATGACTTAGCTATTTTATAGTTATAAAGTACTGTAGATTCTTATAGTTATTAAGGACCTTAATTGGAAATCTGGAGCCTTCTAGTTTAGGTCGCTATTATTTAAAATATCTAATAATGGCTAATAATTCCTTATCGTAGATCTGATAGTTATATTTAGCTAAACTTAATTATTTTAAAAAGTATACTATGGGGTACAGTACTCCTTCCTTATTATACTAAGACAGGATGCCTCCAGTAATATAGTCAGATAAGTCGGCTTCTATAATACTCTTTTAGTTCGGGTTAAAGTATTAGAGTATAGGTGCGGTAGTAAATATAACTTTTAGATAGGCGAAGGCCTTCTTATATTCCTTATTAAAGATAAAGGCTTTGTCCTTTTAGGTTAGAGCTATAAGGGGTAAAACTAGGGCGGAGAAGTTATTAATAAACTATTGGTAGAAATTAGCAAATCCTATAAAGGCTCTTACGTTCTTGACGTTCTTAGGTTCTTACTAGTTTACAATTGCTTTAATCTTCTTTAGGTCCATTTATATGCCGTCTATAGAAATAACAAGTCCAAGATATAGAACTTCCATTTTATGAAACTTGTATTTATCTATATCTAATTATAGGCCAGCTCCACGTAGGGCTTTTAAGACAAGGTTAATATGTTTCTTATATTTAGCTAGGTTATTACTATATACCAGGATATCATCAATATAAGTAGTATAGAAAACGTCTAGGTAAGGTTGTAGGGTATTATTCACAAAGTATTAGAATAAACTTGGCGCATTTATAAGGCCAAACAGCGTTACTAAGTATTTAAATAGTCTATATCTAGTACGGAATGCGGTAAGCTATTCATCTCCTTTTATAATACGGAGGCGGTTAAATGCGTAAATAAGGTTAAGTTTTATATAGTAGCGAGCCTTACTTAATTAGTTTAGTGTCTCTTAAATTAATAGGAGCGGGTACTGGTTCTTAATAGTAATAGCATTAAGAGCTTAGTAGTCTATATAGAAGCGCAGACCGCTACTAGGTTTCTTAACAAAGATTATAGGTGCAGCTATAGGCGAAGAGCTTACTCTAATAAATCCTTTACTTAGGTATTTGTTTAAGTACTTCTACAGCACTTAGAGTTTATTTTGGGATATTCTATATAGTGGTCTAAATCCTAGCTGTTTTCCTTCTTTAAGTATAATCTTATAGTTATATAGTTAGTGCTCTGCTAACTTATCGGCTTCCTTTTATAAGAATACCTCTAGGTACTTATAGTGGCATACTGGTACCTTTATAGCAGGGTTAGTGTACTTCTTTAGTACTAGGGCCTTTTTAATATTGGCCATTATAACGGCGAAGATTGTATATTTAGGTTTCCTAGCAAGTTATGCTAATAGGGTAGCTCCAATTATGTAGATATCTAAGGTATTAAGTAAGCTCAGATTATCCTTAGTTTCTTATATAGTTTCTTGTTTAGGTTTAGGTTTAGGTTCTTTAAGTATCCTTTTTATAGTAAAATACCAGTTCTTCTGGTACTTTTATATATTAAGCTTAAGCTTCTGCTTAGTTTGGGGCGGTACAGTAGTTAGGATTAGTTTATGTAGTTTAGTATAACTTTTAAGTTTTTAGTGGAATTAGGTGGATTTCTTAGGTATAGGGTGGATATTAGTAGAAATTTTAGACTAGTGGATCTTAGTGGATTTTCTAGATTTTAGTTTAGGGTCTAAGTAGTAGGTTATAAGACACTTCTACTTATAATGGGAGGCGGTAAATAAAAGCTTAAGGTTATCCTAATTAATGGTTACCTTATATAGCTTTATCTAGGGTTGTCTAAGAATTACTAAGTAACCTAGGGTAGTAACAAAAAGCCTAATTAGTTTTTTATAGTTTAGGTATTAGAGTCTTAGGAATACTACGTGGGTAATATAGCCTAAGATAGTGCGTTTACCATTAAATTTAAATACGTTAATATGCCGGTTAAGGGGGGTTAGAGTAAAACCATTATCTTATATAAAGATCTTGTTAATAAATCCTATGCCACTAGCTCCTATATTAATTAGGACTTAAACATTAACCTATTAATTATTCTGCTAAAGACGACAGTTAATAGTTATACTGCGATCCTAAGAGTTAGAGTTCGTAACATCTAAAGCATTTAATAAGATCCTAAGGCAGCGCCGTCCTGAAGAGCAACTTAGCTCTAGGACCTTTCTTTTAGAGGCAATTAGGGTAGAGTTCTTATAGCGTATTGGTTATAGCTTTATCCTTATAAGTAGTACTTACTAGATATAGGGCTGGAACTAGGTAGAGATCGGGGATAGTAACTGGAGGATTAATGCGGTAAACGGCTGCTGGTGTTAGTCGTTTATAATTAGCGTTGGGGTATAGGGGTAGAGTAGTAGTTGGAGAGGTAGGAGCTACTTCTACACTTAAAACAGAGGCCTAGCTTAGTGCGTTGTTCTTATTTAGAGAACCTTAGTGGGGCATATCCTAGGGTTCTAGTGTTAATATCTATGGCATTGGGGTGCTTAGGCTGAGATAATAACTCAGTAGACGTTTGCGGGGTTGCCGTATTATATTAAGGAGCGAACTTCAGTATTAGGCGTAGTATATTATTATACCATTTATTAATAATGTTTACGCAGGCGTTAAGGGCTCCTAGTAGGTCTACACCTATTAGGGAGGTTTTTAGTTTAGGACTTAGGGATTTAATAAGGCTGTTAACTAGTACGGAGTTATTCCAGCCTGTTTCTTTTACATAATAGTTAAATTTAGAGAAGTATACTAGAAAGCTTTTTATTCCTTAAGTTATATAGTTTATCTTTCTCTAAGCAGTAGCTTGGCGGTTTGGGTTACTATATATAGCTTTAAGAAGTACAATTAGGCTTAGTACTAAGTTTAGTTAAAGAGGTTTAATAAGGTTAGCTATATCTCCTCCTAGTTAACTTAGGGCATAACAAAGTTAGTTAGCTTTAGTTAAGTAGCGGTTAGTATTACCAGTTAGCTTATTTTTAAGCCGGCTTAGGAATAATTAGAGTTCTTATTATTTATTAGTAAATATTAAAGGGTCTAGTAATTATTTAGATTATTATAGCGTAGTAGTTGGTTCTACTAGTAGGATAACTATTGCTGGTTTAGGGCTTGCGTTTCCCATATTAGCTTCTAGTAATAGTAACCGGTCTTAAGGTCTTAGCGTAGGCATCTTAAGGGTGCGGATTTCTTCTTAAAGGGCCTTAATTGTTTTCTAGTGCCGTGCTTCTTATTTAGCTTACTATTAAGCTATAGCAGCTTAGTTTTATGCGAGGGCGTCTATAAAGGACTTTTATATATCTACCAATTATTCCTAGAGTGCGGATATAATGTTAGTGGCCGTTATAGGGGCTTTAAGGTTATTCTGCATTTTAAATAGGGTGGGGCGGAGTGTAGGTTTTAACGCAATATAGTATTACAGAGTAAGTATAAGTGGTAATAATATATAGGGAAGTAGATATTATTAAGCTATGTATATAAACTATATAATAAAGTTAAGACATTACGTAAGGAGACAAGGTAAGGAAACAGGAAGAAAGGGTATATATTGCTAGTTTGGTTGCTTGGTCAACACGTGCACGGAGCAGAATAGGATTTAAGTAGCGGTCCTAGCAGAACTTGGCAGGATTCGGTGGACTTGGCAGAATATAGCAGAATGCGGCAGATTGCCGTTAGATTGCCGTAGATTGCCGTCAGACTGCCGTCTCGTGGTCGGTCTCTTCTTGCTGCGTAGGTGGAAACAGGTGGACGTGTGTAAGGTGTCACGGAGGTGTCCCGTGACAGGTACTTTGGTCGCTAGTAGATAAGGTTATCTAATTGAGAGGATCTACTGCAGTAACTAAAGCGCCCCACTTAAATTAAGCTTAATTTAGAAGCAATATAGAGTTCAATTTTATCTCGTAAATTAGACCCTCTGTGGATTGTTTATATGGATATACTGCTTTTTATCTAAACGGATTTTCTACCAAGAGCTTACGGTCCTAGCTTTGGTGGTACTAAGCCCAAAATATACCCAAAACTTACCTTTTTTACTGCCGTATCTCGTTCTTTATTTAACGTCTAATTATTATAAAAAACCATAAGGTGGGAGCCCTTTAGCTTCTCTATCTAATACATCTAACAATAGCGTTGTAGCGATATTTTATAAAAAGTTGGATATAGGTAGTCGGTCGCGTTATAGCCAAAATCCATCTAAATTCTGCTAAAATCTAAAAATCTAGATATATTTGAGAATTTAGGGTTACCTTTTATAAACCTATATCTCCCCCCTTAATATTGTAAATATAAGGCTATAATATGTGTAACTAAGGAGACAAATACTTAGAGAATCCATTATATTAAATAAATATATTATAACTAGAATATTAAAGTCATGGTATATTAAAAGATATAAAAGTTGGCTTTTAAAACATTTAAATACTCTAGACCCTTAGTGGAAAATTTGTTGGTAATAAGGAGCGGTGTGCCCCAATGTTCGTTACTTAGATTCTTCTATAACTTACTACGCGCACTTTTTTTCTAGCTAATTAGAAGCTAGCTTGGCGGGGGCTAAAGTCTAAAACCTAAAAGTATAGACCACTTGTTACCTTGGGTTAATTAAATAACAAAAAGTTCTTAAGGATGTTTATTATTATTAATCTCGGTATATAAGTGTATGTCCACTCCTGGGGCTTCTATACCTAAAGAAGCTAGATTAACATTCCTCTAAGATCTTTAATTGTCAATATAAGGAAGTAAGAGTCTCCCAGAGACCTGCCCGTACCATAAGCACACCACTACTTATTATCACCTAAGTTAGATTTCCAATACTATTTCTTAATATAGTTTTATTAATATGGCACCATTAGATGCCGTAACGCAAATTAAGATACCTGTCTCTGTTTCTTTAAAGAACTTACTAGGTACCGAAAATTAAGATATTCTAATAACCTTAAACTATTTAAAGCACCTGGGTCCTAAAGGTCTCCCGCCAATTAACTCCAGTATTCCTAAATTAGAGAGACGCTACGCTTATTAGGATAATATAAGAGAGGTCCATAGAGTCGTTATTAAAGACATTCGTGGCAGGGAGAAAGACTTTATATAAGACGTTTAAGGCTTCCAATATCTTCAACATATAGTTGAAGGCGTTACTAACTAGACGGAACAGAAGTAGATCTATAAGATAATCTAACCTACAACGGAGAAATTGGTAAAGAAAATATGCGTATTGTAATTATTTATTTCCAGCTATACTAACTTTATCCTATAGTACGAGTGCCTCTAAGACAGTTATATATTTTAATAGAAATCGTAATAAGCCCAATATTGAAGGAGAATTAATAAGTACTATACAATCACTGTTATACGGAGTCCACATAGACTTAACTAGAGCGTCCTGCCAATACCTCCTAAAGAACGTAATTCCAGACAATAAAGAAGTTAAGCGTCTTCTTACTTACCGGTTTATAGTAGTGAATATATGGCGACCTATTAAGTAGATTCTTAGAGATCTTCTTAGGGTCTATAACTGGAAATCCGTTAACCCCAACAACAATATCTATAATAACCGTAGAGTTACCTTAGAAGGAATCATGGAGCTTAGATTGCCCACTTTTAGTAAAAAAACATAAGTGGTATTATCTAAGTAGATAGCGACCTGATGAACCACTATTGTTTAAGCAGCTGGACAGCAACCCTAACAATAATATTACACTCCTCTATTCTGCTTTTGTGGACCCAAAGTATGCGGATTTCCCAGTAAGAGAAAGCATTGAGATAAAGATCTTTACTTTCTTTAATAAGGAGTAGATTGGATGAGGTAGAGGACAAGGAGGGATTATTTAAAAGAACCAATATGCGGGAGTTACTTATTAATTTGTCAATTTTTATATTTATAGTAATTATTTAGATCTTGGAGCTGTATATCCCAACTATAGTATAAACACAATAAGATAGTTTGCTGCTTTATCTCGCTCCAAGTAAAACATTAATAAGCTTAGTCAAGTACCCAAGCCCCTATTTTATATAGCACTTTTCCATTTTTAGAAAGAAGTCAGGCAGACCTAGATTAGGTTTAGGCTTAAGCCAAATCTAAATTTATAATTATAATCCCCAAATTAGAGTCTTGGCTTAACGCATAAATAGATAGGGATTAGATTTGGACCCTAAATTCTAAAAATAGCCCTAGCAAGGTTAACCCCTCTATAATGCCATTTATCCCATAATATATCGTTCCAGTCTACCCCTATATACACTATTTTATTCTTTTAATTATACCTAATAGGGATTTCTCTTCCGGAGCGGTAGAAAGACCTCAGCAGCGCTTATACTAAGGAAGTTTGGAAGGCAATAAGGCTAGCGCCTTACATTCTTAGAACTGTTTCCTGTAATCCGTGTATGGTGCCTTTGGTAGTAGTAGTAATGGAGATATATCTTTAGGGTTTAGATTATATTATATCTCCTAGACCTCGATTTCTTCTTTTTTGCACCTTAGCTCTTAATACCTTCTATCTTACAGAAAGGGGACCTAATCGGTTATTATATGGTAGCGGCTCTCGGTTAGGGATGCATGTAATTATTAACATAGAGTATTTAAGGGGGTATTTAAATTGGCTCGTGTATAGGCTTACCGCCGAGCTCTAATTGGTTAGAATAGCGATTCTGCTATAAATAGGAATATTAAAATTCAACTTAATGCTTCCACCTTAATGCTTCCACCTCTCTATATAGCCTTAATTTACATACACCCTATACCTCCTATACGTTATAGGCCTTCCAAGGAGACTATTATATAGGAAGCTATTACTACGTACCGAACTAGGCACTACGGAACCCCTTACAAGGGCTGCAATATTGCATAAAATCCATTCTAACACCATTCTCAAGCGCATTAACAAAACACGTTAATCCTATAAGAAAGCACATCAATTTTAGCAAAAGTTAAGCCTGGAATCTAAAGCAGCTGTTAAAAAAATACTATACAATCCTTATAAAGCATTGCTTTCCTCTTAAGAAAAGCTAGATCCGTAAGATTGCCCTAGATGTATATAAAAAGCAGCTCCGAGATGCCGGCTAGGATACTAGCTAGGCATTTCTTAGGGTCCAATAGGTGGATTTGTACTTGAAACGCCATTAATCCTTTTAAGTTTAATATACTCGCTATCTTAAAATAGAGAGAGCTACGGTAGATAATAATTTACTAGTATATAAGAGGTTCTTTAATAAGTTAGAGGCTACCTATATAGAATTTTATATTAAGGCACCTAATTACTAGAATATGGATAAAACTGGATATTAAATGGGGTACGCGCATGCCTCTAAGAAAGTTGTTTTATATAGTTCCTCTATACAACCTATTACGCTAGGTAATTAAGAGTGGATAAGCGAGATCGCCTTTATTAATGCTACTGGCGAATTAATTCCTTCTTATTTTATTTTTAAAGGGAAGGTTATTATAACTTATATAGCCCAAGAAGCTCTTAGATCGGTACTAGATTATTAAATAGCAATTTTTAATAATAGCTTGTTATGGGACAAGGGCAGTAGCTATAGAGCGTATATATTTAAGAAGTCTATAAGACGTTGCGCGATTGATTGTAAGGGTCAAGGGCGTAAGGAGGTGATATACCTACGCGTAGCTGACGTAAGCTGTATGTAAGGTATATATAAGAGCACGGGGCTCTCCTATAGAGGCCCCTATGGTGGGGTTCTGTAATACTACCCCCCCTTTTATAGAGGCGGAGCTCCGGCGACGCTGTGGTTACTATATATATATAAAAGGGACACTTAAGGTATAGAGAAGAAAAAAGGGGGTATTACTAAAGGCTTAAAACAACGTTATGTAATAAGGCTTGGCACCTAAGAATCCAACTAATTAGATAACTTTAACCGCCGGTTAAAGTTTCTAGGCATTTTAATAATATTCCAGTTACGTAATTATACTTTGCTATTATATAATAGTAACCTACGGTAATCTAACGGCAATTTGCCCTTATGTGGCAATATATAACGGTTTAACTCTATAAGGGCTCCTATAGAGGATTAGGCATAAAATATCTACTTAGGCCCGGTTTCTGTAGGTTCGCGTAGTAGAAGTTGCTAATTAGATCCTTTACATTTTTAAGGTCTTTTTATAGTTACTATTCTAGCTAATCTATGTTAAATTTTATATAGATAGCTCTATAATAGAGCGGCCGTCCTCTACCTTTACCAGAGTATTTAAAGTTAATAATTTATTTAATAGTTTACTCCTTATAGTTCTTATCTTTATTCTTATCTTAGATTAATACTAGTAGGGGTTTAGGCTATATCTATCCTAGTAAGGGGTTAGGCTAGTAAAGGTATAGTAGTTATAGGTAAAATATAGGCTATATTCTATAGGTAGCTAGAGTAGGCAGGAGCTCTAGCTTATATATAGCTCCTCTATTAATAACTTGTTTAATTAAATAGGGGCCAAGGTTCTTATAATTAAGTAACTTTATGGGCCTCTATATAGAGATATTACGTATATCTAGCTATACCTAGTCGCTAATATGCATCTCCAATAGTGGTATTCTATAATAGTTGGCGAAGTAGACCTACTTTACTTAAGCCTAGGCCATTTCTCCCTTATAGTAGTTAAGTAGATTTTTTATATAGTTTGTATATTGGTTAGTAATTAGTATCTTAAGGTATTTTCTATATGGTAGTTTCTTATTAATAGGTTCTAGTAGCTCTATACTAGATTAAAGGTAATAACCTTTATTTGTAAAGAATGGGGTAAGTCCTATAGTAGTTAAAATATAGTTATTTACTATAAATTTACCTAATAGAAGGTAATTTACCTAGTTATTTTAACTATAGGCAACTACTTATTATAGGTATACTTTTATACTAGTATTAGCGTTTTCTAGTAGTTTTATAGTAGAAGAATATAGATATCTTAACGGAGATACTAAGGTGTTAGTAGATTTATCTCTATATATTAGAGTCAAACTATATGCCTTGGTTAGACGTAATTAAGTTAGGTAACCTATATAATTAGTAAATTTCGCGGAGAAAGGTGTTAGTAATATTGCTAATAGCTACGCCTTTAGTTAGGACGTAGTGGCGCTTTTTTATAAGTTGGTATATCATTATAAGGATGTTCTTATAGGTACGGCTATGTTATTTATAGGGTAGTAGGTTAATAATAAAATCTATAGCGATATCTGCCTATTATTATATAGGTATTAGTAGAGGGTGCAGTAGTCCTTAGTACTTTATATTAAAGGCCTTAGCGCGCTTATAACCGTAGTAGGCGCCTATAAAGCGTTTAACTAAGTCTATTATTTTAGGCTAGAAGTAGTATTAGCTAAGAAGCTTATAGGTTCCTTCTTTACCTAGGTAGCCGCTTAATTAGAGGTTATAGGCTATTTATATTAGTTGCCGTTACAGATTTTCTAAGTTAGGGATAAATAGACGGCCTCTATAATAAAGCCTATTCTCTTTTACTTTTAAGGCTGCTATATTAATCTAGCCTGGCCGTCGAAATCGGACTCTGCACCTGTACGTAGTGACGGCTACGAACCTGGGTCTTCGAAGTTCAGACCCAGAGCCAACGCAGAGACGTCGCACAGCGTGCGGACAGGACCTGGTGGTGGTTGTGGGCGTTGAGGGCGGTGGTAAGAGTTTTTCGGATGGTGAGATCTTAAAAACCACTACTGTTGGCCCTCTACAGTACGACGACTACTACACTGTTCTCCTATCTAGGGCACCTATACGATCCAACATGGATGCTCAGTATTCGATAACATCCCCTGACCCCCAGTTAAAGGCATCGACGACCTTATATTGATAAACAAGCGAACGAACGAACGAATGAGCAAATATACGGCCCCTCCTAACCCCTAGGGCGATCGCCCGCCGAGCATGCGGTCACTCGCCATACTGCTATAATACTACTAAAACCGGCAGCCAGATAACCCCGTACGGTTTTCCTTATCTCCTCTTAACGGGGTGGTGCCCTTAGAGAGGGCCTAGTGACTGGGGCCTAGGCACAAAAGATACCCAGATATACACACACATACATCCCGCTTTCGGCTTTCAGTATTAGGATAGTAGAACGGATGAATCCCCCTTACGCCTTTAATAGGCCTTAGGGGGGGGAGGTAAGGCGTATATGGCAATAGTTAATAAGAGATAGCATACAGGGGGTAGTTAAGATACGGGACACAACTACAAGCACACGGTAATTAATTAGCAAGGCCTAGCTAGGACGTAGTAAACCCTGGCTTTAGATAAGCTAGAGAAGGAAGCAGTGGTTCCTAAGGAGTTCAAAACATCTAAGGAGGAGGACGTAGCTATAGGCCCATAGGGCCGCTGCTACATACAGGTATGGCAATTCAGGGTTTTTCATCCTACTGAGGTGGCTCATAGGGTTTTTCCTCCCCCAATATATTAGGGGTTTTCTTCCTGTAAATTTACAAGTTTCCCCTGTGTACGGAGTAGTCTGCGTGGGCCGCATAGGATCCGTATCAGACATTAAGCAATAAATGAATAATATTAATCTAGCCTAGGCTTTAGAGTTTAGTAGGTAGTGTATAGGCGCTAGCGGTCTTTATATAAGCTTTACAGTGTGGGAAAATTAAATAAACGACTTGATTATAAATATAGCTCTAGAGCCTCTATATATATATAAGGAAGGTATAGAAATAAATAAAAGGGGAGATTAAGACGTAACTAAAACAGCGTAATATATAAGTAATACGTAAGCGATACGCAAGCAATACGTAGACAATATATAGGCAATACGCAGGTAAAACAGTGGTAGTTTGGCAGGGTACCGTAGTCGGTTACACTTTATGGTAATAAGTTAATGCAGTAATAGGTTAACAGAGGTATTATATACTGTGGTAATAAGTTTATTAATTTTAAGAGGTAACTCTAGTTCTGTAGTATAAAGCTAAGGTATAGTTAGCTCTATTATAGGTAGCATACCTAGGGCCAAATTCTGTGCTTTTAGGATTTTTTATTATTAGAACTAATTGCAGGTGTTATTTTCAGACTAGGGAAGGTCTTGCGAGCGGCGTATTAGGCTATTAGGTTTAGTACCTTATACTTCTAGCCTATATATAATTTTAAAATTAAAACTAGAGAGGAACTCGTTCTAGTATACTTGGCGTTAGTTTAACTATTTTATAGTTATAAAGTACTTAAGGTTACAATGGTCTGTAAGGATTTTAGTTAGCTAGTTAGGTTCTGCTAAGGAAAGTTCTAGTTAGAATTTCTTAAACGCTTATACAATCGCAAGGAGTTCCTTATTATAGATCTTATAGTTATATTCTTATAGTATAAGCTTAAATAAGTAGAATGTAACTAGGTAGAGGAGACTATTATTACCTATTTAGAAGAGGATGTTTACATTAACGTGGTTTAAGGAGTTAGTCTTAAGATAGAGTTATTGTTCTAGTATAAAATAAGCTAGGATAGGTACTTTAGTAAAAGCATCTTTAAGGTCTTAGAACGCCTTCTTATATTTAGGCGTCTAAATAAAATATAAATATATTTTTCTTCATTTTACGAAAAGGCCGTTTGTTTGCATTTGTCACGGGACTCACTCGTTCTCACGTCTCTGCGCGTCTTTAACGTTCTTGACCCGTGCTCACGTTCGTCCCGAGACACCTACGCACGTTCCCCTACAACCCCTATTTATACCCGTACCTGGCACACAAAGACTCTTCTTCTTTATCCAATGTCTTTGTATCAACCACGCATAGTTACGTGTACGTAGCCTTCTCAATTACTACCTCGTTTAGTGCATTGTATCCTGGCTCGTGCCTACTCCATAACAGCATTATTGCTATAAATAGTGCTACTATACCTAAGAAGTTATATATAAAATTTTAATATAAGTTGGCGAAACTAAAGAAGGCTTATATATCCTTAATGCAGTTAGGGGTTTGCTATTTAGTAATTATATATACCCTCTTGGGATCTATACGGATACCGTTAGTAGTAATAATTAGTTTAAGATATTTTACTTCTATAACTAAGAATTTGCACTTCTTTAGATTAATATAAAGTCCTATATCCCTAAGGCGCTATAGGACCTTTTAAACTTACTTAATATGCTTAAAAGGGTTATTACTGTAAATAAGTATATCGTCTAGGTACGCAGAGCAGAAGCTATTAAGGTAGTCCTATAAGGTATTATTAATATAGCTTTGGAAGCTGCTTAGGCCGTTATATGCGCTAAAGGGTATAATAGTATATTTAAATTAGCCAAAGCGTAATACAAATGCGGTTTTCTATTTATTACCCTCCTATATTTAGAGGCGGTTAAAGGTAATAATAATATTAAGCTTAATGTGGATTTTGGCTTAGCTAAGCCGCCTAAAAGTCTTATGTATAAGTGGTATAGGGTATTAGTTCTTAATTGTAATAGTATTAAGTCCTCTATAGTTAACGTAGAATTAAATACCTCCTCCTAGTTTCTTAGTAAGAAGGATAGGGGTAGCTACTAGGGATATATTGGGACGAATAAATCCTTTATCAAGGTACTTATTAATATAATTTTTAATAACTAGAAGTTTGTCTTTTAATATTAGGTAGGGTCTCTTATAGGGTAGCGTTTTTCCTAATTTAATATTAATAGTATAGTTATTAGGTTAATGTGGGGGGAGTATATCTACGCCCTTTTATAAGCATATATTAATAAAGTTATAGTACCTCTTAGAGAGAAGCTTGCAGAGTTCCTTATTAGTAAATTCTTTTTTAAGCTTTATAAATTTCTTAAAGTCTAAAGGTAAAAGTCTATAGAGTTCCACGGGGGTATTATCTTCTAAAAGGTTAACTATATCTATCCTATTACTATAGAGGACGTAGTTTTATTCTTTATTAAGCTTATATAGTTATAATTAGGAGGCTATAGTAACGATTTAGCCTTTTTTATATACTATATAGTAGAAGGCCGCGGCACTTATATAGTGGTAGTTAATTATAGGTAGGGTAATAAGGGGTTTCTTAGGTTAATATCCTAGGAAGTAAATAGAGGCGACTAGGCTATGCCCTAGGCAAGTCTCTCTACAGTATTTAAAGTTAAAGGTTACTTCTTTCTTTTTCTAGTTAATAGCGGGGTTATATTATTTAAGCCAGTTTATTCTAAAGATAATAGGGTAGTTAGTAAGTAATATAATATAGGCCTAGATGTCACGGAGTAAGTACAAGTAATGATAATATATAGCGAAGTAGATATTATTAAGCTATATACATAAACTGTATAATGAGGTCAAGACGTTATATAAGAAGAGAAGGTAAGGAAACGGGAAGAAAGGGTATATATCGTTAGTTTGGTTGCTCGGTCAACACGTGCATAGAGTAGAATAGGATTTAAGGAGCGGTCCTGGCAGAACTTGGTAGAATTTGGTGGACTTTGGCAGAATATGGCAGAATGCGGCAGATTGCCGTCAGATTGCTATAGATTGCTGTAGATTGCTAGCAAATTGCCATCGGGTTGCCGTCTCGTGGTTAGTCTCTTCTTGCTGCGTCGGTGGAAACAGGTAGACGTGTATAAGGTGTCACGGAGGTGTCCCGTAACACTAGAGCTCTTCTTAGTGCCCATTTATATCTAGGTAGAGTTAGGTAATCTTCTATATAGTATAACTACTATTAGCAAATTATAGGGCGCGGGCTTTAGTAAGGGGTAAGGTAGGTAGGTTATAAGTACACATAAATTAAATATCTATAAATTTATTAATAGCTCCATATTTAATTATAGAACGGCTTTTATATTATTTTTTAGCAGTAGTTCCTATTATAGGTAAAACTATCTATTTCCGTCTATTTATCTTTATTAAGTTATCTATTAAGTAGGCTAATATATAGATCCCTCTATTCTTAGGGCGTCCTAACCCGCAACTTAGGACTAGGACTTAGTGTTTTCTGCTTCCGTATCTAACTCTACCGCTATTACTATATCTTTATCTTATACGGTAGTAGCGCGTAGCAACGTATTTAGTATTTAGGGTATTAGGTTAGGTATTAAGTGGCAGCTACTAAACCTAGCTATTAGGTAGTTTAGGTTATTATAATAACAGCCTTTTTAATAATATCTATAGCAGTATCCTAGTTTCTAGAGTAGCTTATACTCTCTATCTAGGAGTTTTTGCGGAAAGGTTAGTATAGAGAGGTTAATATTGGCTCTAGCAGTATTTAAGGTAATAGGTATTAGTGGCTTAGTATATATAGGTTTAGTAGGCCTAGAGGGCTTCTATAGGGAGGTCTTTAAGTAAGGGTTAGCAGTAGCAATCTAATTTAGTTGTCGTTTAATCTTCTATAGGGCTACTACTATATTATAAATATTATTATAGTTATAGCTAGCGGCTACGTAACTAAGGTAGTAAATCACTTTTTTAAGAAGATCTTTCTAGTCTTTAGTATCGTCTTAGGTAAGGGCTTTAGTATATTCCTAGAATTTAATATAGAACTTATTAAATAATTTAATAGGGCTTATCTTTAGGGCATATAGTTTGGCTTAGTTAGTGGCTAGTAGGTTATAGTTATAGTATATTAGCTTAAGATTATTAAGGACTTTTTAATAGAACTACCACTTCCGGGAGCTATTAATCTCCTACTAGGCGAAGAGTCTATTAAATAGTATACCCTTTATTTGCCCAATAATATAGCCAATTTTAGTATCTTCTATAGGAAAAAGATAGGCGCTCTAAGTTAGTTTCTTATAGATTTATATCTTCTAATAGCTATATTCCTTATAGTCCCCCTAAAAGACTAAGGGATTAGGGTAATATATATTAAACCCTATAGTAATAGCTTAGGTTTAATCGTTATAGCTTTTATTATTACTACTTTAGTAAGGGTTCCTGTTAGGTAAAGCTGCTTAGTGTTAACCCTCTATTAAGCATTAAGTAGGTAAAGTTACTAGGGGCGTAGAGGCTTAGGTGGCGTTATATACGGTAAAGAGGTGTTTAGTATTATTACGGATATGCTTATTAAGCTAGGATTATAGATATTTAATTATACCTTCTTTTTTAGTAACTATAGCAATAAGTATAATCTTAGCTTTCTTTAACCGTTAGATGTCGCGTTTAGATATATAGAGGTTATCTTTAGTCTCTTAGCGCGTGTTATTAGCGAGCGCCTTATAAGCTTATAGGTCTTAGATAATATTATAGTCGAAGGAACACCAAAAGCGAGATCCGACCCATACTGTCCTATGGGGGTTCCTTTCCGTCTTATCTTGTCCGTACGGTCAAGCTGAGAGTGAGGATCTCGTCTGTTACTGATGTAGCGGCGTTACGTTGTGGCTAGAGGGCGCTTTCGAATGCGTCGTCCTTGACGCCGTCAGAACAGCAGAGTTTTCGCGGGTCTTGGCGTTTGTTAACAACATAAGGCAACTTATTAAGAACAGAGGAATGGTCTTAAAAACTACCCGACGTCTCTCTACCTAGGCACCGACCTAGGGCTATAAGCCAGCGCTTGTATTTGCTGGTGGAAGCGATAGGAATCTAAGGAGATAATAGGGCACCTCTGTACTTATTCCGCTTTAAGACTATACCTATAGCAAGGGCACAGGAAGAATCTTAACACCATTAACTATATTTAGTGACGTTAATCCTCCCTTTCTACGCAGTGGCGTTAACCTTTCTCTAGGCGGCGATGTTAATCTAGAACGGACCAAGAAAGAGCTAGGGGCACCCTTTTTTAGGCGGCGATGTTAATCTAAAACGGACCAAGAAAGAGCTAGGACGAACCTATATAGGTAGGCTAGAACGGACTTAGATGCAGGTATTGGTAATAGGAGGACAATAAGTTTGGTTAGTAGGCGGCTAAGGGACGGTAGCTGCGCGGTATTGAGTTATTATGGGCCCACGCCTGCAAGACACGGTCGGCCTATTGTTGTAAGAGCGTTACAGGTAGCGCGAAGCAGCAATAGCTGTGGGGTGTGGTATATAATGGCAGCAACGGACGACTCTAGGAACCTTACCCCTTTACTAGGCTCTGACTCCTAGTGGACCTGTCTTAGAGGAAGGATTAACACCTTATTGACGACACTGTCTGTATAGCCCGAAAGGACGGATGCGCGTGTCGGTCTATTTAGGCAGGGGCAGGCTGTAAGGATAGGCTTATGGAGCAAATCAGGTGCACACGGGTAGGAGCTAGCTTTGTCCACCAGTTACTGCGTAACCGTGGCAAGGAACTGGGCAAGCAGTTCAGGCAAACTTGCTGTGTATAGTAGTCTTACAATGCATATGTATTCTGGCCAGTGGGACGTAGGTGCCTTTCTAGCGTTTCCTACCTTTAACACTAGGGGGCTAGGCCAGCCATCCCAAGCCTCAACGGGCCAGAAGCGACGCCGCGCGACATCACCAGACCGAACAGGGACACAAGGGTTATAGGGGACACAAGGGAGAGGACGCCCTGTAGGTAGACCCTTATGGACAGCCATAGCAAGCTCAAGACCAGGACAATTAAGAATTAGACTTAACGCGGCAAATATAACATTTGCAGCCAATTTATAAAGGGTATATAGCCAACTAGTAAGAATAAGGGAAGAACCAGAGATAATAATAGATTTAGACATAGAAGCGTTAATAGGAATATAAGATACGGGAATGGAAAGCTCTATATAAAATAAGTAGGGACTAAGGTATAGATATAAGAGATAGAAGTTCTAAATATCCTAGAGAAAGTAGAAACAGAAGAAGTGAGGAATAAAAGAGAGATAAAGGACCCTTGCTGGGGGTCTACCACCTATCTATTATATAATATAACTGCGGTAATATAAACTACTGTCTTATAAGGCCCCTACTAGATAGTCTAGACCTAGAAAAATACTATATTCTTGTTATATAAGAACCGTACTATAATACCTATATATAATTAATATACTGCCCCTAAGAATTCCAGCTCCTATATAAACTAAAAGTAGCTATATGCGTGTGCTTTATAATTAGCAAGGCTATTAGCCTATCCTTATAGTTATAGTAGGCAGTTAATCTAGATATTATAGTTATAATAATCCAGATATATGGGGGACCGGTATAAATTATTAATATATATAACCCTAGGGTTAAAGGGGTCCCGTAAATAAAAAATATTATATTAGTAATAAGCTTACTAGAAACTAAAGGCACAGAGTTTATCCTATTAGGAGATATAAACCTCTACTACCTGTGGTAGGGGGGTATCTATATTACTGCTAAATAATAGGTAGAGTGCTTACTAAGAGCTATAGATATCTAGGGCCTTAAGCTAGCTACCCCCCTAGGAGTAATTATATGGTAATAAGGCACCGCCAGAAGTATAATTAACCTTATATTTATGGACAAAGGCCTATACTAGAGACTTAAAAGGTGCAACCTTAAAGAAGAATAGGCACTCGCTTTAGACTATATCCCTATCTAGATATAGCTAGATCTAGACATTAAAGTATAATTAAATAGTAAAAGATATGCAATAAGGAAGCTTAAGATAGATAATTTTCTTAATATAGTTAAATAATAACTTTAAGACCTAGAAGAAATCTACCTAATACTAAATAAGTAAGGCTTATTAGCCACCCCTAAGGAAATTAACTGTAGACTAGAAAGGATCTAGGTAGTAATTAAAAATAGGCTAGAAGAGTACTACCTAGTCTTATAACTGGGCCCCTACGCGCGATATATATAGTCTATATAATACGCGGTTCTTATCGCTAGCTAATAACAAGTAAGAAGAAAATATATAAGTAGCCATAACCCTAAAGATAAGAGATAATATAAAGACATAAGAAACTAATTAAAGAATACCCTAAAAAAAGAAGCAAGAAATAACTAGAGATGGTTTATAAATAAGTATACTTCTAACCCGAGCCTCCCCTATAATAAAGGCCTTTAGGCTATAGTAAAATAGGTAAAAAAAAAAAAAGGTAGGGCGCCTAGTAGAAGACCTATACCTACCACCCCTATAAAGAGTAGGGGAATTATAGGCCACTAATAACAATAACAAGAAGGTAAAGATCCTTATAAAAAGGTTCTTCCCCTAACCGGCTCCAGCAGACCTTAGTAATATTATAGGTAAAACACCGGTAACTTGCCTATGGGTTAACAGCGATATAATAATAGAGGAAATAGCCAGAACTATTAGCCGCCTTTTAAATAATATAGTACTAGGATTAGATGGGATTCTAAATAAGGCCTTAAAGACCTATAGACTACTTATAGCACCCTAGCTTGCAGATATAGCTAGAGTATACTTTACTATAGGCTACTACCTACGACTTAGAAGATTTATAACAACGGTTGTCCTATAAAAAGAAGATAAAGTAGATTACTTAGTCCTAGAAAGCTACCACCCTATTGCCTTAAAAAATACCCTTAGCAAGATCTTAGAAAGGGTAATAGTGGACTATATAGCAGATATGGCTAAGGAATACGCCCTACTACTATAAAGCTAAATAAGGGCAAGAAAGAACCGCTTAATACTATTAGTACTTACGCTACTTACTACTACCATTAAATCTATATAGGTAATGTGAAGGGACTTTATAGTATTAATGCCTAGCCTAGATATTAGTAGCGCCTATAATAATGTGCCCTATAAGCGTCTTCTATATATCTTTAGGGCAAAGGGCTTTCTAGAATAGATTATATAATTTATCTAAGGGTTTATAGGCTAGAAAGAAATATTACTAGTCTTTAGCGGATACCAGAGCCCCCCTATTATAGTTATAATAGGAATACTATAAGGATTACCCCTCTTACCTATACTCTTTCTCTTCTTTATAAGTAACCTGCTTAACTTCTTTAAGGAAGGGGCGACCTAGGGGATAGGCTTCGTTAATAATATAAACCTAATTATATATGGGCTAATAGCCGCAGAGAACTGTAGAACACTAGAGAAAGCCTATAATACCTATATAGAATGGGTAAGATAACATAGAGTCCAATTCTTACTAGAGAAATACCAGCTAATCTACTTTATAAGAAAACGTAACTAATCTATAGATCTTTAGCATATAATCTATATCTAAGGCTTTGGGGGTTAACCAGTTTAAGGCCTAAGGGTATTAGGAGTATAGGTAGACAGCAAGCTCTAGTAGAGCGTATATACGGCACAAGCGGCCTATAAGGGCCAAGCACAGTATATTGTATTATCTAGGATTGTTAATTCTATATAGGGCCTATGCTTCTAGAGGTTACGCCTATTATATATAGCAGTTGTCCAGTTAACCATAACGTATAGATCCAGTATTTGGGCCATTAGAGAAACTGAGAAAGGCCCCCCTAAATCGCTCCTTAAACTATTTTAAAAGGTCCAAATAGCCTGCCTTTAGAGTATAATAGGCGGGTACAAGCAAACGGCTTGTCACGGAGTAGGCACAAGCCGTGATACAATGCACTAAACGAGGTAGTAATTGAGAAGGCTACGTACACGTAACTATGCGTGGTTGATACAAAGACATTGGATGAAGAAGAAGAGTCTTCGTGTGCCAGGTACGGGTATAAATAGGGGTTGTAGGGGAACGTGCGCAGGTGTCTCGGGACGAACGTGAGCACGGGTCAAGAACGTCAAAGACGCGCAGAGACGTGAGAACGAGTGAGTCCCGTGACACGGCTATAGTACTGCTAGAGAAGGAAGCTAATATCCCCCCCTATAACTATATATTAAAGCCGCTGTAATATAAAGGGCGTAAAATAAACGCAACTCTAATGTTATAAAGTATATTAAGACACGCCTAAATAAACTATAGAGGGATCTAAGGGTGCCCTATAGGAGAATAAACTAACAACCCTAAAGTAGGGAAGATATATTGGAGAAACAGGCGAAGAAAGTAGAAGAAGAATAGTGCTGCTTTAGGGCCTAGGCCTATATAGAGAAGGAAGGGAGACGCGTAAGAGGCTAGTAAAGATAACAGCAAGAGAGAGAAAGGAGCTAAAGTAGAGCATAAAGGAATGCTAGGAAACTATCTACTATAATATAATACTGGTTGGACCAATGCTAGAGGGGCGTATAGGAGTTAAAGGTATAGAGGCTAACTTAGGCAAGAGGAACCTAAGCCGTAATATAGTTAACGCTGTAAGGGGTAAATACTTAAGGGCTCTAAAAAGGCCTAATAAAGGCAGAAAATATAATGGCAACACTCTTAAGAATAGGAATAATAGGACTAAAAGATTGGCTCTACTAGGTAGGTGTTTTAGTAGGTAGCCTAAGATATAAATATAGCTAGCCAAGACAGACACTAAAATACGTAATACTGTTATACCCCCTACGTACTAACCAAGAAGCAATACTCTTAGTAGCTAGTATAGAGAACTATACTACACTGCTCTTAATATAAAAAGGCCTTAAAGTGGTTACCCAGTGGCTTATTAGCCAAAACGTACTAGACCAGTTCTAGGTTGTAAAGGAAATGGTAATAGAGGGTAAAGGGGTGAGTTATAGGCGCCCCCTAATAACTCTATAGTAGTAGAGTAAAGTTTACAATACTAGCGTGTCTGTAGGCTTATTACGGCAGCAGTGGTTCCTAAGGAGGTTAAAAAGTAAGGTAGAAGAGTACTACCGGTGACTTGTAGGCGCTAAGTAGGCGAGTTCTAAAAGGCGGGGAGATGGATTACGGGGTTTTCTCAAATAGAGGTTTCTCCCTATATGTAAATAAGGAGTAGTCCGCGTGGGCCTAATAGGGATCCGAATCGGACGTTAAGCAATGAATAATAATATTATTATTATTATAGTCTTAAGTAGTAGTTCTATAAAAGGCGGTAGTATTTATTAGGTTCTTATACTACCATTTTTATAAACATCTCGGCGTCTTATATTTTAATTTTAATAGGTAGTAGTCCTTTTACTTACTTATCTATAGTTATATAGTTAATAAAGGATAAGATATTATTAGTGTTTATCTCTTTAGGGGTTAAGGCTAGGGCTAATAAATTAAATTCTCCTAGGATTAATTGGCGTTATAGATTAAGTATAGGTATTAGATTATTCTTTAGATTTAATATAGTGGCTAGTAAGGAATATTATCTTACTATTATAGGTTCCTTAGAAGTATAAAGTAAGGTAACTTATAGATATACTACTTCTAGCAGCGCCTACAATATTATAAAGACGTAGAATTAGTTATAGGCTAAGCGTTAGTAGTAAAAAGGCGCAACGTAATATTATAGGACGCGGGCAGTGGCTATAGAGCGTATGTATTTAAGAAGTCTACAAGACGTTACACGATTAATTGTAAGGGTCGAGGGCGTAGGGAGGTAATATACCTACGCGTAGCTGACGTAGGCTGTACGCGAGGTAGTCTTGCAGTCGATACCCCCGATAACCCGGTATTAGGATACCCAAGTATCGGCCAATACTATTGCCGATACCCCAATACATATCCAATACTGTAGTATTTTGCGCCACCATTACGGGACACCCCTATAATACCTTACACACGTCTACCTGTTTCCACCGACTTAGCAATGAAAGACCGATTACGATACTGCAATATCCGCAATATCCAAAATATCCGCGACTTCCGCCCCGTGTACTTGTTAACCTAGCAACAAGTAATAATATATACCCCTTCTTTATACTTTCTTACCTTCTTTCTTTACGCAACATCTTAACTTTACTACGCAGTTTATATATATAGCTTAATAATATCTACTTTGTTATATATTATTGTCGCTTATACTTACTCCGTGACAACTACTATAGGAGCTAATTTTAGGCTCTTAAAGCAAGCTAAAGAGATAGAAAAATAGATTTTTATTTTATACGATATAGAATCTCCTTAGCTACCCAATCCTTTAAGCATTTTACTGCCTTAAGTATTTTTACACTAGTCTTTGTATAATCCTATAAAACCTAATGTTAAGCACCTAAAAATACCCTTTCTGGCTTATTACTTATTCTAGGTATTAAGAGAACCTTAATTGCTAGTTATAAGAGCTATGGAAAGCGGATACGCTAAGCTGGAAGACACTACTAGTTAATAGCCTTTGTACGACTCTTTGGAAGTAATATTGCTTTCTTATAGATATATGCCTTAAACTTATTAACTTCATCTGCTTCTGTAGCCTCTTAAAGCATATTATAATAAGCCTTTTTAAACTTAGAGAGCTCTTCTTTAGGAATATCTTCTCTTCCTCTTTGGGCGTTGTATAATGGCTTAGGATCTAGTAGTGGTGCCTTATAAAGAAATCTCTCTTAAAGCCTTTGTATAATATAGAGTTGCTGCTTTTCTTTAAAAGTAAGATTACCCTATTAATTCCTTATAAATATTATACAAGCCTTAGGGTTTAGAACTTGTGCAGCTAGATAGTATAGAGACTTAGTAAGCTCCTTTTAATACTTCTTAAGCTTTACTAAGGCTTATTTTTTTATATTATTATCCAATTGTATTATACTACGTATAATACTGCGCATGCAGCCTCTAGGCTATGGCGCTATAGTTCTATATACATGAATCCTTTCTAGGCAGCTTAACATATACTAGTAGCTATGTCCTAGTAGTTTATAAACCCCTAAACTAGGAGTTTATAGTTCCTTAGTAAAACACTAAGTTACTACAACTACTAGGGAATGAGAAAACGGTAGGAAAACCCATAAGAAATCCTAACACCT
>Ga0307507_10002486_pt1 | contig 38505 bp, 23 predicted proteins | sample 7_EM_MG_FD_207223 | JGI IMG/M metagenome (GOLD analysis project Ga0307507, IMG submission 207223) | Populus trichocarpa ectomycorrhiza microbial communities from riparian zone in the Pacific Northwest, United States - 7_EM | ecosystem: Host-associated > Plants > Roots > Unclassified | place...
TTGCCCCCATTTAGCTTTATAGTAGTAGGGCGTGTTCCTCTGCCGTATCTACTATATAGTCCGCTATAACCTTTTCTAAGATCTTGCTTAGGGTGTTTTTTAAGGTAATAGGGCGGTAGCTTCCTGGGATTAAGTAGTCTGCTTTGCCTTCTTTTTATAAGACGACCGTCGTTATGGATCTTCTAAGTTATAGGTAGTAGCCTATTGCAAAGCATGCTTTAGCTACGTCTGTAAGCTAAGGTGCTATCAATGGTCTATAGGTCTTTAGGGCTTTGTTTAGGATCCTATCTGGTCCTAGTACTATATTATTTAAGAGGCGGCTAATAGTTCTAGCTATTTCTTTAGTTATTATATCGCTGTTAACCCTTAGGCGAGTCACTAGTGTTTTATTAGTAATATTGCTAAGGTCTACTAGAGCTAGTTAAGGGAAAAATCTTTTTATAAGAATCTTTGCCTTCTTATTATTATTGCTTGTGGCCTATAGTTCGCCTACTCTTTGTAGGGGTAGTAGGTGTGGATCTTCTACTAGATATTCCGCCTTTTTCTTTACCTATTTCGCTATAGTCTAAAGGCCCTTGTTATAGGGGAGACTTAGGTTAGTAGTATATTCGTTTATAAACCGTCTCTAGTTATTCCTTGCTTCTTTTCTTAGGGTATTCTTTAGCTAGTTTCTTGTGTCTTTATATTATCTCTTATCCTTAGAATTATGGCTGCTTATATATTTCCTCCTTGCTTATTGTTAGCCGGCTATAAAGGCCGCGCACTGTATGGACCATATATATCGCGTATAGGGGCCTGGTTTTAAAACCAGGCAGTGCTCTTTTAGCCTACTTTTAATTGCTGCCTGGATTCTCTTTAGTCTTTAATTAATTTCTTTAGGGGTAGCTAATAAGCCTTGCTTGTTTGGTATTGGGTGGATTTCTTCTAGATCTTAGAGTTGTTATTTAATTATATTAAGGAAGCTATCTACGTTAAGCTTCCTTATTACGTATCTTTTGCTATTTAGTTGCACCTTAATATCTAGATCTAGTTGTATTTGGATAGGGATATAGTCTAAGGTAAGTGCCTATTCTTCTTTAGGGGAGCACCTTTTAAGTCTTTGGTATAGGTTTTCATCCATAATTATAAGGTTAATTGTACTTTTAGCGGTGCCCTATTGCTATATAATTGCACCTAGGGAGGTAGCTAGCTTAAGGCCCCCGTTGTCTATAGCTCTTAGTAGGCACTCTGCCTATTAATTGGCAGCAACATAGATGCCCCCCTACTATAGGTGGTAGAGGTTTATATCTCCTAGTAAAATAGACTCTGCGTATTTAGTTTCTAGCAAGCTTATTATAGATATAATGTTCTTTGTCTATGCTACCCCTTTAACCCTAGGGTTATAGATATTAATAATTTATACTAGTCCCCTATATGTCTGGATGGTTATAATTATAATATCTGGGTTAACTGCCTGCTATAACTATAAGGTAAGGCTAATATTTTTGCTGATTATAAAGTATATGTATATAGCTGCTTTTGGTTTATATAGGAGCTGGAATCCTTAGGGGCAGTATATTAATTGTGTGTAGGTATTATAATACGGCTCTTATATAGTAAGAATATGGTGTTTCTCTGGGTCTAAACTGTCTAGTAGGGGCCTTACTAGATGGTGGTTTGTATTGCCGCAGTTATACTATATAATGGTTAAGTGGTGGACCCCTAGTGGGGGTCCTTTGCCTCTTCTTTACTCCTTACTTTTTCCATTTCCACTTTCTCTAAAATGTTTAGAACTTCCGTTTCCTATATTTACTCCCTAGCCACTACTTATTTTGTATAGAGCTTTTTATTTCTGTGTCTTGTGTTCCTACTAGCCTTTCTAAATCTAAGTTTGTTATTGCCTTTGGTTCTTCCCCCGTTCTTACCAGTTAGCTATATGCCCCTTATAAGCTAGCTATATGTGTTATATTTACCGCGTTAAATCTAATTCTTAATTATCCCAGCCTTAAACTTGCTATAGCCGTCCATAGGGGTCTTTCTACTGGGTGTTCTCTCCCTTATATCCTATATGTCCCTTATATCCCTATTTAGTCTAGTAATGTCACGCGGCGTCACTTTTGGCCTATTAAGGCTTAAGATAGCTAGCTTAGCCCCCTAGTATTAAAGGTAGGAAATGCTAGAAAGATACCTGCGTCCCCCTAGCTTATTGCCTATTATTTCCATTTATATAACCTAGCGTGTAGTTATTCCTATAGCTATTAAGCCCTTTCCTTTTGTCTCCTGTATTTAATATAGTCTTCTCTCTCCCATGCCTTATGTGTGCTTTAGTAACAGTTTGCGCATTTTGTTTAGTCTTGATTTATATATTGTTTTATATTATAGGGGCCTGTACAGTGGCTGTAGCATACCTGTGCTGCGTATGTGGATTAGGTGTGTCCCTATTATATATAGCGATAACATCGTTTTAGGTGTAGTCTGTGGTTATAGAGCCTTGTGTTATATATAAGGCTATTTATAATTATTCCTTTTTGGATAAGGAGTTTTTGCATTTCTGGTATATATATACTGATAATAAGGGAGCTATATGTTTATCTATTATCTCCCTAGCGAGTCTCTAGCGCCCTTTATGTCCTCTTATTATTCTTATTATATGCTTGGTTTGTATTTTCCTGTTAAAGCTATTAGATCTGGGTAATTATAAGTCCTAGTATAAGGCGTTCCATTTGTTTTACTATCTTTTATATAGTTGCTGTATTGTCTGCCTGGCGTCCCCTTTTTACCCTAAGGCTTATAGGAACTAACAGGACTTCAACTAGGTAATCTTTATAAAGTACTTTTATGCTAATACGCTCTCCTAGCCTATCCCCTGCCCTTATGGCCCGTTCCTTTGCCTATTGGTTCTTTAGGGTAACTCTAATGTCTCTACTCCTAAGGTATTGGACTGTGATAGTGTTGTGGACCTCCTTATAAATCTTTATAAGAACTTCTGTTTCTAATTGTCCCCTAAGTTCCTCTACCTTTTCTATATTTAGTTATATTATAATTATATACCCAGTTATTGTTTTTAGGGGGGTAGGTTCCCTATACTATAGGAGCGCAGCTATAGCGGCCTAGGTGTAGTTTGCCTATAGGAGGGGGTTTTATTTATCTTTAATTTTGTTTAGCCGTTGGAGGATTTAATTAAGGGTTTACTAGAGGGGCGCCTAAGGTTTGCTAGACTAGAGCCATTCTGCTAGCTGTATTAGTTTATAATGGCTAATAGATACTCCCCTATAGTTCCGGATACTAGACGCGTCTAATAGGCTTTATATTTTATTAGATGCCTTCTTAATTAGGGTATTTCTGCTTTCTAGTATAGTATTCGCCTGTCCTTATTGTTGTTATGGGGGGCTATTATTGGGTATGGGTCTGGCGGTTACACATAACTACATACCACTATTGTTCCACCTATGCCTCTCCTGTAATGTATATATCTTAGGGGATTATTAGGGTGTTTTTTAGGGTTCTTTTAGTTGGTTTGGTCTTTTTGGGCCGGGTGCAGCAAGAGCTCCAAAAGTTTTCTATATGCTAAATATAAATACCTTAAGCATTTAGTTAAGGAATTACAGCAGTTTCTTAGATTTGTAAACTTTTACTATAGGTTTATCCAAAGTTATTCTGCTGTTACTATACCTATAACAAAACTCCTAAGAAAGGACGTTGGGTGGCTATAGGGACTAGAACAAGCCAAGTTATTTAAGGCCCTTAAGAGAGCCTTTACTTTAGCACCAGTACTAGTATACTACAACTATATAAAGAAAACAGTGGTAGAGATAGATGTATTAAATTAGGCTTCTAGCGGAGTCCTTTCCTAGTATAATAATAATGGTAAACTAAGACTGGTTGTATTCTTCTCTATAAAGCACTCTGTGCTAGAGTATAACTATAAGATCTATAATAAAGAACTCTTAGCTATTATTAAGGCTTTAGAGGAATAGCGTCCTAAGCTATAAGGGACTAAGGAGCTGTTTAAAATTATCACTAACTATAAGAACCTATAGACGTTTATGACTACTAAGCAGCTAAACTAACGCCAAGTCTAGTAGGTAGAGTTCCTTTTATAGTTTAACTTTGTAATTATATATAGACCTAGTAGCAAAGCTACGCTTCCTAATGCCCTAAGCTGACTACTAGAAATAAAACCTAAGGACGCTAATAATGAACGCCTCCGCTACTAAGCCTAAGTTATTATACCGCCCTAGAAAGTTAACCCTATAATCTTAGAAGAATTACTATATAAATCCTGCAACTCTAACAATATAGAGTTTATAGCCACTCTAGACCCCAAAATGGCTAAAAAGTTACTAGATAAGCTAATCTGGTTAGGATACTAGGAGAACAAACTTATAAGAGATATAGTAGCGGCTCTATATAATTAGAAAGCTCGCCATTAGCTAAAGAAGATTAGGAAATTACTCTATTGTAATAAGTTAGAATATAGTATTGTTAACGGATAGATCTACTTCCGCTAACGCCTCTTTGTTCCTAATACCCTAAACCTCTACCTAGAAGTTATCTATTGCTTTTATAGTAGCGGCCCCGCTAGTTACCCTAGCTGGGTTAAAACTCTTAACCTCTTAAACCAAATATACTAGTGGCTAGGAATCTCCCAGTTTACAGCTACCTTTGTTAAAGACTATGCCCTATACTTTCGCACTAAGACCCTCTATTCTGCCCCACCTGGTTTCCTAAAGCTACTAGAACTACCCGCTTACCTATAGACTGATATTTTAATTAACTATATTATAATACTGCTAGTATACTAACACTATGGCAAGGCATATAAACATATCCTTATTATTATAGACCGCCTAACTAAAATGTAATACCTTATTCTAGTAACAGGACTCTTAACAGAGGAGCTATTTAATGGCTTTGTTAATAATGTATATAAGCTCCATAGTGCACTAAGCATAATTATCTCCAATTACAGCATATAATTTATTGGCGACTTCTGGCGACGACTAAGTAAACGCCTTAAGATAACCTTACAACCAAGCTTAGCCTAGCACCTAGAAACGGACGGCTAAACTAAAATTATTAACGCTGCTATAAATAAGTACCTCTGTGCTTTTATTAGCTTTATATAGGACAATTAGGTTAACTACCTACCACTTACCAAATTTACTATAAATAACCAAGTTAATGAAAGCATAGGCATCTCCCTGTTTTTTGCAAACTATGGCTTTAACCCTTGCCTTAGAATTAAGCCTGCTGGCCTCTACCTACTAATACTATTAGCACAAGCAAAGAAGGAGTTCTTCTACGTAGACTTTATGGCCAACCGCTTTGAGCGGATATTAATATAGCTTAAGGCCCTAGCCTAAATTTTATAGTAACGCTATAAAGATAATACCAATACCTATAGGGACGAGAGTGTGTTATTCTATAAAGGCGACATAGTTATGGTTAGCTTAGAAAATATAAAGATAAATAGACCTAAGAAGAAATAGGACAATAAATAGGACGGCCCGTACCCCGTACTTGTAGTATACTAAGGGGCAGTTATAGTAGACCTCCTAGACTATATCTAAGTAAATAAATCCTTCTATATATTTAAGGTCCGCCTCTAGGCTGCTAAAGAGATTCCTAGCTAAGCAAATATTAATACTATAGAGCGCTGTAATATATAAGGACAAGTAATAGAGAGAGATAATAATAGTAATATAGAAGATAAATGGGAGTTTAAGAAAATTCTTAATGTACACAATGAAGACCCCTAAGGCCTAACTTATAAAATTAAATGGAAATATTACAAGGACATAACCTGGCAGCTAGAAGAGGACCTAAAGGGTTGCAAACAAGCTATACAGCGCTTTTATAAGCAACACCCTAAGAAGCTAGGACCCCTAGATTGGGTACAAGATAAGAAAAAGCCATGCTAAGGTTATAGCCGACCGCTGTGTTAAAAATCTATGGTGGTTGAGATGTTATAGAACTTTAACCAGCGGTTAAAGTTGTCCAATTGGTTAGAATTCTCGCCAAGAGCGCCACACGCCAACTTTATTTAATAAGCCAACCAATTAGGATTTTTTAATATTTCTGTAGCAAAAACAGGTGGTCCCGCGTACTACCTATTTAAAGTTATTTATTTGGTTTGGGGACCAAACCTTCTAGAGAGGGGAGTACTGTTACAGTACTGACCTAACGCATACTGTTTCCTACTGTTGGTTAGCCCACCACTAGCGCCTTGGCGACTGGCCCTACTTTTTGTATACAATACCCCCTTTTACCCTTCTTCTCTTCTTTATAGCATAATATAGTTATTCAGTCTACTTCATTGCAGCACTGTGACAGCACGCTTTATTAGACCTTTTAGTATAGCCAAACTAGTTAAAAAGTAAGCATACTGGCTATATCTACCTACGTCCTACCGTATCCATTTAGTGTTCTATATTAGCTTACTAGAGCCATATAAATAACGTAAGGGCGCTACTAGAGACCCTCTACTAGGGCCTATTAAGCTAGACGATAAAGAGGACCAAGAGGATTAGTATAAGGTAGAAGAAATATATAGAAGGAAGGGATGTAACTAGACCCTATAGTACCTAGTTAAGTGGAAAGGCTAGCTAGAAGAATATAATAAATAGGTCCTAGCGGAGGATATTAATAAGGACGTAAAGGAGACGTACAATAGTTACTTTACCCCAAGGGGTAAACAGAAGAGAAAGTAGGCGAGAGGACCAAAATAATTAAATTATAATAGGGACTATGCCCTGCTAGTGGGACGACGGTAGAACAATGGTAGAGTAACGGCAGAACGCTAATAGAAATACAAAGACTCTACAGCTCTAACAAATCCTCCCTCTCCTCCTCTCCTTCCTCCTCCTCCTCTCCCTCCTTATCCTCCTCCTCTCCCTCCTCCTTATTCTCCTTACCCTTATCCTCCTCCTTATCCCTTACAATAGGAGGTATATTAGCCTATAGGTACTGTTAGCATACGCTACGCCGGCAAAATACCTGCGTTATAACACGTACTGAAGTACGCATTACGTTAAGAATCCCTTTAAGGGTATAATGGATGGCCTATAATTCCTATACTTAGAGTAGGGGAAAGTCTTCGCCCTTTGGGCGCTAACGGAGACCATACTTGGCGCCGGTGCGCACTAAGGCCTCAACATCCTTTGTAAAGGACTTCTAGGCGGCAGCGACGCAAGCGTCAAGGTCAGCTGTATCCCCGCTAGCAACCTAACGGCGCTTAGCCCTATTAATAAGGGCGAGTAGCTTATTTAGGCGGCTATAGAAGGCCTTAGGGACCTAGTCTTGTTAGCCATTAGAACCTAAACTAATGTATACGGACTTACTGCTTAGCATAACTTATTTAGTCGTCGGCAGTAATTGTAATTGCGGTTGGCCTGCTTGCCATAGGTGGCGGTGGCCACGCGCTTGGCGTAGCGGAGGTAAATTAGTTTAAGCAAGGCTAGGGGAGCACCTTGCGAGCGACAGGGGAGCTTAGACGGCGTCTAATAGGGTTAGCGATAGCTATAAGCCAGTATGAAGAATACTTACGGAAGGCTCGCTAGTAGGCAAATTGGCGGCGTTACGCTTGCGATTTATGATTAATTGGAAGTCGTAAAGAAGGCGAATCGTAGGCTGAATAAATTAATTTGAAATGGAAAGGGAAATCTGGTGTCCTACCTTGGGGGGACTCCTACTTTTATAGGTCTCTATAGGGCCCTAGTGTTCTATTGTCCTATTGTCCTATTATCCTATTGTCTTATTGTCCTATTGTCTTATTGTCCTATTATCCCATTATCTGATTTACCTAAATTTGGTTGCACACTTTTTATTTAGCAAAGGACAATAATAGCGCTCCTATTATATAATAGCGTCGGCTGAGGACAGCCGCTTAAGAAGGGGGGGGGCAATTGTTAGGCCATAGAGACGCACTGGCCGTAACCGGCTTGGCGCAGGCGAGGCGCCTACAAAACGTAGTCGCCCCGCATCAGAGAACAGCAGAATTCAGTTCTACAGTTCTACTTCATCAAGAACCAGATACTTATTGCATTCCGTTACTGTTGTCACGTTACTACATACCCTAAGGACCTTGGCGTCCTAACAGTAACAGACTACTAGCACTGCGCTAAGATATAAGATCGTCGCCTAAGAGGCTCTGAGACACTATTAACGCTACCCTTATATATCTTAGATACGGTTAAATATTAAGTTATAGACTTTGGAGTTCGGGGTCTACTTTTATATATTTAGTTCGCTTAATTTCCACAGATTTAGAATTAAGTCGCTTATTTAATTCTTTACACTGTAAAAGCTTATAGTTATAAGTCTGGATTGCACTACCTGCTAACCAATTAATCTACTACCTTATTTATAAAGTTACTACTTCTACTACTTTTGCAAGTGTCTTAAGCTTCTTTACCTACTAAATGAATGGATGGTTAAACCTAACTAACGAATGTACCTAGTTAATAAATAAATCGCTAAATTAAATCAAAAGCTCGGAACGTTAAAATAAGGTTTTACTAAGACGCTAACCTAGGACCCCGCTTAACCTATTAAATTCTAAAAATAATAACTAATACAAATAACCCTTATTTAAAAATTAACCTTATTCTTAACAAGCTATCTAATTAGATGTAATGGTTCTTTATTATTTAAGATACTACTAAAACTAATATTATTATTATTCATTGCTTAACGTCCGATTTGGATCCCTGTTGGGCCCACGCGGACTACTCCTTATATACATGTAGGGAGAAAACTCTATTTGAGAAAACCCCGTGATCCGTCTCCCCGCCTTTTGGGGCTCGCTTGTACTAAAACTAATAAGGTATAGCAGTATATTAACCTATTAAAGAAGAAAAACAAGCTTCCAAAGCTGGAATTACCTAGTTAACCTATACTAAGAGATGTGCTTCCTACTACTATATTAATAGCCAAGCTAGATCCAAATCAACTTATTACCTATAATTAACTCTACATCGAATATAAGGACAATATCCGTATATACCAGAAGCAAGAGTAAGCCATAAACGATATTAGCAATTACGTCGTTTGCATAATATTAGTAGCCTACCTCCCTCTTATTATTGGCCTCAAAACAGTATATAAACGCCTTTAAGCATTAAAGACAGCACTAGCCCCTACCACCTTAGGTTAAAAGCACAATGTCCTTAATTAATATACGGCTCTTAAAGCCTATAACAAAAAACAGAGTATTAAAAATTGGCTAAATAGCTAGAGGAACGTCTATAAGCTGGCAAAGTAATTAGAGCTACCAGACGTCTAGGGATTTAGACCATACTATAACTTTATTTAAGCTATCAAACCTATCTCTTCTAGTTTTATAGGAGTACTAGAAGTAGACCTAATTAGAAAGGGACGGGAAGACGAAGCCGTACTATCTATTATTAATCTAATTAAAGAGTTTAAGGAGCACTACCGTATATAGCAAGCATTGTCTTCTTCTACCTTAGTTGCCAATAACTCTATATTCGCTACCCTTTAAAACAATTCCAATTTAGATTCTAATAGTAATTTTAATTTTAATAGCAATTTGAATTTAAATTTAAGATAGAATAAGGAATGTATATACGGCCTTATATATTAATTTAATAACTGCTTTTATATTACTGAGTATAAGCGCCCTTAAGGATAGAGACTAAGAGCAGATATCCAGAAGAAGGTAGATAAAACAATCTTATCTACAGCTTAGGTTAAACGTATTGTTAGCTAAATCTAAAAAAGAGAATAAGAAGTAAAGGAGAATAATTAGAAGAATATAGAATCTATAATTAATTTTAATTCTAAAACCCTAGCTTCTACTAAACCAACTAGCTATGCTGCCGTGTTTAGTACTAGTTAAATTCCTTTTAAACTCCAGAACACCTAGATACTTAACCCTAGCGTAAATACCTATATCTATAATAATAAAGAAGACTTTACCTTCTCCTACCTAGCAGTAGAAGACAACTACCTGATTGCTAGTGGAAGTTTTAAGGAAATTTAAGCCTATAGAATAGTAATTATTACTATTAATACACCTACTAAAAAGTTAAAATAAAGCTATTCTATGTAGTACTATCACCTACCTTTTTTATAAATATTGTAGCACTCTTAAGAGCTACTAATAATAATATCCATTTCGACTTAGGACGAAATATACTATACTATTTAGCAACTGGCAAAACAGTATACTATATAAGACGACTAGGGGGCCACTGGGTACTGATGCATAGAGAGCCTATAAATACCCTAGATTTAACAACTTAATTAATATTCTTAACCTCTAAGAGATACTAGCCTAGCTATATAGCCCGTAAACTAGTTGGAGCCATAGCAGCTATAAGATGGCATGAAATTCTTGGCTATATAGGACCTAATACTATTACGCAGCTTCCTAAGTACGTTATTGGCACAGAGCTGACTAAATTTAAAACTAATAAATAAGCACCGCTTAAAATTGAATGTAAAGTTTGCTTATTAGCAAAGCATATATAGCAGATCTCTTAAAGACGAGAACATGAATTTCCAGCCACTTAACCATTTAAACGGCTAGTATTTAATATTATCTACCTTAGAGTACCTAGATATAACGGCGATAGATACGTTATACATTTCTATTGCATATATTCTAAATTTAACTTTGTGTATACCGCCAAGAATAGGGATAAAGCTACTATCCTACCTACTATTTACAAGACTTACTGTTTAATTAAAATATAATTCCATTAAGACGTTACATTCTTCTAGAGTGATAATAAATAAGCATTTAGATAAATGGAAGATACTCTATAAGTATAGTATGCAGACAAAGGTATTACCTTTAAATGCTAAGTACTATATACCAAAAAATAAAATGGTGGAGTAGAATAATCTGGACGAACCCTAATGGAACGATTAAGATCTATATAGCTGGAAGCATCCTTACCCCTATCTTTAGGACTAAAAGCTTTCCTTGCTGCTAGCTATATACTTAATTAAACACTAAATAAGCAACTAGGGTGGAAAACTTTGTATAAAATCGCCTACGGCAAGCTGCCATTACTTACCTATATGCATGAATACGGTTATAAGACTTATACGCTAAACAAACAAGTTAGACAGGGAGATAAGCTAGCTCCTTATGCATTAATTAGACACCTAGTTAGCTATAATTTAACCAATATCTACTAAATCTGGATTCTAAGCCTTTACAAAGTTATTTAAACTAGAGATGTTATATTTAACAAGACTTTATTCTATAACCCTAAGGGTTAGAACATTAACTACCTACTAATGGAAGCATTAGAAGACACTATTTAGACAATTAGTCTACCAGAACCTCTCTATAAGGACAAATCTAAGGATAAATCTATCCTATATAGACCTACCTTAAATACAGATTAAATAACTATATTAAGCGATTTAGCAGAGCTTCCTATAAAGGATATTAAACAGCTACTAACTCCTAGTAGAATGGTATCTCTAGATTTACTAGAAGCAAACACTATACTAGAAGGACTTTAAGATGATATCTTAGATATAATTAAAATAGGTCCTACCTAGCTAAGCAGTTCGCCAGAACCGTCTAATATAGCTTTATAAACTAATAAAGTCTTGGCCAATCCTTTTGCTAACCTTATCCTACCAGAAGGTTCCAAATAAATTTAACGTTAAGTATATATAACTGCACTAGCCAATCTATCTACCCTATTTGGTTACTATGCTAGATTTGCTATAGGACTAGTAAAGGACATTAACCAAACTAAATCCTCCCTAATTAAGATAATCTTCTACCTAAACTAAAGAATCTTAAAGAACTAAGAAAGTATTCTTTAACTACTAGCTTCTAAAAGGATATAGAAAAAAATGTAACAACCTAGAACGCTAAGGGATATTTAAGACTGTACTAAAAGAAGAAGCAAGCAATAAGTAGATCCTTCCGCTAAAATAGGTCTTTAAATATAAGTTTAATAGCAACGGTTACTGTTGGGAATAAGGCAAGCGGTTGTCACGTGTTGTCGCGGCACTAGCGTGGCGAGGAGCCTTAAGCTCTTCGCCTTTTCTCGTTCTAATTAAAAATTATGTATTATTAAACCAACATCACTGTAACCTACTTAAGTAGTTGTTATTGGTGAGTTACCCTATATGACCAACACTGATTAGTGGTTGAATACACAACTATAGAACAGCAAGGTTTTTAATAGAAGAGACAATCTCGTGCAGGGGTGCTATATACGCTCATATGGAATAGATCCCGGCGATACTGTGCTACCTTAGACTTGCGGAAAACTAGTAATAGAAGTGTTACTAAGTACTAGGAGATACCAAGTTACGTCTATTACGTAGAATAACTACGTTTATGAAGATTTGGTTAAGTACTTTAGGTTAGAAGTATTACTAAACCTAGGGTCCTAAGTTAACGTCCGAAACGCGTTAAATAATATCTTAAATTGCCTACCTCTTAACAGCAAACCTACAAGATTCTATAAAACCAAAAACCCTATCTACCTTTAACCTATTATGGCGTTAGCCTACCTAAAGAAGTACGAGGAAGATATTAACCTAAAGATATGGAATAAAGACATTAACCCTGTAAACGCTAAGTAAAAGGACCTAAACGGATTCTTATTATACCATATGGTACACTACACAGACAGTAAATACAATAATATTATGCTATAGTATTGCATAAAGGAGGACTTTGTTAGATGGACAAAGGAAATATAGGCTCTTGCGAATAAGCTTATTGTATAAGACTTCCGTAACTTCCTTTGGGAGAATGGAGTATTTATCCCTATGGATAGAAGCGCTATTGGAGATAATATTTAGGAGCAAGTTATTGACGTAAAAGAAGAGCATGAATGGACTCTATAAGAGATTAAGTACTAACTACGCACTATAAAGAAGCTCAACTTATAATGGAATCTGAATAATATATCAATAGAGACACGTTTAAATTCTATTGCTCTAGGCACGAGTTTTTATGTTCTATACCTATTGCTTCTATTGTCTTTAGCTCCCTAGGATTCACCAATTTAACCTATAACTTTGACTACTAAATAAGAGTAAGCGTAAGATCCCCTTGCTTCGCGATTTAATAACCTTTGAACTCTATTATAGCAAGATTAGGTACTACGCCGTGCTCTATTAAGATCTATATCTTTACTGCAGCCTATAAAGCAATCCCCACCTTAATCTTTAATGTAATTTTAATGTGGCCTAATACTGCTTGGAGGCACCTTAAAAATGCTTATAGAGCTTATAAAGCTCTATTTGGACTAGGAGAAGAGGTTTAGCGGGGAACTATATAATATCCTTAATTTAAAGCTGCGTATTTTCTATAATTGTTACTAGAAGGTTGGACTGGAACCTAACTAATATTATAACGCTTATTCTGTTATGCTTAAGGGCCGCGCTAGTACCTTCTATTATAATTATTTAGTAGGAAAAGAATACGATTTTAACTGAATAATATATAAGATAAGATGCCACTTTAAAACAGAAGAGAATAAGCAGCAGTATATATTAGAGTGGAGAGAGACTACCTTCTTAAGAATTATTGCTATAAACCCAGATGCCTCTTAACTTGATTGTCTTTAAAAGCTCTTTAACCGACTTTAGATAATTTAGCGTGGTTTATCTAAATTATATTAAGAGGACTTCAGCCTACGCGATTAAGTTATTAGTGTATGCTAAGGTGTTAAAGAATGTAACCTTGCTTTCTTTAATCCTGTAAATACTTATAAAGGAGTGTGTGCTTAATTAAGATCCTCTATTAGCACCGCTCTACGCTCTTAAGAAGTATAGTAATTTAATACCTAACCCTAACCTACTTTAATCAACCCGGCTAACTAATATGATTATAACTGGACTGATTGAATATATGGTGGCTAGGGTAGGGGATATAGTAGAGGGTACAATTAACGTTAACTATAAAGCAATTATAGAGGTTCTTATGGAGGTTTATATTAAAATAATTAATAGAGGAAATGCTACGTTTGTAAAAAGCTAAATTGCTAGTTAACTAGGCACCCTCTTAATAGACAAAAGGAGGTATATAATAAGTTTCGCTAGAGCGCACAAAATGTTAGAAATTATAAGGTTATTATAGCCTACTTCCAAAGCTTTCTAGTTTAATATAAAGGCGAAGAAGACCTTAAGGGTAAGGTTAACGAGGCCGAACAGCTCCTTATAGATATAGAAATTAAGGACTACTCTCCCGACTAATACTTTACTAAGTATAGTAAGGTAAATGGTATATAAACCGTTGCTGTCCTTAATAACCAATCTATGCTCTATTCTGTTATAAAGTTAGATATCTTTAATAAGCTAAAGAAAAGTTCCGCGTTCTCCTTTAATAATAGATACTTAGTGAACGTCTTCTATGGTATTATGCTAGATATTAGAGCCGTAGGAGTATCTACAGCAGGAGAACCTTAAGTTTAAGCTCTTTAGTAGCTTAATAGCTCTGTTTAGATTAACTAATTAACGGCAGGCTAATATATAATTTGCTTTGGTAAGGGTACTGCAATCTCTTTTAGTACAATTAAGGTCCAAACCCTATTAGGATATATTACTTTCTATATTATTCCCGCAAACACCCTGTTTCTATTCTGCATCTAAAATATGGATAAGTTAGGCGTTAAGCTCGATAACCTTAAGAATATGCTTGTTTAGGGAGATAATTGGGTGCCCGTTATACGCAAGTAGGGTTACCCTTAGTTGCTCCTTTAATAGCTAGAAAGGAGTATTGCTTAGAGCCATTTAACTAAGTTAGAGTTATATTAACTATACTGTTACTTTAGTTACCTATTAGTTTATAGATTACTTAGGGTTCTTTAGTAAATAGGTTATAAAGTTAAGGCTAAGACGATTAAGCATCTTATAAAGTACTACTATTACTGCTAAATGAACTAGAAGTCCCCTAGCCGATTTAAGTTTACCCTTAAAGATAACTATAACTTTAACTTCTGTATTATTATTAATATTATATATTTTAGTGGCAAGCTAGTACTCTAAGTTGTTAACCTCTTAACTTCCTTTTAAGCCGCACGTTTTCTAAAGGATATGTTAGCTAGGAACGTATAGGATACTCTTTAATTATATTAGATTAATATCTACCTAGGACCCCCTAATTAAGTTATTTATAATATAGGAAGGAACTTCTTATCTATAGAGTTTTGGTAATAGGTAAAGATAATAGAAATTAAGGTTAAGAAAGTCCCTATTAAGGCATATAATAGTATTAGAAAAGTAGAATGATATTACACACTATTACGCCAAGTATATAAAATTATTTCTTTGGAACTAGAGGGCGCTAGTAAAGAGCTTATCTTATAGATAGCTGTTAAGGCTGTTAACAATTCCGCTGGCCTAGATAGGCTTATACCTATATTACTAGTCTTTAGCGCCTACCCTTAAATAACTAATAATTCTTTACCATCTCTATCCATTATGTAACGAGCTGAGGCTATCCATAAGGCAATAAAGGAGGTGCGCCGTATCTACGCCATGCGCCAGGTTAACGACGTACTAAAAATAAGAAACGGCCCAAATACCTTAATAATAATAGATCTGCCACTCTAATCTAAAGTATAGGTATGGCGTAAGAAGGGAGGCTGGTTAGGCCTATATAAACTTATTACAATTAATAGTTAAACTTATACTCTTTAAATGCCCTATAGATCCACTTAATTCCGCTTAACTGTTGTTAAGCCCTACTATAGAGATGATAGTTTTAAGCCTTTATAAGATGCCCTAAAGGATACCCTAGAGAAGAACCACAATTAACGTGCTCTAGAAGGCGACTATAATTCTAATATAATTGTAGTAGATATGCCGCAACTATAACGCGGTAGAGGTTGCCTAAAAGGATTATAAAATTGCCAATATCTTATTAATTTTGAAGAGCAATTCGTTGCCGCTATTAAGAGTAGAGTTGAGTTGTTAATGGCCTTTATAATAGCTAAAGAGAAGGCGGACTTTAAGCTTGTAAAATAACTCTAAAAGGAAGGCCGTATTATAACTCTAGGAGCCCCTTTTTAAGCATCTAATAAGTAGGAGATTGACGGTCTTATTATAAGAGGAGTTTTTAAATTTAAGAAGTATAACCCTACTAAGTTTAATGGAGTTTGTATCTTTAAGTTAAGAATAGTTAATAAGATTAAGGGCAAAGCTACTAACGCCCTATTTAAGAAGTTAAGGCTGGTTATCTAAGGTTATAATAATAACGGTAAGGAAGTAATTCTTATATAATCCCCTATAATTTAACAAGCTAGTTAGTAAGTTATTATTACGCTAGCTCCCTCCTTAATGAAGAATAGAATAACAGTTTATTTATAAAATATTACTTAGGCCTATACCTAATTAGAGACGTACCTTTAGCGCTTAATATTAACATACCTTTTAGAACAAATTCGCTACTAATATCCCGAAGATATAATTATGGTTGTGCTTAAGCCATTATATAGAATCGCAGAGGTAGGAACTTACTAGTAGGCTACCTATAGCAAGCACTATAAAGAGAAGCTTTTAATAACGACTTCTATATTTAACCCCTACTTCCTTATTATAACGACGGGAACTCTATTTGGAATTATTAGCATGTAAACTAATAATATAATTATCTTAGGAGACGACTAATTTTTAGCTCTTAAAGAAGACGAGCTAGTAAAGGCAAATCTTATAGTAAAGCCAAAGGAGAGGCTTAACCTAATAATACTATTACTCTTTAATGGATGCATCCTCTCCCTAAATGAGGACTCCATTGCTTTGTGCTAGAAGGGTTAAGGTAAGAAAATCAACGTTATTAATGTTAATTCTCTGAAGCAAGGATATGTGGAGTAACGCGCTTATAGAGCTTATATTGCTTCTATCTATTAACCTAAGGCTTTCTTTAATCTCTCTATTGCCGCTTAATACTAGGAACTAACTAAGGATAATATTCTTGCCCTAAATAAGCGTCTTTCCTGGCAAATAAACTATCTTAATTGGGGACTACTCTATATGCCTATTAACCTTCCTACCGCTAAGCTCTTTGTATTTGTTAATGGATTATTTATAAATAATAAAGATTTTAGCTCCTAGCTAGGATATAAGATTATTATTGCAAATAAATCTACGGCAATCTTATCTATTAAAGCTTAACTAAGAGTAAGCGCGTCACTTAAAGCGTTCTAGTGTTAGAGATATATAGAATAGTTAGTGGAGTTAACATAGTAATTGCAATTAGAACTACCCTAAAGATAATTATAGATTAACTTAAACTTCCTATTATCCCTATAATCGTGTGTACCAACTTATATTCCCTCTATAAGTGCTTAGTTAAGCTTAGTACCACAAAGGAGAAGCGCCTATAATTAATATTATAGCACTTTGGCAATCCTATAAACAGCAAGAACTCTTTAAGATTTAATAGATTAATGGCCAAGATAACCTAGTAGATGTAATAATAAAGGCAAACCCAAATAAGGCTCTAGAAACGTTTGTTAACACAAACACTCTACGTATATAGGTTAAAGGTTAGGTTAAAAGAGAGTAAGAGTATAACATTCCGCAGACCCTAATTTCAACCAGCTAATTAGGATTTTCCATACCCGGTATAAAAAATTGCTATTAGCTCGCTTACTACTAGCGCCTTAGCGGCCCCTCACCTTCGCGTTAACCCCTAATGTTCTTCTTCTTCTTCTTTGCTTAGTATCTTTGTATAGTAGTAATCTACAAGTATATATAGATAGCAACTACAAAAGAAGAGTTGCCAGTGTTGGGAATAACGTGGCTCACCCCCAAGCGAGACACACGCGTTTGTACGCGCTCTTCTTCTTCCCCTACCAAATTACACCCAAACCCGAAATTCCTTGTACAAATCAATATGTCCCTTCCCCAGTCAAGTTCTCGTGAAGCTGAAGTCTCCATACAAAAAGCTATACAAGACGTTGAATCAGGCGTTGAGCCATCAATTCGCAAAGCCTCCAGCGTTCGCGCATTACCCCATTCTACCGTTGCGCATCGCCTTGCTAGGCGTCTCCCTCGACACCTGGCTCATAAAACGCTACTGCATCCTTATCAGGAGGATCAAATTGTCAAATGGATACACGAATGTCAGTCCTGGGGCCTTGCGATAAGGGTTAATATGCTTCCTACAATGGCGAGCTCGTTCTTAGCAGAAGGCAGGGTAATAGGCAAACACTAGGGGGTGAAATTTATACAACGCCACGGGCTCTATACTATCATAAGTCGTTAATTAGATTGCCAGAGGGCCTGGAATAATAATCCAGTTATTATCTATAATTGGTTTAAGTTCTTTCGAAGCGTATAAAACAAATATTTAATTAAGCACTTAAAATTTATAGCCAACTTTAACGAGAAAGGGGTTATGCTAGGCCAAGCAGTAACGGCTTAAATAATCATCTCTGGCAAGAATAGTAGGGAGAGGTTAAAGAATCGGACCGTTCAACAACCGGGATCTTAAGAGTCAGTCTCTATTATAGAGACAATTACCGCCAATAGCTCTTACCTACCTCCATTCTTAATTTAGAAGGGGCAGCAACACTAGAAGACTTGGTATTAAATTACTGAGCACAATAAGCGCCTTTACGGATATGCCTATGCGACCTTAACTAATAGCTAGACGGACGACTTGTTAGGCCTACACTATATTAAACACTACGATAAATACACGAGATAACTTGTGGAGGACGCTAAGGGTAATATTTAAAGCTACCGTATGCTTCTAATGGATAATTATTTAAGCCACCTTACCTGGCAGTTTATCCAGTATATACTATCGCGTAAGATCGTCCTAGTAGCTCTCCCGCCTCATTCAACGCATAAGCTTCAGCCACTAGATGTAGGCTGTTTTGGACCTCTTCAACACTACTACTGCGAAGAAGTGGACAACTTCTATCAATATAGCCATACAGGGGTGAACAAAGAGTATTTTATAAAGCTCTACCCAACAGCACATACAAAGGCGTTCACCCGTAAGACAATTTGCAACGCCTAGAAAGCTACAGGTCTTCTGCTATATAATCCTACGGCTGTTTTAAAGACTCTACCAAATACAGGGCCCTCCGCAAGCCTACAATTAATTACGAATACAAATCCTCAAACGCCAAAGACACCTAAAACGGTAGAGGACCTTTAGTCTCTACGAAATTAGATTGCCGAATTAACTACCAAGCGACTAGACGGTATGCTTGAATCCCCCATTTAACGACGTCTCAAAAAGCTATTTAAAGCTGCTATAGGCTTTGCAACTAATACGCATATACAGAGAGAAGAGAATAAGAAGTTTCAAGCATTCAAAATGGATAAGAAAAGTAGTAGGAGACTCCTAAGCAAGGGCAGAGTCCTTACTTAGGAAGACGTCGATAGACTAAAGGCAGAGGACCTAGAAAAACAAGAGCTCGCCGCCCAAAAGTTAGCTTAAAAGGAGTATAAGGAAGGGACGTCTCTACTAGAGCTTGGTGTTGCTTTGTATACTAGATCTATATTAAACCCTAGCGAATGTAATCAAGACTAGGCAACCTTTACGCACGTCTTTCGGTGTAATCCTTAGCCTGTGGAGGATTTTGGTAATAAGCTGATCTGGAAAGGAGCTTTAGAAGAGTGTGGTGGTAAGCCATCTAATTGGCCAACGCCAGGTGTAATATTACGCCCACAACGTACTCGGAAACTTCCAAGCCGTTTTCTTCTGTAATAAGAAGCGTAGTCGCTTTAATTTAGGCTATTTAGTTTCTGAATATAGGCGTTGTTGGTTTAATTATTAATATAAATGTATTTGGGTGCATATGTCTCGTTTGGGGGGGTGTCTCGCTTGGGGGTGAGCCACGTTATGACGTGGCGTATTTCAACACTCCCGGAGCTTTCGGCAACATTGGCCGAGCTGTATGCTCGCTACAAACGTTTGCCAAAGTGTCTCAGACTACAACGGGACAGATGGCCTAAACTGATTTAGCGCCGTCGGGCCGGATTTATCCGGCCTCACATTGTGGTCTGAGCATGCTGAGACAACAATTTCACCGCGTCATCAGCGCCTTTCCTCAGTGTAAAGCTCCCTTCTTTCTCCCCTATGCAGGGCGCAGAAACACGAGCCTTACCTATCGCTCCTAGTACGTTGCGTAAGAAACGCAATTCTCGCCAAAACAAGAGTCGTCGACTTGCACAGCATATTCCTCAATCGCTATCTTTGTGACCAGCGATTGATTCTTTATAACAATTTAAACCGTAAGCATATCTATCGCAGACGTGTCTTTTCTGTCGAGTTATCGAACAGCTCTAATGCTTATCTGCCGTAGAGACAACTCGCTCATTTGATGGCTCATCCCCCGGCCAAAAGGCAGACCGAGTCTACTCACGCAGAGTCCGGCCGCGAACTGAAAGCCCTTAGATTCAACACCCCCCCACCACCAGCAGATAAGGGTACCAAAGATATCGGTGCATCCATACAGACACCCGCCGTTAAGCGCATCTCATCTCATTGCGGCTTAACTGAGCATGGACAAAACATTTATGCTGATGACATGGAAGCACAGATTGCAGCCGAAGCTCGCGGAGTAACAAGAAAGAACGTTCCATGGGACACATTCTGTTCAATATACCTTTGGAACGTTAAAGAGGCAGACGCCCAACTGGAGCTTGACATCAATTCCGTACAGAAAATTGGCGTAGGTGATTGGGAAGAGGGACAGTTCTGGGACCGATTAAGTAATACACTTCACGACAAGGTTTGTTGTCCAGGGCGTGTATCTTAACTCTCTGCTAAATTACTAAATAGGTTCTTTATGGCCTAAAATTAACCTACTCTGGTCATAGGCCATTATCCAAAGGCAATAAGGGCAAGGAGGTGCCTTCTAAACCGGATTTCTTTCTCCACATTGATAAAGAGCTTCCTACATGGGCAGATGTGGAACTTCTATTCGAGCATACGCGAAGCGGTATAGAAGCGGTCACCTCGAAATTCTCGCAGTGGCTGCGCGGTGCTTGGAGTGTGTTCTATAATCAACCCTTCCGCCGTCACCTCTATGGGATTATGTTTATAAAGCCTTATGCCTACATCTGCTACACTGATCATGGCTGTGCCGCGTACTCCGAACCCCTCCATTTTGTAACGGATAATAAGCACACTCAATATCTAATACACTTTCTCTCGGGATTTATAGCGAAGCCAGAATATCGTGGAAAGGATCCGACAGCCCAACAGGAAGACGGCCGGGTAATCATTCAACATGCGGGGAAAATGTGGCGTGAACTGCCTGTCGGTCAGCTATACTACCGTCCCTGCCTCATCGGCAGACATATTAGGGTTGCGATGGTGAGAGAGATTCCGAGAGAACAAGATGACACACTTCCGTCGAAGTTAGTTATGAAGAGCACCTGGGAAGAGAAGCTTCCCCTAGAACCATCGCCGCCGCCTGAGGTGAAGGTTCTTAGCATTCTTCTTAAGGCGAAGGTCCGAGGTCTTCCAAAGCCTTATTACTTAGAGGAAGCGATAGCGGTAGACGATGGTAACTTAGAGGTGGAGACCTGCAGCTTCCCTGGGGATTGTGAGGTTGCCCTACCAGTAAGAACCAATGACGCAATGGCGAAGATGCAGATCAACTTTACCTCCAGTCAAACTTCTAAAGTGTTAGTCCCCCCTGCACCTAGAGGTATTATTGGTGACTAACTCCTCCAACGAATGAAAACTCAGAGAGATACATTTAATACGCCCATGGAGATTCGCAGGCGGCTTACCCGTGTTATAATGTCCTATTGTAGGACGTTAAAGGACGCCATGCGTGATGCGCACCCGAAATCGCTTATGCAAAGCATACGCGACTCTATGATCGTTTATTATGAGGTATATAAACGTCCAGAATCTGGTTTTCTCCATGGCGGTAAGTGTTTTTTAAATATTTTGTAAGCGAGTGCTAATAAAAAATTATTTTTATAGATATCTCTATTGAGAACATATTAGTTCCTGTGCCAGGTAGTGAACTTACTGGAGGCCTTACATTTGAGAACCGGTGCGGCACTCTAGTTAACTGGAATCTATGTTTTTCTGCGGATGGAACATCATCAAGTAGAGAATTTAGAAGTGGCACTCCGGCATTTATGGCTCCAATTCTTCTTTCCGACAAGCCAATTACTCGAAGAACCCTAGCTCATGATATGGAATCATTCTTCGCTGTCATAATTTGGATAGCATCACTCGATTATTATGATAATATCGCCTTTCAAGCTAAGCCTCTAGCTTCCGTTCTACTTGATAGGAAAACGGGTGCGATACACATCGCAAATGCTAAGAAAACTTGGTTTAAAGACCCAGGGGAGTTTAAGGATTCGATAATTGAGCACCTTGAACCGGTCTATTACAATGACGCAAAGTTTATCCTATGCTTATTTGAGCTACGCCAAATCCTCTACCCATCTAATGATTTAACCGGAGAAGCATACCTAATTAACCGCAAAAATAAGGCGAAAGAGAAGGAAGATCCTGATCAAATGAAGGAGGACTTGTTCCGGAAGTGCATGGAGGCGATCGATAAATATCTTGGCAACATGAAGGGTAGTGAGGAGATAAAGGAAATCAGTTCTCTGGCATCGGCGTCACATTCTCAGGCCTCGGAAAGTGTTGGGGAAGGAGAGGATGGATCTGGTTGACCTCTGCGTTTTGCAATTAGCGCCTGCATAGTGGCCGTGGCTATCTCTCTGTTTCTTGTCCTCTGAGTTATCAATATCCCTGCATTTTCCGATGTCGAAATAGTACCGGGGAATAGTCACCACACTGCACCAGTCTCCCCAAGAGGAAGTAACCTAGTAGCACTATTATAGTACGCAGTTTTTGTGGCGCACCCCTTATGCTGGCGCATTGCTACGCAAGGATTCAATTGCTGTGACAAAGAGCATTGGGAAGTATAGCGAAGCATAGCGAAGCCAGGGTCATCAGACCATGGAAACTGCGTATAGTAACGAAAGGTTGAGCTTAGAAATATAGCAACCTCGGCACGTCTCAAAATGCGTCTCCCGTACGACGTAGGTGGCGCAGGTGCCAAAAAGTTTAATAGATTTATCGCTTAGTCCTGACAATGCCACCGAATAGGCAGCGAAGAATCCGAAGGCCTTCCTGGTTGCATATCTTCGGAAGCGCCGACACTGTTTCAGCGATCCGAAATATCCGGTAAATAGTGATGTTACTCTGTCGCTACGTACGTAGAAGCGTTTGTGAGGCCCAAATATAGGCGTGAGAAGCGATAAGAGGGGGGAATTATGAGAAGAAAAGCCTTTGAGCTGGCGGTACTAATAAATCGGGACAACAGTGGAACAGGATTCGCTTTGATTGAGGGTGGGGAAAGGCGAGCTTGAGATACGATTGAAAATGGCTGACGCCATCTATCAACAGATGACTAATTATGATCAAAGAGGAAATATTCAGACATTGAATTGACTATTTATATGGAGAAAGCAAAGAATTAGTATTTTCTTGCTTTGGTTGCGTTGGGAGTTTCGAGAAGTTGGACTCAGCAAAAATGTATTCAATATAGACCCCAAAAACCCGTTGGAGTATCTAGTAATATCTTGGCGGGTGAGGAATTCCACAGGGCGTTCGTAATAGCTGAGGCATTTTGCCCGCGGCCCTCGGCATGACGTATCTCGGATTTTAGAAAATACCCTCGAGACATCCCCATGATGCTTCTTCGTAACTTCAACTACTTAGTAGAGGATGAACGATTTTGAGCCGCGGGCCGGTATAGTCGGCATGTCCTTATAAAGGGTCAGGACTCCTTTATCCATGTTTTTAGAATCGTTTACTCGAAAGTCAATCAGAGGTGCTGGGATTCTTTTAAATAGCCATTGCGTCATCGCAGGCATTGTCTCCCCTCTTCTTCCACGCCTCCACAACCTCGTGAAGCTGTCTGATATTATCGATTTCCGCCGATACAAAACAACCATGACTGAATCAACTACAAGCCCGCTATCTGGCTTATGGAAACCTACGCAATTGCAGCAGATGTGGTATGGTCCCAATTCGGTGCAAAAGCACCTCTTGGAGACCCTACCCTCGCCCTCTTCCAAAGCATTCATCATCACAGGAAACTCGCTAGCTACGAAGACATCCCTTATCCAGCAAGTCGAAGAATTGCTTGGGAAGGAGCGTCACGCGGGCACATTTTCCAATATTAAAGAGCATGCACCGGTGGCGCAACTGGATGAGGCGACTGAGCTCGTCGGAAAGGACCCCCATATCGATACCGTAATTAGCATTGGCGGAGGCAGCCCTATTGATTCAGCCAAGGCTATTTCGTACCGGCTCCACGAAAAGACGGGGAAGTTTTTGTTCCATATATCGGTCCCGACAACGTTGAGTGCGGGCGAGTGCACCATGATTGCAGGCTATACAAAGGAAGATGGTGTCAAGACAGGGTTGGTGGATACGCAACTTGTGCCGCGTGTGGTGATATATGATTCGAAGTTCGCACTCGAAACACCGCCAAGGTTGTGGATGTCGACGGCACTGCGAGCATTGGACCATGCTGTAGAAACCATGTACCATCCAACCGCAACGGAGATACCAGCTCGCCAAATGGCCCTGAATGCAGCTTCGTCGCTCTTTATCTACCTCCCAAAGTACAAGCGAGACCCTAAGAATGAAGAGTACATAACCAATCTCCAGCTTGCAGCATTTGCATCGCTGGGCTTCTTCGGCACCAATCTTAAGGGCGGGCTCGGGCTGAGCCACACTCTCGGGTACGCTCTCGGGTCGCCCTATGGCATTCCCCACGGAATTACATCTTGCTTGACACTGGGCCACGTTGTCAGGTTGAAGGCAGAGGACCCGGCCAGTGCCGTGCAGATTGCGAGGATGCTTCCGTTCATCGGGCAGAGCAGGAGTGGAGACGATCGCGCAGATGCAGAGCGTGTAGGCGATGCAATTCTCCAGCTTGTAAGCAATCTTGGACTGGCAACCAATTTGAAGCAGTACAAGGTTGGCGAGGGTCAGGTGCCCGTCATCACCAAAAGTGCCACTGGATCCGAGGACGGCGAGCTTTACGATAAGGTGTCGCAACTTGTCAAGAGTCTGTATTAAGATCGAGATATCACAATCTGCCCCCGGCATCGGAAACCTTGATAATGCTAGGATTCATGAATGCCCATGTTACTATTCTAGCAGTGTATTGGCCTGTGATGTGTTCTATGTTTTCGTGTATTGGAATTAACGTTGTTCGAGTAGGGCTCGGCTCGGCATGGCGGCACCTCTTTGTGCGTCTCTTCCCCGCTGACGAAATAAGCCTTCTGACTACATGCTGACTGTCCATGTTCAACCGGCTTGTTGAGCGGCAGGGGGATAAAAGGTCACAGCAGCGCTGGCGTGCAGACGCAGTAAGCTTTTGCGTGCGTGCGTGCGTGCGTGCATGCTGGCTGGCGGACTGGGCCCCGCGATGGCGGCATGGTGGACGGGGCCTTGGAAGCGGGGTTGTTGCTCGTAGGGCTGACGATTCACGATCCGCCAAAGCTTGGGGCCGAGCCTAGTTCCGAGCCACAGTCGCGGGGTTCCAGAAGCGATGGGCCTTTGTGGAGCCATCGCACACTCGCGCGTCTGCAGAGGTGGTCTCATGTGTACTGTAGGGTGAGCGGGGGTGGTTCCTTGGAAAACGGTAGAGAAGCTTTGTCCCATTGTTGGCCGACGCGCGCAGGGCTTATGCGGAGCAGATCCGCTAACGGAGTTCAAGGGGGCTCTGGGGAGCGATATCGGGACTAGCGAAGAGGTTGTGCAATCACGGGAAGATACAACCCACATGTATAGCTAAGTTACCGCTTTAGGCGGCGATTAGCAGTGAAGCTTGATTAGACTGATAAACATACATTTTCAGGCAGGTTTCCATGTACGGCGAAATGGGCGAAATGAGCAACAGCATGGTAATTGGAGGACGCACTGGATGCATTAGAGGCCTGTCGTTAAGGAGCACGTGGGCGGAGAGCGAGTGGATTGCTATCGGATGTGGCCCAGTGGTCAGCCAAGCATCCCGTGCATTATTCATCTTCATTTGCTTGCATAATACCTGCCTGCCCTCAAGCAGAAAGGCGCTTCCGCACCTGCAGACCCTTGAGGCCCAATGAACAGCTGATGTGACTGGCGAGCGGCGCGAGCGGCGAAAAGACGTGACACGACGCCGTGCACGCCCGGGGTCTCTATCTAATCTATTTTCGATGGTGCGATCTACGACGTCTTGGGCAGCTTTTGACGGGGATGTGACTGCCTCGTTTACTTTGGGCCTGGACACTGAGGCGCCCACTGCGCAATTCAAAATTAGAGCTTGGCCAATTGGCCCTCACCGGGAATAGCGATCCTATTGCAGTCCCGTCCCGTAGCAGCCTTGCACTCTCTATAGCAGCCTTTTCGATTCGCACTCCATATCCAGAAGTCCCTTTTCAGAAACCTCACCATTTATCAGGCCATTTCAGCCATTGTTCCAAAATTCCACGAATAGTCCAGGTGAGAGTCCAGGTGAGAGTCCGGGTGAGATTCCAGGTAAGACTCGATACCGTTGCACATCGTCGCCACTGTTACCTCCAGGCAAAGGGGAAACGGAACGCACCCTTTTTACCCTTCAGCCCGACCCTCACCGCACGGCTGCTGCCACGATTTCTATTTTCGCAGCCGTATTCGACCGCTCGGGCAATGGACTTGTTTCGCGCGAGCAAGCTCCGAATAGAAACCAAGCGAGAGTATTTGCTGTTAACGCTAATAGGCAAGTATTAGAGGCACTCTGAGATAGTCGTGGCGACCCCAAGATGTGCAGTGTTCATCGTGCGCTCTCCAAGCCTTTTCCTCAAGACGAGAGTGCGCCCCGACAAAGACACGCCAGACGCATAGATACGCGGACACTGCTATCGCGCCTATTCAACTAGGCGATGGCCAAGACACGATCCAATGCCACAGTTTGGAATGGTGGACGGATTATAGATTAAGCACTCTGCAACTAGAGGGCGCCGCTGTGATCCTCCAGCCCACAGGGTGCTTGACGAAGTCTTGTATTCAGCCCTATATCCTATTCAGGAAATTGTTAGAATGGAGGGCAGCTTCTCGAAGGTCACCTACGTCAGGCACATCTTCGTTACTAAGGTAGGCTCGCATGACTAACTCCATCATGCAAGTGAGACTGTTAAAGGAAAGGCTCTAGCTCTGAGTTATCAGATACCGCAATGGGGCAAGCGCACGGCATTTTGGGCTAGCTGCTGCACACCAAGGCCGCGCTGCCGCAAACGGTGCGTCGATGGGCCAGTCGTCACAAGAATAACAACACCATGTTCAGTGCGCCGCTCTAGCAGCCAAATCCCGGGAGCTTGTGCCGAGAGCCTGCTTGCGAGCGGCATGCTCGATGCCCAGACAACCCTACGAGACCCTGTTGTAGGGGTCTGCCGCTGCTGAAGCTAGTCCTCAGCATCCACATGCACCCTTGCTAACCCTTGCTAACGCCGGTTCCCCAAAGCGCCCTACGACTGTGCCTTTGGGCAATCCGAAACAATCTGACTCCTGCTATAAGATCTCCTCGAGCCCTTCAGACTGTGGCATCGTGCTAAGTAACTAAGCAATCACCACCAGCCCGCCTCACCAACCTCACTAAACAACACTCCTCCGTCTATCTCCATCTATCTCCATCTATCTCCACCTTCCTGAGCCTTATCAAGCTCCCAATACCCCTCAGCCTTACGAGCCTCTTCACCTTAACGGAGCTCGACCTTGTCCTCTAACTGTCTCTCCTAACTTCGCCATTTCCGCCACCATCACTCTCACATTTCCAGTAATGGACTCGCAATCATTCGACTACTGGCTGTCTCAGGGCAACTACCTGCCGCCCCACCAAACCAACGTCTTCGAGTTTCCGCCTGATCTCTCCAGTGTGTCGAGCTTAAGTGGCTCACCTGTAAGTATTTCTCGGCGTCCAGTTAGCGTATCCTCCCAAACCAACTCTCTAAAGTTGTCTCGAAAGGTTTCCTCGCACTTCGACCGGGCCTCAGTGCCAGTGTATCAGGGTCACTACCCGCACATCGCTGAAGAGATGAACTTCAACTACCAACTTCCCCTGACGCCCTCCGACTTTGGCTCCGCAGACGAAAGCCCATACTGCAGTCCAAGGCCAAGGCAAACAGAGCTCGCGTACTCGGCGCCCGCAGAACGCACGCACACAACCAGCGGCGTAAGCTCCCAATATCGCCGCCTCTACTCTAAAAGCTAAAGACTAACGGTGCCTCTACAGCGACGAAGAGCCCAAAACCGCGCAGCACAGCGAGCCTTCCGTGAGCGCAAAGAGAAGCACGCCAAGGACCTTGAATCGCAACTCGCCGCGCTGACCGAGAAGTACCGCAACCTCGAATCCTCACACACAGAACTCAACGCCGCATACAACAAGCTGCGCAGGACCATCGAGCTACTGACCAAAGACGATGGCGAGGAGCGGCCGCCCAGCAACGCGGACACTCTACGGAAGCTGCTGGACATTCTTCACGGGGAGTTCAAAGTCAAGGGGGAGAACTAAATAAAATTGGGAGGGTTTCTTTTTGTCATATCTTCTCTCGCGCTGCTTCACTGTGAATGCCGCGAGTTGCTTTTGCTTTAGCTTTAGTCAAAGACGCAACCCTCAAGACGTCTATGGGAGCATGGGTGTTTCAAGGCGTTTTGTGTGCGAATAGCGTCGTTTATTTTTATGGGAGGCTCTCCCCTCGTTTACTACTCCACCAGATCTGGATTGGGCTGGTCTGGGGATTCACGACTTGCATGCCTCACGAAACGAGTGATCGTAGTATATAGCATAATCAACGTGAACAAGTCAAATACTAAAACTCGTTTAAAACCAAAGCATCAATCATTATGGGTACACCTGTGAGAATGCGATTCGTCCCAATTCACTCATAACTCCATCAGATCAAAAATATCCTTCCATTGCGCATTTGACTTTGTGCTTCAGCTTATGGACATGACGACATAAACGAAAAAGCCATTAAACTCGTGACGAGCGCCCATCTAGCCGAACCTTCAGGTTACCTTCGCTTCGCAAACGCTACCCGACACGCCGCCCTGTATCCGGGGCCTACACTAATAATACTCATAAATTAGTGCGTGCGCTGCCGTTATTTTTATTTTATTTTCGCTTCTCCATCTTCTGTGGAGTTCTTCCAAACGGGGTCCACCTCGACGCACCCTATTCCACCCGTGCAAGCGTGTGCCCCGCGCTCGCCGCCCTCCTCGTCCTAAAAACCCCCCAAATTTAGAACGGGAATTAAAAAAAGAAAAGAAAAACGACGCCGCCCCAGATGCAGCTATTATGTGCGATGATCGGATGGCGGGGGGCTCGTGCGCATCCGCAACGCCAACGCCAACGCCAGTGCTGCTCTGCGCATAAGTAGCACGCGGTGCTCGCCGCTTTCTCTCCTGGCGCAATCAATGCGGCATTGTATACCCGATGCCCAATATTAATCACACTCCCTGGCCTTCCCCCCACCCACAATTCCTCGCGCCCGGCCCCTTCGAGCTTCCCAGCCCGATTTCCACAATGCGTAAGGATGCAGCGGAGAGTGTAGGATGCAAAGGTGTAGCGGGGACGGGCCCAGAGGCTCCTCTTCCTCCTCTTCATCAGCACAGTATGTCGCCGCTCATGGCATCGGAGTAGGTGCCGGCGGGCGCGAGGACGAAATCAGCGGGCGTGAGGGTGCGGTTGTACATCAGACAGGCCGTTTCGAGCTGGCTGCCGGGGCTGCCGAGGAGCGGCGGCGCCGGCACGTTGGAGGCGAGGTAGGCCGCCACGCACGTGCCTGGCGTGCCGAAGCCGTAGCATTGCTCCAGGCACTGCGTGAACAGCGCCGTTTGGTTCGTCGATGCCGGCGGGTAGTACGCGCTGTACACGGAGCTGCTGGTCGTGTTGGGCGCTGGGGCGTATGCGGCGGTTGGTGTGGAGGTGGTGGCTGGGAGGGGCGACTTGATGGTGCAGTTGGCGGGGATCGGCTTGGCGATGGGACCGCCAGCGCGCGTGAGGTGGTGAGTAGAGGGGGTTGGGATGGCGGTTGTGAGGGTTAGGAGGATGGAGGGGAGGAAAAAGGTAAGGTGCATAGTGGTGGTGATGGAGCCGCGGCTGGTGCAGCCGTTGGAGCTGTTGCAGGGCCTTGATGATGGCAATTGAGAATGCTGAGAATGGTAAGCCGAGATGAGAAGTCAAGAAGTGCAATTGAGCGAAGTAGATAGCTCTGCAGCGATTTTGGCGGTAATTAATAGCTAAATGCAAGGCAATCAAAAGCTCTTATGGCTGTGCATAAGTAGTGACGATGATGTACTGAAAAGGGGCTGGGTCGGCTGCTAGCCACCATCACGCTACTATCTCGCAAGGTCCCAGACCACGATGATGCAGGGACGAATGATGATCAGAAACTGCACTTTCGCAAAGAAAAGAGGCTGGACGTCATTGCTGTCGTTCCTATCACCACTGTCATCCTTTGCGGGCTGAGCGGGTTCTAGATTGGCCCCTGCCCTTATTATTTTTTTGCATTAGCCGAGGCGAAAAAATAGAAAGGGTGACGAGCTGTTGTGACTTGACTAGTCCGGTCATGGTTGGGTCTGTTTGTGTGTTGTTTTTTCGTGAGGAAATCAAGGCCTTTGGTGTTACGATAGACCTCGCCGTCTTTGCCGACGGGTTTTCTTATGCTGACGGCATGGCGTTGGCCGGGGCGGCAGCGCTGATGACCTTCCCAAAGGAAATAAAGAAATAGCGATGCCTCCGCGTACGTTCGCCCCACCTTTAGCCGCGGAGATAGCAATAAGAATGAGCTTCGTATACAAGGCCACATACAAGGCCACATACAAGGCCACATACAAGGCCAAGGCGCATACAGGGTCGCAACAGAGAGTAACACCATCCGAGCCCACCCGATATAACTCCGCCTCTCGTTCAATCTCGTGCGTCAGCTTACTCCAACAACTTCAAATGGGAACCAACCATCATTATTCTCATGTACGTTCTCCCCGGAAAATTAGATCCTAGGCATCCTACACGAGTTAGTCCTATGCGAGTTACCCCCGGGAAGCTCTGCGTATCCCAAGCTGGAATGTTTCTATTTTGGGAGAATTAAGGGATGACCCGTCTTTCTTTTATCAGATCAGCCCTACATACTAACTCCATCCCTCGTCGTTAATTTTGTGTAATACTCCGCGTTAACTCTTGATAACTATCCAGGGCATCATCTCCCCATAATCTAGGGGCGAAGTAGCATAAATTGTAAATCTCTGGAGCTGCCATGACCCTAGTCACACCGTTGGGCAAAGCCATCCAGAGAATTTAGCAGTAGAATATCAGTTCGAGCAAATGAAGGGAATGTCTCGTGAAAATACACAACAAAAGCTAATCAACCCAGAACACTCCACGCACAATAGTTTGCATGTAGGTTGTGCTGCTATCCATGATGAAATTGGTCTATGAAGGCCCTCAGTATATTCAGCAATACTCTAAGATGATCTTGGCGGGAGATTGGAGAGTGCCTCGGATCCCTTCTCATGTCTTCTTCGCCTCCACTCATATTTCGTTATCATCACCCTATCATTAAATGCAGCAATAATCTATACCTCGATAAGTTGGTGGGGCTCATCAGGAAGAGGTGAATGGAGAATTGCATGTGCGCATGGCTGCAACTCAAACTTTGATACCGCTTCACCTCCTCACGCGTCTCTCTCACCGAACACCCACCCACTTGGAAAAGATGCTCGAATTCTGCAAAGTTATCGTACTCCATTGACGCTTAATCAACCTCACTCGCTCCACCAGTTAACCATCTCGTTACTTCTTTGGTGCTCCTGGTGTCAATTCCGCCAAGATGGATGCGCGCGACGAGACTCAGCAATTGCAACGCCGCATCAGCACTATCAAAGCAAGCGAAGCCAATACAGACAATGACCTGAGGGAGCTAGAGAAAAACTATTACGAAAAGACAGCACAGTTGGAGGATGAGCTTGTACGGCTTGCGGTCGAGAAAGCTGTAGGCGACTACCTTGAAATCGCATCAATAGAAGCTCATGTCAACTAACTGCGCATTTAGGAAGCTTACAAACGTCTTCAAGAGTTGCGAGGTCCTAGAGGCAACTTCAACACGGCTATGCAACCGCAAACCTCTAACACCTCCTTTAGTAGTCCCTTCCTTCCTAGTTCAGGCCAGACCCTACCATCGGCCACCAACACCACGTTGAATCCGGGAGAGTCTCAGATCTATACTCATGCAAATCTATTTAGCCTTCTTCCGCACCCGTCAGAACAAGGCCTATCCATCCCCAACAGGGATTCCTCGAACCAGCACGCCCTAGCGGTCAGCAGCCGGACAACGCCAGGAAACCAAACCCCGAATTTGTCAGCTGATAACCTATTATTATCCCAAAACAGTACAGGCCCACTGAAACGAAATCGCAAATCTGAAGGCCCTGCAGATGCTCATTTCAGGAACGTAGAATCCACCTCAGCACGTCCCAACATCGTTCGGCGAAATGATGGCACCTGGGTTGAGTTGCGCTGCCACATCTGTGCTACCAATGTGGATGAGAAGGGCGGTTTAATTAACGGTATATCGGGCTTCAAGGATCATCTCATACAGTCCCATGGCTACCAATCTCTATTACTGCAGGACGATGGCGTTCTGAGGTGGTGTACCGTCCGTCAATTCTCTCAAGAACATATTGGGACTATCTTGGAGGAATCTCCCGATGCAACTTCCGTCGCGAAAGACCATCGTGTGCAAGGAGCAGGTGAAATGAATGTATCTTCAGCCACTAATAGAGAGATGAGTCTCTCAGCATGGATTGCTAAGTGGCCTAATGTTTTCCGTCGCGCAGATGGCACGTACGTTGAGCTTCGATGTGGTGTCTGTGGCGCAAATGCTCGGAAGGACCGCGGAAAACGTGATGGTATGCCACTAATCACATCATTCTTCAAAGGTCCGCTATCCTTCGCATATCATCTTCGCAGAATACACGATGAAGCCTATGACAAAAAGTTCAAAAAGTTCAAAAACTTTGAAGAATGGGCTGTTTTGCGTTGTACATTTCGAGAGCTATCTCTCGAGGATCTTACAGCTATGAGAGCCAAAGACCCTGAATGTCCTTGTAATGTCCCTCTTATTCCACTGGTGTACTGCATGCTTACATTTTTAGTTCCGTACATAATTCAACCCAATTCAGAAGCAGGAGCAGAACCTGAGAAGTCTTCATCACCCGCTCTTGACTATTCCGACTCATCGGCCGCCCTTGACGATTCTGACTCGTCGGTTATAGAATTCAATGCAAAGCTAGAGTCTCCCAATACTCACAAGCGCCAGAAAATTGGGGTAAATCCCACTGCAATTACGAGCAGACCCCCACACGCACGACCGAACGGCCCAGCATTCGGAGAAAATATCAAACAACCTGATGAACTATCCTAGAGCTTCGAGTCACAACTCTCCACCTATTGTTCTAGCGGGCAGTAGTCGCATCGGTCTGCAGAAGGAAGATGCAAGGTATGACATAAACTAGCTCTCCCATATGCTTAAATGGATTTTCGAAAGTCGATGCACGCTTTGTTGCGCTCTTGGATCTCAAGGGCCTGTTAGGAGAGATGTCACTCACTTGCACTACCATTACAACCACTAACGAGCATTGTTTTATTACATCATTGTAGGCTTGCTGCGGATTGTAGGCAGCATGGTATCCTGGGGTTTCAGTGTGCTATGTTTGATTGCCGGTTGAATACAATTTCGAATGTTGCGAACAATGAACTACTGTGGAATGGTAATGAAAATACATTCCAGTAATAGCTGGAATTCTAGATCCACCTGTAAATTATCCTGGTTACCACTATCCAAGGCTTCAACGGCCTTCTGCTTACAATTCCTAGCACATCAATCTTTCTCCATCCTTGCCTTGCCTAACGGTGTGATCTTTTTAACCAGATATCTCATCTATTCTGATATTTACAGGAGGCCGTCATGATGCCTGGACGGGACAGAGCTTCCGGGTACGGAGCGATTTCGGGACGGGGGAATTTACAACGACCGACAGCGAGAACTTAAAGCAAGGTTCATTAAACGCATTTGTCCTCACATGTTTGCACTATGAAAAGCGGATACTCTCCTACATTACATTGCAATGAAGGCATACCAATTCGCAGATCCCGCCAAAGGCCTCGAGCTTAAAGACCTTCCGGTCCCCGAGCCAGGTCCGAGCAAGTCCTCATAGCAGTTGAGGCCGCCAGACTCCGCCACACGGACCTCCACATCATCAAAGGGCACGGCGACGCCTGGATCAAGGAGGAGCTAATGACCCTAGGCCACGAGGTTGCGGGCGTTGTAGCAAAGCCGGGAGCCGGCGTGTCGAGCATCCGGGTGGGGGACAAAGCGGTCACCGCGCAGGTTGTGCAGCCGGTTGGGCAGGCGGATTGGCCCAAGAGCCATTGGGATAGGGTATGGTGGGGGCTATGCGGAGTACGCTCTTGCATATCTCGAATGCGTCGTCCCGACCCCGGATGGTGTTTCTCTTGCGCAGGCGGCCCGTGGCTATGGATTCGATCGCGACGGCCTATCACGCTGTAGCGACTGAGGAATGTGTAACTGCTTCTATGGCTATTGTTGTTGTTGGCTTGGGCGGTCTGGGAATGAACGGTGTCATAATTGCTGCGCTGCAAGGAGCTAAGGTGTATGGAGTCGATATCTATAGCCAGAAATTCGAGGACGCGAAGCGCTGCAGGGCCACGGCATGCGCTACGAGCCTTGGAGCCTATTCAAACGTCAAATTTGATGCTATGATAGGTTTTGCGGGTGTAGGCTCGACGACTGCGGAAGCTGTTGACGCTGTCAGGTGGGTACTCTGATCTCTGAAGTTCCGAACCCTACGGAAATAGCTTTTACGGAGGTTCATAAGGAATTGGATTATCTTGATTGAGGTGAAGTCTCTGGTCGCCCTTTTACCGGGCCGCAGAAAGTACGACAAATCTTGAGTATTTGAAGATAAACATCATTAGATGATTTGCCTACGAGTTAGTATTAATTAGTGTAGCTTAAAAAGTCTACCTCTCATAACTTGGGTTGCTTTATACAACCAACGGCCGGGCCCTGGCATTTCGTAACGTAGGACCTTTTGGGTAGGGAAGGTGTAAATCTTGTACATTTCGCTAATTATTCCTACAGCCTGCCTCTCTCGACTTCTCTCACTCAGCATACCGGGTGCCCCAAAGAGCATGCTTGATTTTTCGCAAGGTTTTCGCGTATTCTTTGCCTAATACCTCATACATTGAGGCTTCCGGTACCGTAAAAGTGCTGGGGGTTGATACCCCTCTTGGCACCATGTATATAGTCTCTTTTTCTTCGTAGATCAATCTACACACGAGTTCGTTCCTGACCTGGTATTTCCGGTCGACAATACCGTTGCCGTTGTTTGTAATTTCTATATTACGTGACAGGGTTTGACACAAACTTAACTACAACCCTATGATCAGAGCGGGTCGGTCATCCTCCCTGCTAGCGTGATTAAGGTGTTCGTCTGCTTCCGGCGAGGCCTAAGTGCCGAATCTTTAAACGTAGTACTATGACTAACCATCTCGTCCCCTGATCCAGAGGAAGCTCGAAGCTTCGCTGTGGCAAATTAGTAACCTATACATTTACGCTAATCCCCGGACTCCTCTGTGAAATAAACGCTTTTTCTTAAGAAGATGTGTTAAGCTCCACTTTGCATATCCAAACCTTTCCAGATCCGACGCCGATGCCAATCGTCTTCCCCGACATAGCTGAGTATGGCGGCCGATACTCGATCGAATGCTTCGATCTTCACCGATTCGACGCGCAAAAAAGCGCTAATGTTGGGGTACATCTGCTACCAAGACACCTGAAGCTTACTCCCATTGAGCCACGAGTTGTATTATAAAGGTCCGAAAATCGCACGTTCCCTTTCCCAACCCCGCTATGCAAGACAGTTATAGCTGATACACCAAGTTTTAATACCGGTCGGCTTACAGTCCCACTTTGGGGGGCCCAACACCGTTAACTTAGAGTTGGAAATCTTCATCCCGTCAAGACCAGGAATGTGACCAGGAGTAATGCCTGAAAATTCTTTCAGTGAATCGTACGGAGAAAGCCTCTTCATAGGGCAAACCCTACAAGAGCCAGCTCACAAACCCCCTTTCTTCCTAGAATAATTTAGGTTGGGAACGTGATGTTGATCTTCGAGGAAGGCCTAATTAACTAGACGAGACCAGAAATGTCACCTCTTTCTGCTTCAAAAGCACCGCCATACATAATGCCATGAACATAAGCTGAACCAATCACTCGCTAGCAGCCACCTCTAGATCTGAGAATAAGTGGCCTCGCTACGCCTCTCAGGAGTATGACGAAGTCGCCAACTTGTGAACCTTCGGGGAGAAAAGCAAGCAACCCTCGCTCCGTGCGCCCGAGTGTCCTTTCAAGTGGGTAAGGATCTGGTATGCTTGGTGGTTTATCAAGTCCGACTTGACCTTTAAGGATGTAAAATATCGCGAGAATTGAGCAACACGATAGGTATTCTGAAAAGAGCGACCAGACCAAAATCCAGTGACGACTCCTGTCCATTCTGCGTACGAACCAGTCAAGGGCATAGAACTGCCACTCAAGTCCGCGAACCCATGCATTAAATCTGTACCAATCGTATTGGGATATGAGTTCTGGTTGCAGCCAGGTCTTCCAGAACACTTCGTGAGGAGTTTCACCCGTTGGGTAGAAGCGTGCATCATCGGTTGATGTTTCCAAATACGCTAGCCGCCTCCATTCTCGTATACAGTCGCACGTTTCAATAACAAACCCGTATGGATCTCTTTTCGGGAACAAGGAATCCCTTGGCCAGTAGGACTCGCGGAAGTGAGTCCATAAAGGACGCTTCTGCCCTAACTTGGAGACTTTGTCCACGGCAAATCCGTACGCTCGAAGTACGGACCGATCGGAAGAGAAGTGAAAATCCGCGTTGGTTCCGGGTGTAGCGCATAAGGTCTCCCCCGCAAACACGGACGTAAGAGCTGCGACCATGCCCTGCCCATTCGCGGACCAGTCAGGAACCCAAGAAGCAAGCTTTGGTACTGCGGCCAGTAGTAACGAGATGGCAATCCAAAAGCAAAGACATGTCCGATGTCTCCTGGATAATTGTGGCCGCAACATCCCGATAAACTCGGTCTACGGGAGAGCCGTAATCAATAGCCAGCTGCTCTGGTTGTTGAAGAAGTCCTCGGAGCGCAAAGATCTTATCCACAGAGAGTGTTGATTCAAATGGCTGGAAACGACGCAGGGCATCCTGAAGGTTGAGGTAATGGCCGTTCTGGATATCTGCCCGGGTGGATTGCAACACGTTGAGGAAGAAATTTGGAGGGACTCTGACGTCGCCATATGCGTACCGCGTCGTGGCTGGGACCGTCAGCATCTCTACCAGTCGGACCCCGTTGACAAGTGATTCCCACGAAATAGTGTCTTCACCACAAAGTACAACAGCACCTTTAGCAACCGCCACCTCTTGTATGACCCAAACACGCCGAAACCAAGGTCTGCTGAGTAACGCGACGGATGAATGATAGTAATGAATAGGGCTTTTGGTGGGCCGAGGCGGCCACCGCCGGGTTAGAACGAAGTCCGGGCTTCCTGGTCGTAAAAGAAGACGTAGGGGGTGATTAGCTCGCCGCACTCCCTCAAATCCAACCCTTTCCTCAGTTTGGAACTTCTCTGCCGCCTTTTAAAGGAAAAATATCCCGTCATGGGCAGGGTTGCAAGTCAATCAACTCAACTCAACTGAGGCTTCAAATTGATTGAATTGAAAGCTTTGTAAGCAGAGAGCTCAGTTAATTGAATTGATTGAATCAATATTGAAGTCTTGGCAACTGGTTCAACTGAGTTCAACTGGTGTAGTAGTCAGCAACTATTACAAGTTCTTGGCATAGAGCTGATGCAGGACAACCTACCTAGCGACGCCTAAATTATTTCCTACTGTCCTTCCTGCCGCCCGGCTCTCAATATAGGCCTATCATAAGTCTTGGCGTAGTATTAACTTATCTTCCCGCCCATCAATATTGTCTCTTCCTTTGCCGGCCGCTTTAACTGCCCATCTACTATATTAATAACGCCTTACCTATCCCATGACCCTAGCGCCACTAAAGCTCCAATTATATTAGATTGTAGTCATACGAAGAAGACGCGTCTAGTCAATTCCTACATAATCTTCTGGTTAGAATTCGGTAGTTAACGCGTCAGTAGCCAATTACACTGTAATCTGAGGCGCGCTAGAGGTTGGTAGGTACGGTAGGATCAGAACGAGCAGTAGAAAGGACTGAGGTATTTGATTGGCCATCATCTGACGCGTTAGAAGCCATAGTGATATTGTAGGATTAGGAATAAGATTCTCACCTGCCAAGGCTCGGGCGGCGATACTACCCTTTGCGAAAGTATTGCGAAAATCAAATTAAGCGAGCCCCGCACACACAGCATTGAATTTAGGTGATCTCACCATATAAATCGTATGACTACCACGCATACTACGCTCGCCGTTCTTTA